>Ga0209062_1000609_pt1 | contig 97974 bp, 91 predicted proteins | sample Coa_R2_2_FD_187158 | JGI IMG/M metagenome (GOLD analysis project Ga0209062, IMG submission 187158) | Surface soil microbial communities from Centralia Pennsylvania, which are recovering from an underground coalmine fire - Coalmine... | ecosystem: Environmental > Terrestrial > Soil > Unclassified...
GGCTGGGCTCGGGTCAAGCCCGCCAGCCGCGCGCAGCGCGGAGACGCGAAGCGTCTGGCTTGACGCGAGCGCAGCCGTGGACCACCAATAAGCACCAGCCCTGTCCGGTTATTCAGGGGCAACTACACCTCGAGTGAGTCTCGACCTCAACCGTCGGAAGTGTGCATACATTCTCTGACGGAGCTGCGCTGGGTGGCGGCAGGAAGTGCCGCAACACCTGACCTAGCAAGGAACTTTATTGCACCTCCGAAGGTGTACGGATTGACGAGAGGGTGACGGTGGCCCGAGTCTTCACGCGTGAGCCATTCTACGAGCTCGTCTGGTCCAAGCCGATGACGCACTTGGCGAAAGACTTCGCCATCTCCGATGTTGCGCTCCACAAGATCTGCAGAAAGCACGGCATCCCCAACCCACCGCTTGGCTGGTGGGCGAAGAAGGCGGCCGGAAAGAAGGTGAAGCAGACGCCATTGCCGGAAGCCAAGCCCGGCGCTCCCGACAGGATCACGATTGCCGATGGTGAGTTCGGTCGTGAATCCGCCAATCTCGCGGCCGCCCGCGAGCGGGCACGAGTTTTGGCGTCCGACGGCGACGACAACGAAGCTGCACCGCCGCACCCGGTCGTCGACCGCACCATCGCCACGCTCAGAAAGGCGAAACCATCCGATATCGGACTGGTCGCCGTCAGCCACAGTGGACTGATCAAATGCGAGATTGCGCTGCGATCCGTCGATCGCCTGGCAGTTATCCTGCCACGGATCGTACGGGCGGCTTCCTTGCAGGGATTTCAGCTTGTCGGCGGTGAGGGTTCAGCTCATTTCAAATCCGAGACCGGAGTCATCGGTTTTTCGATCTCCGAGCTGGTCAAGCGGGAGAAGCATGTGCTGACCGATGCCGAGCGTACCAAGGAGGAGGCCTGGCAACGCAAGCGCGACCTGGCGGCAAGGCGCAATGGCTGGGATTCTGCATTCTTCGATAGGCCGCGATTTCCGGAATGGGACTATCACCCGACAGGTCAGCTCTCGTTCGAGTTCGAGCAGGTCTATGTGTTTGGAGGAGGCACGGGCCCTCGTCGCAGCTTCCGCGACGCCAAGATCCAACGGCTCGAGACCATGGCGAGCGAGATCGGCGTCGGGCTCGCGGTGCTCGCCGCGGCAAAGACAGAGCAAAGGCTCAAGAGGGAAGCGGAGGAGCGGAGAAGGGAGGAAGAGCGACGCCGGCGCGAACTGGCGGAGCGCGCCAAGCATATCGAGGATCGTCGCATCGCCGGGCTTGTGGCCATTCTGGCGGAACTCGACGAGCTCGATCGGCTGCGCCGGCTCATCGCCATGCTCACGACAGAAGTCGCGGCCGAGCCGACACCACGCCTTTCGACGTTCCTCTCCTGGGCACGGGATCATCTGGCAAAGCGCGAAGCGCGCCTTTCTGCGCAGGCGATCGAGGAGCGGTTCGCGGCCGAACACTTGTTCGGCGATGACGACGATCATGCCTTCACGCCGTCGAGATGGTACTAAGCGAGAAACTTGGCGGGCGAGCCGATGGCGAATGATTGCCGGTCGTGCTAAAGCAATGACGGTATTTCTCACGCGGGCGTGCAATGCGTTGCGTGATCGACGAAGCGAAGAATCGACCAATCGTTGTCGATAGTCGCTGAAACCTCGTTGAAGCGGAATCGCGCGATTTCCTGTTGAAAATCAGCACCAGAAATTTTTGTCGGTTTGCAGTTCGGATCGCCAGGCGCGATCAAAAAAAGTTGTGCCGGAAATTCAACGCGTTACCCTAACTGAAAATAGATGAGTGGGAGTGATCGCGGCCTCTTCAAGGCTCACCCGAGAGGAAGCGCGCGGCATGGACCCGGCGGTGCCGCACCCGCGCCTGCGGGCATGACCGCCCGGCGGCCCGCGGAGAACGCGTCGCGTCGCCCGCACCCATCAGCGTTTGCCGGATTTGAGGCCCGCAGCCGCCGCCTCCCCGCCGGGAACCGGGGAAGCGAATTGATCCATCTCAACCGATCCAGGAAGCGATCGGCCTAGGATTTGCCGTCGAAAAGACGGGTTTGGGAAATACGAGAAGGACCGCCATGGATAGCGGGCTTCGGTTTGCCGCATTTTCCGGGCCCGTTCGGTACGGGGCCGTGATCGGGAAGGCGGGGCATCGGGCGGAGCAGGGAAGCTTGCGCTGATGAGCGAAGGCCCGGCCGCCGATGTAACGCAGGAGCGCGAGGCCGCACTGATCGGCATTGCCGAAGAATTGGCCCGGGAATTGAGCCTGCACCCGCGCCCGGGACGGCGCGGGGCCTTGCGCATGTCGCTCGAGCGCGACTGGGGGTTCGACAGCCTCTCGCGCGCCGAGCTTTTCCTGCGGGTCGAGCGCGCCTTCTCCGTCAACCTGCCGACGCACCTGCTGCAGGAGGCGGAAACGCTGGAGGATGTGCTCTCGGCGCTGGCGCGCGTGGCGGCCGCGCCGGCGGCGAAAGCCGCCGGCCTCCGCGTGCCCGCCCAGCCCGCGGTCGAGTCTGCGCCGGCCGATGCCGCCACATTGACGCAGGTGCTGGACTGGCATGTGAGCCATCACGGCGATCGCGTGCATCTCGTCGTGATGCAGGGTGAGGCCGAGGATGTCGCGCTCAGCTACCGGCCCTCTGGCAGCGGTCGCACGCCGTGGCGCATGGGCTGCGGCAGCGCGGCGTGGAACCGGGAGACCGCGTGGCGATCATGCTGCCGACCAGCCCGCAATTCTTCCCGGCCTTCTTCGGCACGCTCTATGCCGGCGCGGTGCCGACGCCGATCTATCCGCCCGCGCGCCCCTCCCAACTGGCAGAGCATCTTGCGCGGCAGGCCGGCATCCTGCGCAATGCCGGCGCGAGCGTGCTGATTGCGGCGCCGCAGGCGCGCGGCGTAGCCGCCCTGCTCCGGCTCCAGGTCGGCAGCCTGCGCGCCGTGGCGACGGTGGATGAATTGGCGGAGGGCGGGGACCCTGTGCCGGGCCCGGCGCGGTCCGACGACATGGCGCTGCTGCAATACACCTCGGGCAGCACCGGCGACCTGAAGGGCGTCGTCCTGACGCACGCCAACATATTGGCGAATATTCGCGCCATGGGCGAGGCCATGCAAGCCGACGCGTCCGATATATTCGTCAGCTGGCTGCCGCTGTATCACGACATGGGTCTGATCGGCGCCTGGCTCGGCAGCCTCTATTTCGCCGCCCCCCTCATCGTCATGGCTCCGGTGATTTTTCTGGTGCGGCCCGAGCAATGGCTGTGGGCGATCCACCGTCATCGCGCGACGTTGTCCGCGGCGCCGAATTTCGCGTTCGAGCTGTGCCTGCGGAAGGTCGATGACGCCGCGATCGTCGGGCTTGATCTCAGCTCGTTGCGCATGGTTGCCAACGGCTCGGAGGCGGTAAGCCCGCAGACGGTGCGGCGGTTTACGGCGCGCTTTGCGCCGTACGGCTTCCGGGCGGAGGCGATGGCACCGGTTTACGGGCTGGCGGAGAGCGCGGTCGGGCTGGCGTTCCCGCCCCTCGGACGAGCCCCGATCATCGATCGCGTGAACCGCACCGCCCTGTCGGCGCACGGCCGGGCGGCGCCGGCGGCGCCCGACGACAGGGATGCCCTGGAGTTCGTCGCCTGCGGGAGGCCGTTGCGCGGCCATGAGATCCGGATCGTGGGAGCGACCGGCGAGCTGGCAGAACGGGAAGAGGGGCATTTGCAGTTCCGGGGACCATCGGCGACCAGCGGGTATTTCGCCAGCCCCGGAAAGACTGCCGAGCTGATCGCGGCGGGATGGCTGAACAGCGGCGATCTTGCCTATATCGCCGGCGGCGACGTGTTCATCACCGGGCGCAGCAAGGACATCATCATTCGCGCCGGCCGGCATGTATACCCGGAAGAGGTCGAGCGCGCAGTGGGGGAGGTGCCCGGCATCCGCAGGGGCTGTGTGGCGGTCTTCGGCGTGCACGATCCGCGTGCGGGCACCGAACGCGTGGTGGTCGCAGCGGAGACGCGAGAGACGCAGGCCGCGCTCCTGGAGGCGCTGCGGCAGCGCGCCGCCGCGGCGGCGGCGCGGGTGCTCGACGCCGCGCCCGATGTGCTCCTGCTGCTGCCGCCGCATGCGATCCCCAAGACCTCCAGCGGCAAGCTGCGCCGCACCGCGGCCCGCCTGTTGTTCGAGCAGGGACGATTGGGCCGCCAGCCGCAATCGCCGGCGCGCCAGTTGCTGCGCTTGCTGGCAGGAGGGGTGGTGCCTCAGGCGCAGCGCGCCGGCGCCGCCGTCGCCGCCCTGGCCTATGCGGGGTGGTGGTGGTTCGTGCTGATCTGCGGTGCCGCCATCCTTTGGCCCGGCGTTGTCCTGTCGCCCCGCCTGTCATGGCGCTGGTCGCTGCTGCGCCGCGCGGCGCGCCTGGCGCTGCGGCTGATGGGCATTCGTCTGCAGGTAAGCGGCGCTTGGCCGGCGGCGGGGCCGGTATTCGTGAGCAATCACGCAAGCTATGTCGACACCCTCGTGCTGGCGGCCGTGCTGCCCGGCATGCCCGTATTCGTGGCCAAGAAGGAGCTCGAGGCGCAGAGGATCGCCGGGCCGTTCCTGCGCGCGCTGGGGACGCAGTTCGTCGACCGCTCCGATCCGGAGGGCGGGGTGGAGGACGCGCGCAAAGTACTGAGGGCGGCGCAGGCCGGCCGCGCGCTCGTCTTTTTCCCGGAGGGGACCTTCACGCGCGCGCCCGGCCTGCGCCGGTTCCGGCTCGGCGGCTTTATCGTCGCGGCGCGGCTGGGCCTGAGCGTGGTACCCCTCGCTTTGCACGGCACACGCTCGGTATTGCGGAGCGGGCAATGGCTGCCGCGTCGCCGCCCCGTGTCGCTGTGGATCGGCAGCCCTCTCGCTCCGGAGGGCAATGATTTCACGGCTGCGGTTCGGCTCCGCGACGCGGCGCGCGCCGCTGTCCTTGCCCATTGCGGTGAGCCCGATGCCGACCAAGCATGAGCCCGCCATGCGCGCCCAGGATTTGGAAGCGGATCGACGGCGCCCCTGGCTCTCCCACTATCCGGCGCAGGTGCCCCGGACAATAGAGGCGGCCGAGGGCTCGCTCGTTTCCCTATTCGCCGCCGCCGCCCTGGCATATGCGGATCGCCCGTTTCTCAATTTCTATGGCAGGTGGGCCACGTATGGAGAGGCGGCGGCGCTGGTCGGGCATGCGGCGCAGGGGTTTCGACGCCTGGGGATCGAGCCCGGGACGCGGATCGGGCTGTGCCTGCCGAACTCGCCGTGCGGCGTGTTGTGCTACTTCGCCGCCCTGTCGGCCGGCGGCACGGTCGTGAACTTCAATCCGCTCGCCGCCGAGCGACAGATTATCCGCCAGATCGAGGATTCGCAGACCGACATCATGGTCACCGTCGATCTGCAGCCCCTGTTCGGACGGATCGCCGCGCTGTTGGAGCGGACGCGGCTGCGCCGCATCGTGGCCTGCCGGATGGCCCGCATGCTGCCGTTTCCGAGAAACCTGGCGTTTTGGCTGTGGAACCACGCCCGCGTGGCGAAGCCGCCGCACGATGCGCGCGTCATCGATTTCGAGACGCTGACCGCGAATGTCGGAACCGATGAGCTGGTGGCTGGACAATCCATGCCCGAGGCGGCGGTGATCCAGTACACCGGCGGGACCACGGGCGCTCCCAAGGGCGTTCTGCTCTCTCACAGGAACCTTGCCGTCAATGCCGCACAGCTTCGCGCCTGGTTCACCCGCGCCGAACCCGGCGCGGAGCGTCTTCTCGCCGTTCTGCCTTTCTGCCACAGCTTCGGCATGACAGCGGTGATGAATCTCGCCGTCGCCCTCGGCGGCGAGCTTGTGATTCTGCCCCGCTTCCAGCCCCGACAGGCGCTGCGCGCGATCGCGCATCACCGCATCACGATGCTGGTCGGCGTGCCGGCAATGTTCCGGGCCCTGGTCGAGTGCCGAGCGATCGCGCATACCGACTTTTCGTCCCTGAAAGTATGCGTTTCCGGCGGCGATGCGTTGCCCCGGGATCTGGCGCGGCGCTTTGCTGCGCTGAGCGGCGTGCCGCTGGCCGAGGGCTATGGCCTGACGGAATGCGGGCCGGTCGTAAGCTGCAGCAACCCGCCGGAAGGCGTCGCGTGCAGCGGCTCGTGCGGGCTGCCTCTCCCGGGCACCGATGTCGCGATCCTCGCGCCGGAAGAGCCGCACGCCGTTCTGCCACCGGGCGAGATCGGCGAAATCTGCGTCCGCGGTCCCCAGGTGATGCTCGGCTACTGGCAGCGCCCGGAGGCGACGCGCGATGCCGTGCGCGAGGGATGGCTGCATACCGGCGATCTGGGCCGGATGGACCGGGACGGATTCCTGTACTTTGTAAGCCGGCGGCCCGAGGTGATCTCGGTGCGAGGCTATAAGGTCTATGCCCGGATCGTGGAGGAGGCGATTCGGCTGCATCCGGCAGTTGCCGACGCGGCCGTCGTGGGGCTGACCGATCCAATCCGCGGCGAGGCGCCCAAAGCCTATATCGTCCTCCGCGAGGGTATGGCGCTTGATGCGGCAATGCTGCGCGACTTCCTGGCCGACAAATTATCTCCCATAGAGATCCCGCGGACCTTCGAGTTTTGTAAACAGCTGCCGAAGTCCGATTTCGGCAAGGTGCTGAAACGCGAGTTGGGCGCGCCGCCGGCCGCCGACATCCCGGACCGGCCGCGCAGCGCCTGAACGCCGTGCCGGCGGCCCCGCACGGGTTGATCCATATCAATGCGACTGTAGGGCTTGCGTCCTTCGATGAGCCTGTCGGCGCGGGCGTCCTTCCCGATGGATGCGAGCGTTTGAACCGTCTTAGGGAGTCGGCCATGCAAACCTTCATCATGCTGACGCGTTTGATGCCGAATGCCGTCCGTTCCCCACGCGCCCTCGAGGATCTCGAGCGCAAGGTTGCCGAACACGTGCGGACAGCGTGTCCGCAGGTCGAATGGGTCGGCAGCTATGCCGTGTTCGGCCCCTACGATTACATGGATATTTTTCGCGCGCCGGATCTCGAAACGGCGAGCAAGGTGTCGGCGGAGGTACGAACCTATGGTCATGCCCACACCGAGACTTGGCCGGCCCTTGAGTGGGGTCATTTCAAAGAGGTCGTCCGCTCTCTGGATGAGAGAGTGACGTAGCAGCGCCCCGCATCTGATGCCTCAGCGCGGCGGCTCGTAACCCTTGCCGGGCGGGTAGGTGTCGTATTTGGGCAGAGCCGGGTCCATGTGGTCTCAGGGCTGCGCGCTGTTGACGAAGACATGGGCCTCGGGTCGGAAGATGCTCGGGTCGTCGAGCGTGCCGGCGCGGATGCCGACCAGGTCGGGGCGCGTCGAGACCTTGAGGAACAGCGGCGAGCCGCAATCCGGACAGAACGCGCGGCTCACCGTATTGCCGCTGTCGGCGGTCTTGACGTAGAGCTTCGGTTGGCCGCGGGTGATGCGAAAACCCGCCGCCGGCATCCGCAATGCCGCATTATAGGCGCTGCCGCTTGCGCGCTGGCAGTCGCGGCAGTGGCAGAGCAGCGAAAAGACCGGCTCGCCGGCGGCCTCATAGCGCACCGCACCGCACAGGCACCCGCCCGTCATCACCGCCGTCACGATCTTCCCCCTTTATCCGACCCCCGAGATCGCCGTGTCGGGGAATTCCGCCTTCAGGCGCGGATAGACCTCGCGGGCGAAAGTGCGGATGCCGCGGACGGTTTCCGCATGGTCGAGAAAGCCGGCCTGACCCATGATCAGCAGGTGACCGAACCCGCCGACATGGTCGTAGAGGTTTTTCAATTGACGGTAGACCTGGTCGGGGGTGCCGGCGAACATGATCCCGGCCGCGATCGCGGCTTCGACGGTGGCGTTGCTGCGAAAGGCCGAGAGCGGGTGCTGGGCGCCGCGCAGCATGCGCAGATTGGCTTCGACCGACACGTAGCCGGGCGGGTTCGCGAAATGCGGCGGCACCTTGTTCGAGGTGATGTACCATAAGAGCTTTTCGGCCCCGGCATGGGCCGCCGCCCTGTCGAGGGCGGTATAGACGAGCGCGGCATAAGCGAGGCGGTGAACCGGCACTTCCTCGCCGCGCCCGGCCTGCCGCCAGCCGCGGCGATAGGCGTCGAAGAGCGCCCGCGTGCCCTCGAACCCGGTCAGGAAGGTGGCCTGCACATAGCCGCGCGCGCCGACGCGGATGGCCCCCTCGGGGCTCGTCGTGCTGATCCAGATCGGCGGGTGCGGCTGCTGGTAGGGGCGGGGCCAGATGTTGACCATGCGGTGATGGAAGAATCGGCCCTCATGGCTGAACGGCCCGTCATGGCTGGTCCACGCCTTGATGATCAGATCGAGCGCCTCCCATTCACGCTCCATCATGCGCACCGGGTTGCTGTTGGCGGCCGCAATCTCGTAGGGAACGCCGCGCACGAACCCGGCTTCGAGACGCCCGTGCGACAATACGTCGATGAGCGCCATCTCCTCGGCGACGCGCACCGGCTGGCGCCGGTTGGCGATCGGATTGCCGAGGATCAGCAGGCGCGCCGTCTTCGTCAGCCGCGCCAGTGCGGCGAGCATCAGCGGCGCCGCCGGATCGACGCAGGTCGCCGTCTGATGATGCTCGTTGAGCATGATCTCGACGCCCTCCTCTTCGGCGATCAGCCATTCCTCGATGAAGCGGTCGTAGAGGGCGGCGCCCTTTTCCGGGTCGTAGAGGCGGTTCGGCAGGCTGACCCGGATCGATTCATAGTCCTCGGCCGGGGGCAGATAGGGATAGGCGGTCTCGCTGAAATGCCAGGCCTTCATCGCTCACGCCTCGAGGAAGGAGAGGACCTGCGCGGCAAAGATCTCGGGCTGTTCGAGCTGCGGCAGGTGGCCGGCCTTTGCGATCGTCGCGACCCGCGCCTTGGGAAAAAGCCGGGCATAGCCCGCGACATAGTCGGCCGAGACCAGCCCGTCGCTGGCGCCGCGCAGGAACAGGGTCGGGATGCGCACGCGATGCAGCCGATGCTTCAGTTTCGGGTTGTGCATATACGGCTCCCAGACGAGCAGCGCGAGCGTCTCCCGATTGCGGATCAGGACCCGCAGCTCATCATCGGACATCTGGGCGGGCTCCTCGCGCATCGCCTCCGGGTCGTGATAGAGCAGCCGCTGCAGCCGCTGCTGCGGCAGCGCGAAAATGTCGGGAATGTCGAGCCGGTCGGGCGGGCCGAGCTTGACGCCGACCGGCGCGACGAGGACGAGCCGGGCAAGCCAAGCCGGCGTCTTGGTCGCAATCTCGGCGGCGATCCAGGCGCCGAGCGAGGAACCGATGAGCCCGACCCGATCGAGGCCGAGACGTTCGACCAGTTCGAGGTAGAAATAGGCGATGTCGTCGACGTGATCGAGCCAGTCGGGCAGGCTTGATGCGCCAAAACCGGGATGCGACGGCGCGATCAGCCGGTGCCGCGCGGCGAGCAGGCCGACATAGCGCCGCTCCGGGCGGAACCCGCACCCGGCATGCAGATAAAGGATCGGAAGACCCGGCGCCGGCCCGCCGCTGTCGAATACCTCGATCTCGGCCCCGGCGATGCTGATTCTCTGCCGCTGCAACAGGCGTCCTCCCCGTTTGCCGGGACAGCCTAGCGCAGTAGGGAGGCGGCGGCCACCCCCCTCCACCGGCGGGCGGGGATCAGAGAGGGCCGACCTCGACCGCGGTGTCGTTGAAACAGGCGCCTGCGGCGAGATCGGCGCGCATATCGGCCGAAACGAGGGCGGAAATCGTCTGCCCGGTGCGGCTGGTCGCAAGCCAAGCGCCCTTTTCGCTGGCGACAACCCCGGGCGGCACCGCATCGCTGACGACCAGCGGCAGGATCACTTCGCCGCGCTCGTTCCACACCCTGACCTCGGCGCCGGAGAGGAGATGGCGCGCCGCGGCGTCCTGCGGGTTCATCAGAAGCGGCGGCGCCCGCAGCGAACCCGGCAGATGGCCGAGGGTCGAGGAGATGCGCTTGTCGGAAGCGGGTGAGATCAGCCGCAGCGGATAATCGCTGTGCCGCTCCCGCCAATCCGGCAACAATGCCGCCGCGCCCCAGCGCGCCGCCAGACTCTCCGATTGCAATTCGATCTTCCCCGACGGGGTCGCGGGAAAAACAGTGTCGAACAGGACCAGCGGCCGGCCGTCCGGCGCGGTCATCGGCAGGGCGCGGCCGGTCGGGATTTGGCTTGGCCGCAGCCCTTTGAGGCGCGGATCGGCGGCATCGAGGGCCGCATCCATCAGTTCGGCGTCGCCGGCCTTGAAGCACGGCTCGTCAAAGCCGAAGCGGGCGGCGAGGCGGCGGAAGATCTCGGTATTGGGCAGCGCCTCGCCCTGCGGCGGGATGACGGGCTCGGCGCGCTGCAGCCAGTGATGGCCGTAGGAAGGATAAAGATCGGCATATTCGAAATGCGTCGCCGCCGGCAGCACGATGTCGCAATGGGCCATGCTCTCGGTCATCGTCACGTCGATGCCGACCATGAAGATGTCCTCGCGGGCCAGCCCGCGGCGCATGCGGTTCTGGTCCGGATGCACGACGATCGGGTTGTGGTTGTAAATGAACACCGCGCGCAGCGGCGGGTCGAGATCGTCCTCGGCGAGGTGCCGGCCGACATCGAGAATGTTGATCGTGCGGGTGCCGGCCGGCGCCAGATCGGGCCGCTGCAATCGATCCGGCGTCTTGGGAAAGGCGTTGCCGGCGCCGAGCACGATGCCGCTGCCGCGGCCCAATTTGCCGATCAGGGCCGGCAGGGCGATCGCCGCGCGGACGGCGCTGCCGCCGTGACGGCCCCGCTCGAGGCCGTTGCCCGGCGCCAGCACGATCGGCTGCGCCGCGGCCAGCCAGGACGCGAAGGTCAGGATGTGATCCTGCGGCACGCCGCACACCGCCGCCGCCCGCGCCGCCGGCCAGGCGCGCGCCCGCGCCAGGAGGGCCTCGGCGCCGAGCACGTGGCGGGCGATGAAGGCCTCGTCGAGCGCTCCCCTGCGTTCGAGCTCGGCGGCCACGGACCAGGCCAGCACCGTGTCGGTGCCGGGTTGCACGGCCAGGTGCAGATCGGCCTGCTCGGCGATCTTTGTGCGCAGCGGATCGATGACGACAAGCCGGCCGCCGCGGCGCTTGGCCCGGCGGATGGCGCGCACGAGGTGCAGGTTCGACACCGTTGCGTTGTTGCCCCATACGATGTTGAGCGCGGCGTGCTCGGCAAGTTCGGGCGGGCATCCAGGCACGGCGCCGTAGGTTCCCACCCAGGCCTCGTTGCGCACGCCGCCGCACAGCGCGCGGCGATAGAGCTGGCTGGCGCCGAGCCGGTGGAAGAAGCGCAGGGACATGCTGTCGCCGGCGAGGAAGCCGTGCGGGCCGGCATAGTTGAGCGGCATGACCGCCTGCGGTCCCCAGCGGGCGATAACCGCCGCGACCCGCCGATGGATCTCGTCGAGTGCCTCCTCCCAGCGGATGCGCGCGAATTGTCCGGATCCCTTTGGCCCGCTGCGGCGCAGCGGATGGAGCAGGCGGCGCGGCCCGTGCACGAACGCCGCCATGTCGCGCGCGACCTTGGTGCAGATCACCTGCGCCGTATAGGGCGCGGCGGCCGAACCGCGCACCTTGACGATGCGGCCGTCTTCGACCGTGACCGCAAGGCTGCACGTGTCGGGGCAATCGAACGTGCACACGCTCGCCATTTCTTGCAGGGCCATCGGATGCTCCTCGCTCGCGCTGCGGCCGCCGTCGCGCATATTACGGCCAACGGTCTTGATCGAATACCCCCGATCGCTGCGGTCGAACGGATCGCGCCTTGAGAGAGACCCCGTTGGCGCAGCCCCCGGATCTCTGGGCCTTGCGGGTATATTGATCGCGGGCAGGGCCGGCATTGCCCGCAAGCCGCGGCGGGCATGCGTTCCCGAGGCGAGCGCCTGCCCGCTCACCCTCCCGCCAGAAATTCGCGCACAAGGCGGGCGGTCTCGTGCGGCTGTTCGACCTGCGGCAGGTGGCCGGCATTTGCGATCGTCGCGACCTGCGCGCCGGCGATCCGCGCGGCGAAGTCTTGGGCATAGGCGGGGGCGATAATGCCGTCGGCCTCGCCCCACAGCACGAGGGTCGGCGCGGCGATGCGGTGGATGCGCTTTTTGAGGCCCTTGTCGGGGAGCGGCCAGACGAACTTGCCGGTGCAGGCCTGCGTCCAGATAAAGGCGGCCTGCGCCGCGACGCGCTCGGCCGGAGCGGCGGGCAAGGCGAAGAAACGCGCCGCCGCCGGTCCGGCGGGATCGGCGAACAAAGCCGCGGCGCGCCGGTCCTCGGGCAGGATCATCCAGTTGCGTACTGGCAGATCCTCGCGCCACAGGCCGAGCGGATCGATCAGCACAAGCCGGGTCACGAGGCGCGGCATCGCCGCGGCGAGCTCGCAGGCGAGCAGGCCGCCGACGGAATGGCCGACCAGCGCCGCCTCGTCGAGGCCGAGGCGGTCGAACAATTCGCCGCAATAGACGACGAGATCGAGCCAGTCGTCGAGGCGATGGATCGCGTCGGGATTGCCGGGGGTGGTGCCGGGATGCCACGGCGCGTAGAGGCGATGGCCGGCCGCCAGCAGGCCAAGAAAATCGCGGTCGCCGACAAGGCCCCAGGGGCCGTGCAGAAAGACCAGCGGCGGCCCCGCGCCGGCGATCTCGACCCGCGTTTCGACCGTGCCCTGCCACAGATGCAGGCTGTGCTGTTCAAACGCCGTCATCTCAGGCCGCGCTCCGCGCCGACGGCCGCTGCAATCGCTGCGGCCACCAGCGGTCATGCCATTCGTCGTCCCAGAGATCGGCCAGCGCCGGCAACACCTCGCGGCAGAACAGATCGATGTTTTTGAGGCACAATTCGTGCGGCATCGAGCCGAAATGCAGCAATGCCAGCAGGTGACCGATGCGCAGCCGCTTGACCGCCGCGATCAGCTGATCGCGCACGCTCGCCGGGCCGCCGGCGATCGGGAAGCCGCGTTCGACGAAGTCCTTGTAGGTCAGGGCGCGCAGGTCGAAGCGCTCGCGCAGCGGCGCCTGCAGCGATCGCGTCAGGCTCGGCAGATCCTGATAGCCCGGGATCGCCTGATAATATTGCGGCGTATTGAGCAGCTTGTGAAAGAAATACTCGACATGCGGCGCGTATTCTTCGGCGGCGGCGTCGCTGTCGGAGACCCCGATCAGCTGCAGAAAGCCGAGACGGTACGGGTTGGGGTCGCGCCCGCGCTTGGCCACCGTCTCCCAGTAATAATCGCCGAGCGTCTCGGCGTTCTTGGCGCCAAAATAGCTCAGATGGCAGAAGCAGTCGTCGCGGTCGACGACGAATTCGACGGTCGTCGCACTGCCGGAGCCGGGGATCCAGATCGGCGGATGCGGCTGCTGCAGCGGCCGCGGCCACAGATTGACCATCGGCAGCTGGTAGTGCCGGCCGTTCCAGGCGAAGACCTCGCGCGCCGCCCAGGCCTTCAACACCAGCTCCAGGGCTTCGCGATAGCGCTCGCGCTGCTCGACCGGGACGACGCCGTTCGAGAGCGTCGCATCGGTCGGCAATCCGGTCGGAAAACCGGCGACGAGCCGCCCGCCGGAGAGGCAGTCGATCATCGCATATTCTTCGGCAATCCGGGTCGGCGGGCTGGTCGCGGGCAGGGTCGAGCCGATCTGCACGATCGCGACATCCAACCCGCTCGTCAATTTGGCCAGCACCGCGCCCATCAGGCTCGGATTGGCCATGAAGCCGTAGACATTCTGATAGTGCTGGTTCGTGCACAGCCCGTGTATGCCGGCCCGCGCGGCATATACCATCTCGTCGAGCGTCCAGTTGTAGTAGCGGCCGACCCGGTCGGGATCGGCAACGTCGAACCAGACCGGGTCGAGATAGGCGGATTTGTAGCGCCGGTCGAAATCCGCCGGCAGATCGCGATAGGGCATCAGATGGAACATGCACACCTTCATCGCCGCCTCTCCGTTCCCGTCCCGCCGCCGGCGCGGCGGCCTATTCGGCCGCCTTTCCGACCGCTTCGGCGCCGGCCGGCAGGTCGAACATGCCGGCCGGCAGCCGCTCGATATAGGCGAGCACTTCGGCCGTCGGCACGACATCGGCATATTTGGCATGCATGTCGCACAGGCTGACGGCGTGGCTCGCCTCGCTGCGGTCGAAGCAGCCCTCCTCGGCCAGGATGACGCGATAATTGAAACTGAACGCGTCGACCACGGTGGCGCGCACGCAGCCCGACGTCGTCGTCCCGACGACGATGACGCTGTCGCAGCCGAGCAATGTCAGATAGGCGGCGAGGTTGGTGCCGAAGAAGCCCGACGGCTTCTGCTTTTTGATCACCAGATCGCGCGGGCCGGGCGCGATTATCGCGACGATCTCGTTGCCGTCGATGCCGGGACGGGCGGCGCCGGCCGCCTCTTCGCCGCGCGTGCTTTTCCAGCGCCAGCTGCCGGCGTCCCAGTTGTCGGCCCGCCGCTCCCCGGTGGTGTAGATGACCGGCACGCCCTTGGCATGCGCCGCATCGATCAGCTGCTTGATATAGGGCAGCGCCGCCCATGCGGCCTCGCCGCACGCGGTGCGCCAGCGCTTGATCGCCTCGAGGATCGGCTCCGGCCGCTCGCCGCAAAACGCCCGATTGACATCGATGACGAGCAGCGCCGGCCGCCTGCCGAACCCGGCGCGTGCGCCGAACCCGCCGGCGGCAAAGACCGCCTTGTCGCGCTCGCTTAGAAACTTGTTCCAGATCGGCTCGCTCATCGCCGCCCTCCCCGCCGGGTGTCAAAGGCCTCGCGCACGCTGGCAAATTCCAGGCGCGGCCGGCGGCGGCGCGGGCCCCGGTCGTATTCGCCCCGCTCGGCGGCGAGCCTTTGCGCCAACCGCAGCCTTGGACCCGCTCCGGGATGTCCGCTGACGCCGTGTTTGCAGCTGCCCATGCCGCCGCGCCCCTGCTGCATGGCCCCTCTCACCCTGCCGCGCCGCCGGGGCGGTCGCATCCGCCGCCGCATCCCCCGCGCCGCGGTAATTGCGCCCTGCCCGGGATCGCGCCTTCCTCAACCCGGAACATCCGCCGGCCAACCGCCCTGCGCCGGCTGGGCCTCGTACGGCACCAACGCGCCGGGGGCCGGGCAATAGTCGAGACATTCGCCGCAGCCCGTACATTTCGCCGGCTCGACCTCGTAGAGATGCCGCGGCTCCAGCAATTTCGGGCGGATCGCCGATTCCGGACAGACCTCGCGGCAAAGCCCGCAGGAATTGCAGAGTGCGTAGTCAAGCCGCACCTTCATCGGATCCCGCCGATCTGATGCATCAGATAGTCGAGCGCCTCCTCGACCGGCCGCTGGGTTTCGGCGTCGGCGCAATACATGTCGATCTGGAACTTGCCTTCCATAAAATGCATCAGCTCCTCGTCGCGCTGGGAGAGATGCTCGTGGCGGACGAGCGGATCGGCGACGCGGTCGAGCGCCGCCATGATGCCGAGGCAGGCGATCGCTTCCTGATAGTAATTCTGGGCCGCCCGGGCCAGCGGATGGATGTGCGGGAACATCATCGACAGCCCGAAATAGGCCGGCAGCGGTTGCGCATTGGCCGCCGCCACTTCCATCAGCTCGCGCTCGTTCTTGACCCAGCCCTTGCCGAGCAATACGTCGGCGTGCAGTTTGCTGTGCTTGCACTCGTCCCAGATCTGCCGGGCGCGCATGCGCTGCAGATCGATGAAGCGCTCCTGCTCCGGGATGGCGACCGACAGCAGTTGCGCCGACATCTGCTTGATCGACATGTGCACGCCCTCGGCGGCATAGCCGCGCAGGGCCCGCGCCTTCTGCCAGTCTTCATCGGCATTGCCGAGCTCCCCGTCGAGCTCGGCGAGCGCGCGCGCAAGCGCGACCTCCCAGCCCTTCAGGCACTTGTCGCGGGTGATCCGCAGGCGGAAGGTGGCGCCGGGCATGCCCGGCGCGGTCGGCCACACCCATTCCTCAAGAAAGCGCGCGAGCAGAGCGTCCATGTCAGGCCTCCGGTCTGCGGAATTCCGGCGGCGGCGGGACCAGAGAGCGGCCGCTTTCGCTCTCGACGATCGACCCGGCCGCCGGGCAATAGTAGAGGCAGGCGGTGCAGGCCGGATAGGTGCAGGCCGCGGCGTCGATCTCGATGCGGTGCAGCGGCTCCAGGGCCACAAAGACCGCGTTGATGTCGATGGCGCGGCACACGATGTAGCACATCCGGCATTCGGTGCAGCGCTCGTGGTCGATCTTAAGGCTTGGCATGCCCTTCCCGCTCAATCGGTCACCGGCACGCGCGGCAGCGGTTCTTCCGGCGTTGCGCGTCCGAGCACGAAATCGCCGAGCTCGTGCAAATAGCGGCGGTAATCCCGCCGGGCAACGGCGGCGGCCCAGCGGCACAGCTCGGCCTCGGCCGGCCGCGCGACGAATTCCTCGACAATGCGCCGGCCCATATTGATGTGGCTGCGGTTCTCGACCGTCTGGCTGGCGAACAGCGCCTGCAGGCGCGGCTCGACAAGCGCCGCGGCGAGCGCCTGCATCCATGCCAGCTCGACGATTTTGGGCCCCAGATTGAGCGCGGCAATGCGGACGGCGTGCGGGTAGGTCGCGAGGTTGCGCAGCGAAAAGACGTAATAGGCCAGCGCTGAATCGACTATGAAACGGCCGTAGGGATGGCGGAACGCGTCCTGCTGGACGGCGACGCAGCCGCTCCACAGCAGCGCGTCGCAATAGCATCTCGTGCGTCGACTCGTCGAGGATCTGCCGCGCGAACAGGTATTTGACCGCGGGCGGGTAGTCGTTGACCTCGAGGCCCTGTCCCCAGCCGCCGTAGATGTAATAGAACATGCGCTCGAGGGTCCACAACCGGCCGATCAGGCGGTGCAGCTTGTCGCCCGCAAGCCCGCCGTCGCGGCCGAGCGCGATGACCGCCTCCATCGCCGTCGTGCGGCTCTCCTGTGCGCTCGCGCCGATCAGCTCGGCGGCAAGCGCCCGTCCCGGCAGCGCGGCCATCGCCGGCTCACGCCGCAAAGGTGGCGAAGCATTTGTTCGAGTTGAAGATCCAGCTTTCGATAAAGACGGTTTCGCTGGGCCGCCGGCCGAGCTCCTGCATCGCGCCCAGAAGGCACATCCAGTTCAGGATCTCCTGCTGTCCGCTGTCCTCGATCGCGGTCAGCGGGCGCGCCCGCCAGCTCGCATAGTCGCCTTCCGCAAGAGCGCGATAAAGCGCGCGGTCGGCCTCGACATCGGGATGGAGCAGGTGGTTTTTCGGGGTCAGAAACGCGTGCGACCAGCTCGACGAAGCGACGAGCGCGACGCGCCACCGGCTGTCGGCGAGAATGCGGGCGACCGCGGCGCCGAGATCAAAACAGCGCCACGGCATTGGCGAGGGCGGATCGAGATCGCGCGCGGCCGGCAATTCGCTCAGGCTGCGCACCCCGGCCTCCTGGGCGATGACCCGACGGCCGTAGCAATTGACCTGGAACGGCACGACCGGATAGGGGAAACCCCTGCGGTCGTAATCGAGGAACAACAACGTATTGAGAAAGGCGTGACCGAGCGGATGATGCAGCGGCCGGTAGGCGTAGGCCACGTCAAAGCCCTGTTCGAGCAGACTGGAGGCTAGAAATTTGCCGGCCTGCGGGTGGCCTCGATAGGTGAAGGTCTTGTCGCTCGGCTCGTTCCAGATGTTGGCGCCGCGATAGTACTGCCACGGCTGCGGCTTCATCTCGTCATAGGCGAGCAGGCAGAAGGCCGGGATCACGTCCTCGCGGAAATTCTCGTACTGGTCGTCGCCCCAGATCACGACGAAATCCGGCGCAAATTCGTCCAGCCTCCGCCGGGCATTGCGGAAGCCTTCGAGCAGCGCGGCGCGGTGCCGTCCGGCCGCCGAAAGTCCGCGATCATTGCCGTATTCGGCGCGCATCGGCGCCGGCCAGCCGGCGGGTTCCCGCCGATGTTCGGGAAGGGCGGGGTCGGCGAGAATGCGCTCGAGGATGCGCGCCATCTGTTGATCCGGCCCTGCCAGCGGCGGGTAGTGGGTGACGCCGAGGCCCAGGATCGCGCCCATCTCGTTCCTCCCCTATGGCAGCGGTCGTTGTTTTGCCCATTATGACACCGCGCCGGCGCGGAGGCCAGCAATGCCGGAAGCCGGCCGGTCAGCCGATCCCGGCCAGCCTGCGCGCCTTGCCGGCGAGCCCGGCCACGCGCTCGTCGTAACGGCGAAAGCGCGCGTCGCGGGTCTGGCCGCGGCGCCAGCGGATATAGATCTGCTGCACGATGACGGCGAGCTTGAAGGCGGCGAAGATCTCGTACCAGCGGATATCGCCGACGTCGAAGCCGGTGCGCTCGGCGTAGCGGGCGATCGCCTCGGCGCGCGAGGGGAAGCCCTCATGCCAAGTCGGCATCGCCGCGATGTTGCGCCAGGCCGGATCGTCGCCGGGCTCGATCCAGTAGTTGAGGAGGTAGCCGAGATCGGCGAGCGGGTCGCCGAGCGTGCACATGTCCCAGTCGAGCACGGCGACGACCCGCGCCGGGTCGGCGGGATCGAGCAGCAGATTGTCAAGGCGGTAGTCGTTGTGCAGCAGGCTTGCCGCGCGACTTTGCGGCAGGGTCTCGGCGAGCCGGTCGAGCACCGGCGTCATGGCCCGGCGCACCTCTTGCTGCGCCGGCAGGTCGAGCGCCGCCTCCCAGCGCCGGGTCCAGCCGGCGAGCTGGCGTTTAAGATAGCCCTCGGGCCGGCCGAGCGCGTCGAGCCCGATCGCGGCCGGATCGACGCGATGCAGATCGGCGAGCGCATCGATCAGGGAGAGGCCGAGGCGGCGGTTGAGCCCGGGCCGGCCGGCGAATTCGGGCGGCAGCGCGTCGCGGATCACAAACCCGCGGCGGCGTTCCAGGATCACGAAAACCGCGCCGATCACGCCTTCGTCTTCGCACAGATGCAGGCTTTGCGGCGCCAGCGGATAACAGCGATGGAGGACGGAGAGAACGCGGTGCTCGCGGCGCATGTCGTGGGCGCCCGGCGGCAGCGGCCCAAATGGCGGCCGACGCAATACGAATTCGCGTTCGCCAAAGCGCAGCAGATAGGTCAGGTTGGCCTTGCCGCCGCCGAACTGGCGCACCGAGAGCGGGCCCTCGGCGCCCGGCAGGTGACGGCGCAGATAGGGTTCGAGGCGGCTCGTATCGAGCCGTTCATCCGGCCGCTCGTCGATCAGCTCGGCGGCGACGAGGTCCCTCGCGGCTCTGCCGCCGCTCATTTGCGCAATTCGAGCCGGGCGATGGTGACGCGGTGGACCTCGTCCGGCCCGTCGACGATGCGCATCGCCCGCGTGCGCGCCCAGGCGTAGGCAAGGCCGAAATCGGCGGAGAGCCCGGCGGCGCCGTGCGCCTGGATCGCCCGGTCGATGACGGCGAGCGCCATGCGCGGCGCCGCCACCTTGATCATCGCGATCTCGGCGCGCGCCCCCTTGTTGCCGAGCTTGTCCATCATGGCGGCGGCTTTCAGCGTCAAGAGCCGCGCCTGTTCGATCTCGATCCGCGACTCGGCGATCCATTCCATGACGACGCCCTGCTCGGCGAGCGGCTTGCCGAAGGCGACGCGGGTTTTGACGCGGGCGCACAGCGCCTCAAGCGAGCGTTCGGCAAGACCGATCAGGCGCATGCAGTGATGGATGCGCCCCGGGCCGAGCCGGCCCTGCGCGATCTCGAAGCCGCGGCCCTCGCCGAGCAGCAGATTTTCGGCCGGCACGCGGACGTCGCGGAATTCGACCTCGCAATGGCCGTGCGGGGCGTCGTCATAGCCGAACACGGTGAGGGGGCGCAGGACATTGACGCCGGGCGTATCGCGCGGCACCAGGATCATCGATTGCTGCTGGTGGCGCGGCGCCGCCGGATCGGTCTTGCCCATCACGATCAGGATCTTGCAGCGCGGATCCATGGCACCGCTCGTCCACCATTTGCGCCCGTTGATGACATAGCCGCGGTTGCCGTCGCGGCGGATGCTGGCCTCGATATTGGTCGCATCCGAGGAGGCGACGGCCGGCTCGGTCATCGCAAAAGCCGAGCGGATTTCGCCCGCAAGCAAGGGCTTCAGCCAGCGCTCCTGCTGCTCCCGGGTGCCGTAGCGCGCCAGCACCTCCATATTGCCGGTATCGGGCGCCGAGCAGTTGAACACTTCGGGCGCGATCGGCGAGCGCCCCATGATCTCGCACAACGGCGCGTATTCAAGATTGGAGAGGCCGGCGCCGAGCTCCGGATCGGGCAGGAACAGGTTCCACAACCCGGCCGCCCGCGCCTTCTTCTTGAGCTCTTCGAGCACCGGCGGCGGCTGCCAGCGATCGGCCGCCGCGGCGAGCTGGCGCTCGTACACCGCCTCGGCCGGATAGACCTCGCGCTCCATGAACGCCTGCAGTTGCGCCGTCAGGCGCTTCACCTTTTCCGAAGGCTCGAAATCCATGGCTTCGCCCTTATCCTTTGCGAACCGTTGTGAACCCGTCCGGCGCGGCCGCGGCCCGGCGCCGTCGCGGCCGGGGAAATCCGGCCCGCGGCCGGGCCGCGCTCATCCCGTTTGCGGCCCCGTCCCGATCCGGGAGGGAACGGAGGAAAGATCACGGCCGGAACAATGCGAAGCACTTGTCCGAGTTGAAGATGTAGGATTCGACGTAGTCGATGATCTCGGGCCGCCGGCCGAGCGCCGTCATGGCGCCGCCAAGGCAGATCCAATTCAGGAATTCCTGCTGTCCGGCATCCTCGATCTGTGCGGTCGTCAGTTCGCGCCAGCGCGCGGCATTGCCCGAGGCCAATTCGTCGAAGCGGGCGCGATCGCTCGCCACGTCGGGCCACAGCCAGTGGTGCTTTCTGGTCAGAAACGCGTGCGACCAGCTCGACGAGGCGACGAGCGCGACGCGCCACGGGCTGTCGGCGAGAATGCGGGCGACCGCGGCGCCGAGATCAAAACAGCGCCGCGGGTTGGGGCCCGGCGGGTCGGCCGCGTTCGGATCGGCCTCGCCGGTCAGATGCGCCGTGCTGCCGCGCTTGGCAATGACCGAGGAACCGTAGCAATTGACGTGGAACGGCACGACCGGATAGCCAAAGCCGCGGCGGTCGTAATCGAGAAACAATACCGTATTGATAAAGGCGTGCGGCAGGCCCAGCTCGTAGCGCATCTTGTAGGCGTAGCTGACGTCGAAATCGGCCTCGATCAGCTTGGCGGCAAGGAACGCGCCGGCGGCGGGGTGGCCGTTGACGCGCACGAGCGCGTTGCGCTCGAGACCCCAGACATTGCCGAGCTCGGCGGCGGCGGCGCGCGCAAAGGGCCGGCAGTCGACATGGTCGAGGGCGAAGACGCAAAAGGACGGCACGCCGTCCTCGCGGAAATTCTCGTACTGATCATCGCCCCAGATCAGCACGAAATCGGGGGCGAAAGCGTCCAGCGCTGCGCGCGCCTTGCGAAACCCGTCGACCAGCCGGCGCCGGTGCTCGGCCGCCGCGGACCCGTCGCGGTTGTTCGCCAGTTCCCGCCGCATCGGCTCGGGCCAGCGCGCCGGGTCCTTCATCGCCGCCGGCACCCGCTCGCTTTTCAGCGTGCGCTCGACGAACATCCCCATATAAGTGTCGGGCAGCATCAAGCCGGGGAAATGGGTGACGCCGATGCCGAGTATCTCGCCCATTTGCTCCTCCCTTGCGCGTCTTTGTCGCGCGACCGCGATCATAGCAGACAGTCGCGGGCGGGCCAGCGCCGACGGCGCGCCGGGGGCGGCGCGATCGCGGCGGCGCAAACGTGACGGCGGCGGGCGATGGCGCCCTACGATCTGGCCGGCTTTGTCGGTGCGGCGATCGTCATCGCCGCCTATTTTGCCAATCAGCAGCGCCGGCTGCGCTCGGACGACTGGCGCTATCCGCTGGCCAACCTGATCGGCTCGGTATTGATTTTGACGTCGCTGTGTTTCGCGTGGAACTTTCCCTCCGTGGTGATCGAACTGTTCTGGGCCGCGATCAGCCTCTACGGTCTTGCGAAATCCGCAAGAGGCTCCGAGTGAATTGCGCCGTTTCGGGCCGGCGGCCGGCCGGGCCCGGTCGCAGCCGCCCTGCCCCCTGACGAGCCCCGATCGATGACCATCGGCATCGCCTTCCCCCTTTCGGTCCCGGCGCTGTGGGGCGCCTGGATCGTCTATTGGATCGCCGCCGCCCGCGACGCAAAACCGATGCAATGGCGCGAATCCGCCGGCGCGCTCATCCTGCGCAAACTGCCGCTCCTGCTATGCGCCCTGCTGCTGATCGGGCCGCGCTGGCTGCCGCCGCCGCTGACGGCGCCCGTCGCGCCGGCGGGTTTGAGCCTGCCGCTTGCCGGCACGATCATGGTTGCCGGCGGCCTCGGCTTTGCGGTCTGGGCGCGGCGCCATCTCGGCCGCAATTGGAGCGGCTGGGTCGAGGTCAAGAAGGATCATGCGCTCGTCCGCACCGGACCGTACCGCCTGGTGCGGCATCCGATCTATTGCGGCCTGCTGTTCGCTCTGGCCGGAACGGCGCTCGCAATCGGAGAGTGGCGGGGCGTGCCGGCTCTCGTCTTTGCCGTGCTGGGGTTCCTGGTCACGATCCGGGCCGAAGAAGCGCAGATGCGGCGCCTGTTTCCCGAATATGAGCGGTACCGCCGTCAAACCGCCGCCCTGATCCCGTTTCTGTGGTGAGCCCTGTCGCGGCAAGCCGGCTGCCAAGCTGGTTCCGGTCGCAGACGAGGGGAGGCGGTATTGGGAAGATCGCCGCGGACGCGGTTTCCTCCCGAATTTCCATCATATGCGTCAGCCGGCTGCGGTCACCTTGGCAAGACGCTTGTCCCCATCAAAAATTCATCGACGGCGCGGGCGCATTGGCGTCCCTCGCGGATCGCCCAGACGACCAGCGACTGGCCGCGGCGCATGTCGCCGGCGGCGAAAATTTTCGGCACCGAGGTGCGGTAGTCGCGCGTATTGGCCAGCACATTGCCGCGCGCATCGAGCGCGACCCCCGACTGCGCGATCATGCCCTCCCGGCGCGGCCCCAAGAACCCCATTGCCAGCAGGACGAGATCGGCCTTCAGCGTGAAGCCGCTGCCGGGGATCTCGCGCATTGCCGGACGCCCGTTCGCATCCCTGCCCCATTCCACCCGCACGCATTCGAGCGCGACCACGTTGCCCTGTTCACCGAGAGCGCGCTTGGTCAGGACCGACCACAGCCGTTCGCAGCCCTCCTCGTGCGAGGAGGAGGTGCGCAATTTGTGCGGCCAGTCGGGCCAAGTGAGCGACTTGTTCTCGAGCTCCGGCGGTTGCGGCAGGATTTCAAGCTGGGTGATCGAGAGCGCGCCTTGCCGCACCGATGTGCCGATGCAGTCCGAACCGGTGTCGCCGCCGCCGATCACGACGACGTGCTTGCCGGCGGCGGTGATCGTGCCGTGCGGGGCGGCCCGCTCTTCGCTGTCTCCGGCGACGCGCTTGTTCTGCTGCGGCAGGAAGTCCATCGCGAAATGAATGCCGTCGAGCTCGCGCCCGGGAACGGCGAGATCGCGCGGCTGCTCGGCGCCGCCGGCCATCACGACGGCGTCGTATGTCTCGACAAGCTCGGCCACGGCGATATCGACGCCGATCTCGACCATCGTGCGGAAGGCGACGCCTTCGGCCTGCATCTGGGCGATGCGGCGGTCGATCAGGCGCTTGTCCATCTTGAAATCGGGGATGCCGTAGCGCAGCAGACCGCCGATGCGGTCGCTCTTCTCATAGACGACGACGGCGTGGCCGGCGCGCGCCAGTTGCTGCGCGCAGGCCAGCCCGGCCGGTCCCGATCCGACGATCGCGACCCGTTTGCCGGTACGCCGGGCCGGCGGCTGCGGCGTGATCCAGCCCTCTTCCCAGCCGCGGTCGACGATCGCGCACTCGATCGTCTTGATCGTGACCGGATTATCGTTGATGTTGAGCGTGCAGGCGGCCTCGCACGGCGCCGGGCAGATGCGGCCGGTGAATTCCGGGAAGTTGTTGGTTGACAGCAGGGCCGTCAGCGCGTTCCGCCACTGCTCGCGATAGACCAGATTGTTCCAGTCCGGGATCACGTTGTTGACCGGGCAACCCTCGTGGCAGAACGGGATGCCGCAATCCATGCAGCGCGCCGCCTGCCGGTTCAGCTCTGCCGCAGGGAGCGGCTTGACGAACTCGTCCCAGCTGCGGCGCCGCACTTCCGGCTTGTCATAGCCGCGATCTCGGCGCGGGAATTCGAGAAAGCCGGTCGGTTTAGCCATCGCATCGATCCGTCAAACGCGGCCCGGCCCGCCGCCCGCCGCCCGCCGGCGGGGAGAGCATTCGCCTTGGCCTGTCATCGGGCCCTCACTCGGCGGCGACGCGCGCGGCTTCGTGCGCGCGCTCTGCCGCGCGCTCGCGAAGGGCGCGGCGGTAGTCGTGCGGCACGATCTTGACGAAGGCGCTCCGCGCCTGCTCCCAGTCGTCGAGCAGGGCGCGCGCCCGCGCGCTGCCGGTCAGGCGGTGGTGGCGCTCGATCAGGATCCTGAGCCGCATCGCGTCAAAGCGCAGCGGGTCGCCCATGCCGGCGTCTTCGACATCGGGCGAATCGCGCTGCGGCCGCAGCGGATCGTGCTCTTCGTCCGGATCGGGCGGCGGCACCGGTTCGAGCGCGACGCCGGCGCGGTTGCATAGGCTCGGGAAGCGGCCCCGGGGATCCCAGACATAGGCGATGCCGCCCGACATGCCGGCGGCGAAATTGCGCCCGGTCTCGCCGATGACGACGACGACCCCGCCGGTCATGTATTCGCAGCCGTGATCGCCGGTACCCTCGACGACGGCGACGGCGCCCGAATTGCGCACCGCAAACCGCTCGCCGGCGACGCCCTCGAAATAAGCCTCGCCGGCGATCGCGCCATAGAGCACCGTATTGCCGACGATGATGTTCTCGGTCGGATCGCGCCGCGCCGCCGGCGGTTGGCGCACGATCAGCCGGCCGCCCGACAGCCCCTTGCCGACATAGTCGTTGGCGTCGCCGATCAGTTCGAGCGTGATGCCGCGCGCGAGGAAGGCGCCGAAGCTTTGCCCGGCGGTGCCGTGGAAAGTGGCGCGGATCGTATCCGGCGGCAGGCCCTGATGGCCGTAGCGCCGCGCCAGCTCGCCCGACAGCATCGCCCCGACGGTGCGGTTGACGTTGCGGATCGGACGCTCGATGCGCACCCTCTCGCCGCGTTCGAGCGCCGGGCGGGCGAGCGCGATCAGCTCGTTGTCGAGGGCGCGCTCCAGATGATGGTTCTGGCGCTCGCAGTTGCGGATCGCGACGCCGGGCTTGGCCGGGACCTGATGGAGCAGGCGCGACAGATCGATGCCGCGCGCCTTCCAGTGCGCGACCGCCGGCGCCGTGTCGAGCCGATCGACGCGGCCGATCATTTCGTCAAAGCGGCGGAAGCCGAGCCTAGCCATCAGCTCGCGCACCTCTTCGGCGACAAAGAAGAAATAGTTGATGATGTGCTCGGGCTGGCCGGTGAAGCGCCGGCGCAGGACCGGATCCTGCGTGGCGATGCCGACCGGACAGGTGTTGAGATGGCATTTGCGCATCATCACGCAGCCGGCGGCGATCAACGGCGCCGTTGAAAAGCCGAATTCGTCGGCGCCCAAGAGCGCGCCGATGACGACGTCCCGTCCGGTGCGCAGGCCGCCGTCGACCTGCACGGCGATGCGGCCGCGCAATCCGTTCAGCACCAGCGTCTGCTGCGTTTCGGCAAGACCGATCTCCCAGGGCGAGCCGGCATGGGTCAGCGAGGTCAGAGGGCTGGCTCCGGTGCCGCCCTCGAAGCCGGCGATCGTCACGTGATCGGCGCGCGCCTTCGCGACCCCGGCCGCGACCGTGCCGACGCCGACCTCGGAGACGAGCTTGACCGAGATCCGGGCTCTGGGGTTGACGTTTTTGAGATCGTAAATCAGCTGCGCCAGATCCTCGATCGAATAGATGTCGTGATGCGGCGGCGGCGAGATCAGACCGACTCCCGGCGTCGAATGGCGCACCCGGGCGATATGCGCATCGACCTTGTGGCCGGGCAATTGCCCGCCCTCACCCGGTTTTGCCCCCTGCGCCATCTTGATCTGCAGATCGTCGGCATTGACCAGGTATTCGGCGGTGACGCCGAACCGCCCCGAAGCCACCTGCTTGATCGCCGAGCGCATCGAATCGCCGTTGGCAAGCGGCCTGAACCGTTCCGCTTCCTCGCCGCCTTCGCCGGTATTGGACTTGCCGCCGATGCGGTTCATCGCGATCGCCAGGGTCGTGTGCGCTTCCCGGCTGATCGAGCCGAAGCTCATCGCGCCGGTCGCAAAGCGCTTGACGATCGCGGCGGCCGGCTCGACCTCCTCGAGCGGCACCGGGGTGTCGGCGAATTTGAAGCGCATCAACCCGCGCAAGGTCAAAAGCCGCTCGCTCTGATCGTTGATCAGCGCGGCGAAGGCGCGGTATTCCTCGCGGGCATTGCCGCGCACCGCGTGCTGCAGCCGCGCCACCGCCTGCGGCGTCCAGGCGTGGTCCTCGCCGCGCAGGCGATAGGCGTAGTCGCCGCCGGCGTCGAGCAAATCGCGATAGAGGAGGTCCTCGCCGTAGGCGCGCCGGTGCCGCGCCATCGCCTCCTCGGCGATCTCGATGAGCCCCACGCCCTCCACCGTCGTCGCCGTTCCGGTGAAATATTTGTCGACAAAATCGCTCTTAAGCCCCACCGCGTCGAAGATCTGCGCCCCGCAATAGGATTGATAGGTCGAGATGCCCATCTTGGACATCACCTTAAGGATGCCCTTGCCGAGCGCCTTCAGATAGTTTTTCTGGGCCTGTTCGGCGGAGAGCGGCAGAGCGTTCGCGAGGCGGATCTGCTCGATCGTGGCGAAGGCGAGATAGGGGTTGATCGCCTCCGCGCCGTAACCGGCGAGCGCGCAGAAATGATGCACTTCGCGCGCCTCGCCGGTCTCGACGACGATGCCGGTCATCGTGCGCAGGCCCTCGCGGATCAGGTGATGATGCACCGCCGAAGTGGCGAGCAGGGCCGGGATCGGCACGCGTTCGGCTGAAACCTGCCGGTCCGACAGGATCAGAATGTTGTAGTCGGCGAGGACGGCGGCGATCGCCTCGCGGCACAGGCGCTCAAGGGCGGCTTCGAGCCCGCCGGCGCCGTCGGCGGCCGGCCACGTCGCATCGAGCGTGCGGGTGCGGAAGGCGCCGCCCGCCAGCCTTTCGATCGCGCGGATCTTTTCGAGATCGGCGTCGGTCAGGATTGGCGTTGCCACTTCGAGCCGGTAATGCGTCCCGGCCTGATGTCCGAGCAGGTTCGGCCGCGGCCCGATCATCGAGACGAGCGACATGACCAGCTCCTCGCGGATCGGATCGATCGGCGGGTTGGTGACCTGCGCGAAGTTCTGCTTGAAATAATTATAGAGCAGCTTCGGCCTCGCCGACAGCGCCGCGATCGGGGTGTCGGTGCCCATCGAGCCGACCGGATCGTCGGCCTCGCGCGCCATCGGCTCGAGAAAGAACTGCAGGTCTTCCTGGGTATATCCGAAGGCCTGCTGCTGGCGGAGCTGGTCGGTCGGATCGTTCGGGCGCGCCGGCCGCCGGCTCTCCTCGAGATCGGGCAGTTCGGCGAGCTTGAACTGGGTCGCCGCCAGCCAGGCTTCGTAGGGATGGGCGGCCGCCAGTTCGCGCTTTATCTCCTCGTCGCCGACGATGCGGCCCTTTTCGAGGTCGATCAGCAGCATCTTGCCGGGCTGCAGGCGCCATTTGCGGCGGATCCTGTCCTCCGCAACCGGCAGCACGCCCGCCTCGGAGGCCATGATTACATGATCGTCGTCGGTGATGATAAAGCGCGCCGGCCGCAGGCCGTTGCGATCGAGGGTCGCGCCGATCTGGCGGCCGTCGGTGAAGGCGATGGCCGCCGGCCCGTCCCACGGTTCCATCAGCGCCGCGTGATATTCGTAGAAGGCGCGCCGCTGCGGATCCATCAGCGGATCGCTGGCCCAGGCTTCCGGGATCAGCATCATCACCGCATGCGCCAGCGAATAGCCGCCCGCCACCAGCAATTCGAGCGCGTTGTCGAGACAGGCGGTGTCGGATTGCCCGGGCTGGATCAGCGGCGCCAGTTTTGCGAGGTCGGCGCCGAACAGCGGCGACGACATTGCCCGGCGCCGGGCGTGCATCCAGTTGACGTTGCCGCGCAAGGTATTGATCTCGCCGTTATGGGCGATGAAGCGGTAGGGATGGGCAAGCCGCCAGGACGGAAAGGTGTTGGTCGAGAAGCGCTGATGGACGAGCGCCAGCGCCGAGACGGTCAGCGGGTTGGTCAGATCGCGGTAGAAGCTTTCGACCTGCGGCGCCAGCAGAAGACCCTTGTAGACGAGCGTACGCGTCGAGAAGGACGGCATATAGGTGTCGCGCAGGGCCGGCAGGCCGTGGCGCCGGGCGAGCTCGGCGACGCTGTTCAGGGCCTGCTTGCGGATCACCAGGATCTTGCGCTCGAACGCATCCTGGTCGCCGACGCCCGCGCCCATTGCCACGATCGCTTGGCGGATCGCCGGCATCGCCGCGATGACGCGGGCGCCGAGCCCGGTCACGTCGGTCGGCACCTCGCGCCAGCCGACAAGGCGCTGGCCCTCGGCGGCGATCCAGTGCTCGATATGGGCGGTGGCGATGCGGCGCGCCTCCTCTTCCCGCGGCAGAAAGCACATCGCAACCGCGTAATGCCCGGGCGGCGGCAGGTCGAGCCCGGCATTTTCCGCCCATTGCCGGAGCAGCGCATCGGGGATCTGGATCAGGATGCCGGCGCCGTCGCCGACGAGCGGATCGGCGCCGACGGCGCCGCGATGGTCGAGATTGACGAGGATTTCGAGGCCGCGGCGGATCAGATCGTGCGACTTCCTGCCCTTGATGTTGACGACAAAGCCGACGCCGCACGAATCGTGCTCGTGCCGCGGATCGTACAGGCCTTGCTTTTCGGGCACATTCATCGCCAATGCTCGCCACCTTCCGGGATTTTGTCGGTGAATGCGCCGGACTCGGCGCAAACGCGTTAGTATGCCCGGGTTCGCGGCGGAACGGCAATGACAGTTTTATCCTTCGCTCACCGGCCGCCCGTCGGCCCCGCTGCGGGCGGCCGGGGACGGCCGCCGCGGCGTGGCAGGCGGGCTCAGCTGCGCCATGCCAGCAGGCGCGGGCGGATCGGGTTGTCGAACGGTCGGCCCTCGGCGCGGGCGCGTCGGTATTCGCGCTTCAGGCGGTAGTACCATTTCGCCTGGGTGTCGGCGTCGTCGATCAACAGCAGCGGCGGGTCGAAAGCAAGGCCCTGCTGCTGACGCAGCATGATGGCGCAGTCCTGCCGCAGGAAGGCGCGGGCGTAGCGGCGCAGCAGCGGCTTCAACGCGCCGAGCCAGGGCGCGGTCCAGTAGATCGCGTGGTGAATTTCGCTGGTGTGCGGGTCGATCGGCGTGATCGCGGTCAGATTGGCGACGCGGTGGCGACCGGCGCGAATATGTTCGATCCGGATGCTCGGCAGGCGGAAGACGATCTCGGTCTCCGGCGCGCCGCCCAGCAGCCGGTAGGCGCGCGCGTTCCGCGACACCCTGTGGCGGCACATCGTAAAGCCGAAGGGCGAGGGCACGAAGGCCTTCTGCTTGGGGTGGATCGAGCGGCGCGAGCGCCACCACCAGGCGCGATGCACGAACGGCCCGTGCGCCGGGTCCATCAGGCCGATGACGGCATGATCGATCGCCGCCGCTATGCGCACGCTTTCGACAAGCTGCGGCCCCGCCTCCGCGAAATCCTCGAGCACCGGGATTTCCGGCGCGGCGGCCGGGTCGTCGCCGAAGAACACCCACAGATTCCCCTGTACCTCGCGCACCGGATAGGTGCGCACGCGGATGCGGCCGAGGTCGAAACCGCGGCCCGCCACCAGCGCGGGGATCGCGGTGCACCGCCCGGCAGTATCAAAGCGCCAGCCGTGATAGCAGCATTCGATCTCGCCCCCGTCGAAGCGGCCGGCCGAGAGCGGCATGCCGCGATGCGGACAGAGATCGCGCAGCGCGAAGGCCGTGCCGGCCATATCGCGCACCAGCAGAACCGGCTCGCCCAGCATCGTCTTCGCCAGCATGCCGCGGCGTTTGAGACGCCGGCTCGCAGCCGCCAAGTACCATGCCTCGCGCAGCGGCGCGCCTGGGTCTTCCACCCGACCTCCTTTCACCGCCCCCGACCCGGGCAGATGCCCGCTAGATAAAGCGGTTTGCGCATTCCTGCCAGTCGGGCGCTATCTTGGGCCGGGCGAAGCGGCTATGTTCGCTAGCGCTTGCGCAAAGAGGATTGGCTCTGCCGCCGTGCTTCGCGTTATCCGACATCCCGGCCCCCGAGCGAGTTATCCGCGCGGCGCGGTGCTGGCGATGGGCAATTTTGACGGCGTGCACCGCGGCCATGCGGCGTTGATCGGACAGGTCCGCCAGCTGGCCCGGGAAACGGGCCGGCCGGCGGCGGTGCTGACCTTCGAGCCGCATCCGCGCAGCGTGTTCTTTCCCGCGAGCGAACCGTTCCGGCTGACGCCGTTCCGGGTCAAAGAGCGCGAGCTCGACCGGCTCGGCGTCGAGCTGTTGTTCGTGCAGCATTTCGACCGCGCCTTCGCCGCCAAGAGCGCCGAGGCGTTCATCGAAGAGGTGATCGTCACGGCGATCGGCGCCACCCATGTCCTTGTCGGCTATGATGCGACCTTTGGCGCCGGCCGCCGCGGCACGCCCGACATGCTGCGCGAGCAGGGGCGGCATTACGGCTTTGCCGTAACCGTCATCGAGCCGGTGCGCGGCGCCGCGGCCGGTCTTTATTCCTCGACCCGCATTCGCGAATTGTTGAAGGCGGGCAGGCCGCGCGAGGCGGCGGTGGCGCTCGGCCGCTACTGGGAGATCGACGGGCGCGTCGTTGAGGGCGATAAGCGCGGCCGCACGATCGGTTTTCCGACCGCCAATCTCGGGCTTGGCGAGTATCTGCGGCCGGCCTTCGGCGTGTACGCGGTGCGCGTATGCGGCGACGGGCCCGACGATCCGCTGGCCGGCCGCCTGGTCGACGGCGTCGCCAATATCGGCCTTAGACCCACCGTCGGAGGGCTGGTGCCGCGGCTTGAGGTCCATCTCTTCGACACCGACGTCGATCTCTACGGCCGCCATTTGCGCGTGGCATTGGTCGAGTTCATCCGGCCCGAGCGCAAATTTTCGGGGCTTGACGCCTTGAAGGCGCAGATTGCCGAGGATGCCGAACGCGCCCGCGCTATCCTCGCCGCCACCCCTGCCGAACCGCCGCAAGGGTAAGCGCGGCTGCGTCGCGTTGACGGCGGGGAGGGCCGCTCCTATGTTCGGTCTTCCTGTCGGAAAGCGCCGCAATGCCTACGGATTATCGTCCGACCGTGTTCCTGCCCAAGACCGCGTTCCCGATGCGCGGCGAATTGCCGAAGCGCGAGCCTCAGATTCTCGCGCGCTGGGAGGCGATGGATCTCTATCGCCGGCTGCGTGAAGCCGCGCGCGGCCGCGAAAAATTTGTGCTCCATGACGGGCCGCCCTACGCCAACGGCGATATCCATCTCGGCACCGCCCTCAACAAGATTTTAAAGGATATCGTCAACCGCTCGCAGCAGATGCTGGGAAAGGACGCGCCTTACGTCCCCGGCTGGGATTGCCACGGCCTGCCGATCGAGTGGATCATCGAAGAGAAGTATCGCGCCGCCGGGCGCACGAAGGACAGCGTGCCGATCGGGCAATTCCGCCGCGAATGCCGGGAGTTCGCGGCGCACTGGATTGAGGTGCAAAAGCGCGACTTTCGCCGGCTCGGCGTCATCGGCGACTGGGAGCACCCCTATACGACGATGGCCTATGCGGCCGAGGCGCAGATCGTCCGCGAGCTCGGCAAGTTCCTGTTGAACGGCGGCCTCTATAAGGGGGCAAAGCCGGTGCTGTGGTCGGTCGTCGAGGAGACGGCGCTCGCCGAGGCCGAGGTCGAATATTACGACCACCGCTCGACCACGGTGTGGGTGCGCTTTCCGATCGAGCGCGCCGCCCGGGCGACGCTGCGCGATGCGGCCGCGCTGATCTGGACGACGACGCCGTGGACATTGCCGGGCAATCGCGCGATCGCCTTCAACCCCGGGCTCGACTATCTCGTCATCGCGGTCGAGGCGGCGGCCGGGAAAAGCCGCGCGCGCGTCGGCGAAAGGCTGTTGCTCGCCGCTCCGCTCGTCGCCGAGGTCGCGGCGCGCGCCGCGATCACGGCATATGCGGTGCTCGACCGCTTCCCCGGCGCCGCGCTTGCCGGCACGATTGCGCGCCACCCGCTGCGCGGAGAGGGCTACGATTTCCCGGTGCCGCTGCTGCCGGCCGCCTTCGTCGCCGCCGATCAGGGCACCGGCTTGGTGCACATCGCGCCGGGGCATGGCGCCGAAGATTTCGAGCTGGGCCAGGCGCACGGCCTGCCGGTGCCGGATACCGTCGGGCCGGACGGGGTCTATCTGCCCGACGTGCCGCTGTTCGCCGGCCGCCAAATCTATCGCCGCGACGGCACGCCCGGCGACGCCAACGAGGCGGTCATCGCCGCGATCGAAAGAAAGGGCGGGCTGTTGGCGCGCGGCACGCTCGTCCATTCCTATCCGCATTCCTGGCGCTCGAAGGCGCCGCTGATCTTTCGCAACACGCCGCAATGGTTCATCAGCATGACCGCGAACGGGCTGCGGCAGAAGGCGCTCGCCGCCATCGCGGCGACCCGCTGGATCCCGCCGCAGGGCAAGAACCGGATCGCGGCGATGGTCGAGACCCGGCCCGATTGGTGCGTCTCGCGCCAGCGCGCCTGGGGCGTGCCGATTACGGTCTTCACCCACCGCCGGACCGGCGAGCCGCTGCGCGATCCGGCGGTGATCGAGCGGGTTGCCGCCGCCGTCGAAGAGCACGGCGCCGACATCTGGTTCGACGCCGATCCCGCCCTGTTTCTCGGCGAGGGTTATGATCCCGCGGAGTGGGATAAGGTCACCGACATCGTCGAGGTGTGGTTCGATTCGGGGGCGACCCACAGCTTTGTTCTCGAAACGCGGCCGGAACTCGAATGGCCGGCCTCGCTCTATCTCGAAGGCTCGGACCAGCATCGCGGCTGGTTTCAATCCTCGCTGCTGGAAGCCTGCGGGACGCGCGGCCGCGCGCCCTACAAGGCGGTGCTGACGCACGGCTTCGTGCTCGACGAGGAAGGCCGCAAGATGTCGAAGTCGCTCGGCAACGTCATCGCCCCGCAGCGGGTGATCGAAGAGAGCGGCGCCGATATTCTGCGATTGTGGGTGGTCGGTTCGGATTACACCGAGGATATCCGCATCGGCCCGGAGATCCTGAAGCGGCAGACCGATATCTATCGCCGCCTGCGCAACACGCTGCGCTACCTGTTGGGCGCGCTCGACGGTTTTGCCGCCGCCGAGGCGGTCGGGGTCGAGGCGATGCCCGAGCTCGAGCGCTGGGTGCTGCACCGCCTCTACGAGCTCGACCGGCTGGTGCGGCGGTCGATCGACGCGTTCGACTTCCATAACTTGTTCACAGCGCTGCATAATTTTTGTGCGGTCGACCTCTCGGCCTTCTATTTCGACATCCGCAAGGACCGCCTTTATTGCGACGCGCCGCAGGATCTGCGGCGGCGGGCGCTCAGAACCGTGCTCGATCGCTGCTTCGAATGTCTTGTCCGCTGGCTTGCTCCGATCATCGCCTTCACCGCGGAGGAGGCGTGGCTTGCCCGACACGGCGACGATCCGGACAACAGCGTGCACCTCGAGCGCTTTCTCGATCTGCCGGTGAGCTGGTATGACGATAGGCTCGGCGAGCGCTGGCGGCGATTGCGCGATCTGCGCCGCGTCGTGACCGGCGCGCTTGAGCGCGAACGCGAGGCGAAGCGGCTCGGATCGAGCCTTGAGGCCGCGGTCGAGCTCTATGTGCCGGCCGATCTCGCCGATCTGTTCCGCGGCGTCGATCTCGCCGAACTGTGCATCACTTCCGCCGGCGCGGTCGTGGTCGGGCCGGTCCCGGAAGGGGCCTTTACTTTGCCCGATCTGCCATGCGTCGGCGCCCGCATCACGCCGGCGCCGGGGCGGCGCTGCGAGCGCTGCTGGCGGGTTCTGCCCGAGGTCGGCCGGCTGCCCGGGCATGAGGATCTGTGCCGCCGCTGCGCCGCAGTCATCGACGGCCTCTCGGCAGCCATGGCGGCGAGCGCCCAGTAATGCTGGCGCGCGGCCTCGTCGTGGCGGCTCTCGTCGCGCTGCTCGACCAGCTCAGCAAACTCGCGGTGCTCGGTTTCTTCGCCGCGTACGCGCCGGAATATCGGCTGATCGAGATCACCCCCTTTTTCGATCTTGTTCTGACCTACAATCACGGCATGAGCTTTGGTCTGTTCGACTACGGATCGGGGTTCAACACCGCCCTGTTTTCGGCCGTGGCGGCGGCGATTATCGCGATCTTGCTGTGGTGGCTGCGGCGGGTCGGCCATCCGCTGCTCGCCGTCGCCATCGGTCTGATCATTGGCGGCGCCGTCGGCAATGTCGTCGATCGGCTGCGCCTGGGCGGCGTCGTCGATTTTCTCTATTTTCACGCCGGGCCGTGGTACTGGCCGGCCTTCAATCTGGCCGACACCGCGATCTGCCTCGGGGTGGCCGCGATGCTGCTCGAGGGCTTGCTTCTCCGCCGCCAGGCGCATTAAAAAAACGGGCGGGGAGGGTCCGCTCCGATGCTGGAAATTTATCGGGGGCGCCGTGGTGTCGCCGCCTTTTCGGCCGTCTGCCTTATCGGGGCTTCGGTGCTTTCGGGGTGCAGCGATTTCAAACGGGCGATCGGTCTCGAACCGACCATGCCCGACGAATTCGAGGTCGAATCCCGCGCGCCGCTGACCATTCCGCCCGATTTTGATCTGCGCCCCCCGAAACCGGGAGCGCCGCGGCCGCAGGAGGCATCCACGGCCAAGCTGGCGCGCCAGGATCTCGACAATGCCGGGTCGGGCAAGCCGGGCAAGCAGGCCGCAACGCTCGATCTGCCGCCGCTCGGGACCGGCGTCGCGGCCGCGCAGGCGCCCGACCCGAATGCCGAAGTCGTTCCGGGAAGCCTGGCGGCCAAGCTGCTCGGCTATGGCGCCGGCGGCGGCGCCACGGTCGAGGACCGCAAGACCGTGCCGTTGAAAGGCGTCTATTAAGGCGCCGCCGGCGAAAGCGATCGCCGCTGCCGTCGGGAAGGAGGCTTTTCGCGCTCCGGTCCTTCCCTTGCGCGGCCCCGATGCCGATCTAGTCTGCGAGCGGCGCACCGCGTCGCAACGACACCGTTCGGGTTTACGGGCATGGCCGGCATCCTCCAGCAGCGCGACATTGCCGACCGGCGGGCGCTTTACGACGAACTCGCGGCCGCGCGTCGCCTCTCCGCGGCGCCGGCGCTCGACCATCGGCCGCTGATCCCGCCGCTCAAAGCCGCCCTTGCCGGCGGCCGAGCCGAGATCCGCCGCCGCTTCGAAGCGACCGGCGACGGCGCCGCGGTCATGCGCGAAGGCTGCTTCCTGATCGATCAGCTGATCTGCGCCCTGTTCGATCTCGTCACCGGCGACATCTATCCGCTCCCCAACCCGACCGCCGGCGAGCATCTGGCGATCGTCGCGGTCGGCGGCTACGGACGCGGCGAGCTGGCGCCTTATTCCGATCTCGATCTGTTGTTCCTGCTTCCGTACAAGCGGACGCCCTATACCGAGCAGGTCGTCGAGTATCTGCTCTATGTGCTGTGGGATTCAGGGCTCAAAGTCGGACATTCGACGCGTTCGGTCGAGGAATGTCTGAGCCATGCGAAATCCGATCTGACCATTCGCACCGCGCTGCTCGAGGCGCGCTATGTCTGCGGCGATCAGGGGCTATTCCGCAATTTGCAGCGGCGCTTTGACGGCGACGTCATGCGCGGGGGCGCGGCGCAATTTGTCGAAGCAAAGCTTGCCGAGCGCGACGCCCGGCATCTGCGGGTCGGCGACAGCCGCTACCAGCTCGAACCCAACGTCAAGGAAGGCAAAGGCGGGCTGAGAGACCTGCACACGCTGATCTGGATCGCCAAATACATCTACCATATCGACGATGTGAAAGAGCTCGTCGAGTTGGGCGTGCTGTCGGCCGCCGAGTCGCAGCGCTTTGTCCGGGCCCAGAGCTTCCTGTGGACGGTGCGCTGCCATCTGCATTACCTCGCGGGGCGGGCGGAAGAGCGGCTGACTTTCGATCTGCAGGCCGAGATCAGCCGACGCATGGGCTATACCGACCATGCCGGCAGCCGCGGCGTCGAGCGCTTCATGAAGCGCTATTTCCTGGTCGCCAAGGATGTCGGCGATCTGACGCGGATCTTTTGCGCGATCCTCGAAGCCGAGCAGAAGCGCCGGCGCCGCCTGGCCTGGGTGCGTTGGGGCGCCGGCCGGCGCCGGCTCGCGGGCTTCGTGATCGACGGCGAACGGCTGACGATCCCGTCCGAGGATTTCTTCCAGCGTGATCCGGTGGCGCTGCTGCGCCTGTTCCATGTGGCCCAGCAGAACGGGCTTGACATCCACCCGCGGGCATTGCGCGCCGCCCGCCACTCGCTCAGGCTGATCGATCGCAGGCTGCGCGAAGATCCCGAGGCGAATCGCCTGTTCCTCGACATCCTGACCTCCCGCAAGGATCCCGAGATCGCGCTGCGGCGGATGAACGAGACCGGCGTATTCGGCCGCTTCATCCCCGATTTCGGCCGGGTCGTCGCGCAGATGCAGTACGACATGTACCATGTCTACACGGTCGACGAGCACACGCTGTTCGCGATCGGCATTCTCGCCAAGATTGAAAGCGGGCAGTTGCGCGACGAGCTGCCGCTGGCGACCCAGATCGCTCCGACCATCATCTCGCGCCGCGCCCTTTATGTGGCCGTGCTGTTGCACGACATCGCCAAGGGGCGCGGCGGCGATCACTCGCTGATCGGCGAACGCATCGCCAAGAAGCTCGGGCCGCGGCTTGGCCTTTCGGCGGAGGAGACCGAGACCGTGGCCTGGCTTGTGCGCTGGCATTTGTTGATGAGCAATACCGCCTTCAAACGCGATGTCGACGATCCGCAGACGATCCGCGACTTTGCCGAGCGCGTGCAATCGCCGGAGCGGCTGAAGCTGCTGCTGGTGTTGACCACCGCCGATATCCGCGCCGTCGGCCCGCAGGTGTGGAACGGCTGGAAGGCGGCGCTGCTGCACGAGCTCTACCAGCGCACCATCGACGTGATCTCGGGCGGGTTTGCGGTCGAGGGGCGGGATTCGCGCATCGCCGCCGCGCAGGCGGCGGCGCGGCAGCTGTTGCCGGATTTCACCGAGGAAGAGTGGCAGAGCTTTGTCGCCCGCGGATATCCTTTCTATTGGCTCTCGCTCGACGCCGCGACCCATGCCCGCCACGCCCGCCTGATGCGCGATGCCGACGCGCGCGGCGTTCCTCTCGTCGTTGAAAAGCGGATCGATGCCGCGCGCGCGGTCACCGAGATCACGCTTTACACCGCCGATCATCCGGGGCTGTTTTCGCGCATCGCCGGCGCCCTCGCGGTCAGCGGCGCCAACATCGTCGACGCCAAGATCATGACGATGTCGAACGGCATGGCGCTCGACACCTTCTGGGTGCAGGATCAGTCCGGCGGCGCCTTCGATCGTCCCGACAAGCTCGAGAGGCTTGCCGAGATTTGCGAGAAGGTGCTGACCGGAGAGCTGAAATTGCATGTCGAACTGGCCCGCCCGTCGGCCGTTCCGAACCGCACGCGGGTCTTTGCCGTGGCCCCGCGGGTTCTGATCGACAACAAGGCGAGCGCTTTGCATACCGTCATCGAGGTCAACGGGCGCGACCGCCCGGGCCTTCTCTACGAATTGACGCGGGAGCTGACGCGACTCAACCTGCAGGTGTCCAGCGCCAAGATCTCGACCTACGGCGAGAAGGTCGTCGACGTCTTCTATGTGAAAAACCTGTTCGGCCATAAGGTCGAGCATCCGGCAAAGCTGGCCGACATCCAGAGGACGCTGACGAGCGTGCTGGCCCGCGGCAACGCGCCGGCGCCGCCGGCCGCGGCGGCGACGGTGGCGGCGCAGTAGGGCATGCGGGCGCCGCGCGGTTTGCCGGCGGCGACGGTCGCGGGACTGTTCCCGCGGCGATTCTTCGTCCCCTCTTCCGGCGACGGGCCGGGTGTCCCGCGACCCTTTGCATGTTGGCGGCGGCCGGGAGGCGCGGTTATTGTGCCCGCATGATCAGACGTCAGGCTGTCGTTTTCGGCGTGCTGATGCCGTTCCTGCTGGCCGGGATCGCGCTGCCCGGCCATGCCGCCGTCAGGAGGCGGCATCACGTCGTGCACCATCACGCTGCGGCCGCGACCGGCCCGACCAACCGGCTCGGCTCCGTCCTGTCGTGGAGCGCCTACGACTATAGAGGGCGCTCCGGGCTGGTCTGCTATCTGATCGGCGATCCGCGCAAGACCGAGCCCGCCCGCATCCGGCGCAAGCCGCCGATGGCGATGGTCACCCATCGCCCGGGGGAGAAGGTGTTCAACGTCGTCAGCTTTGTCGAGGGCTATCCTTTGAAGAAGGGCAGCGACGTCTCGCTCGACATCGACGGCAAGAAATTCGACATGTTCACCGACGGCGACACCGCCTGGTCGCGCACTTCCGAGACCGACAAGGCGATCGTCGAGGCCATGGCCAAGGGCAGGACGGCTGTGGTCACCGGGATTCCGGAAAAGGGGCCGCCGACCGTCGATACCTATTCGCTCTCCGGCTTCTCCCGGGCGTTGGCGCTGATCGACAAAGCCTGCGGCGTCAAGCGCTAGCGCCTATATAAAGCCTGTCATGCCGGAAGAAAGGCCGATTGCGGAACCGCGGCCGCGCCGCAACCTCGTCGGGCTTGGCCGCGACGCGCTCGCCGCCGAGCTGAGCGGGCTCGGCGCCGAAGCGTTCCGTGTGCGCCAGGTGTGGCATTGGATCTATCACCGCGGCGCCACCGAGTTTGCGCAGATGACGTCGCTGGCGAAAGCGTTTCGCCAGCAGCTTTGCGAGCGCTACGAACTTGCTCGCCCGGCGGTGGTGAAAAGCCTGCTCTCGGGCGACGGGACCCGCAAATGGCTGCTGCGCTTTGCCGACGATCAGGAGGTCGAGACCGTCCATATTCCCGAGGAGGACCGCGGCACGCTGTGCCTGTCCTCGCAGGTCGGCTGCACGCTCAACTGCACCTTCTGCCATACCGGCACGCAGCGTCTGGTCCGCAATCTGCGCCCCGAGGAGATTGTCGGGCAGGTCATGGTCGCCCGCGACCTGCTCGGCGAATGGCCGTCGCCGCCCGCCGACCGGCAGGTCACCAACCTCGTTCTGATGGGCATGGGCGAGCCGCTCTACAATTTTGAGAATGTCGCGGCGGCGCTGAAGATCATTATGGATCCGGAAGGGCTGGCGATCTCGAAACGCAAGATCACCCTGTCGACCGCCGGGGTCGTGCCGATGATGGCGCGCTGCGGCGCCGAGCTCGGCGTCAACCTTGCGGTGTCGCTGCATGCGGTCAGGGACGACATCCGCGACCGGCTGGTGCCGCTCAATCGCAAATATCCGATCGCCGCGCTGCTTGAAGCCTGCCGGAACTATCCGGGTCTCAGCAATGCCCGCCGCATCACCTTCGAATATGTGATGCTGCAAGGGATCAACGACAGCCCCGCCGACGCCCGCGAGCTGGTCCGGCTGCTGCGCGGGATCCCGGCCAAGGTCAATCTGATCCCGTTCAACCCCTGGCCGGGCGCGCCCTATCAGGCTTCTTCGCAGGCGGCGATCAAGGCGTTCTCCGATATCCTCTTCGCCGCCGGCTATGCGGCGCCGGTGCGCACCCCTCGCGGCCGCGACATCCTCGCCGCCTGCGGCCAGCTCAAATCGGCGAGCGTGAAGCCCCCGAAGTTCTCCCCGCGCGTCCCGGCAACGCCCGCTCCGGCGGGCGAGGGTTCGCAATTCGCGCCTGTCTAGCGGCCCTGCGCCGGCGTGCTTCCCCTGGTCGGATACGCGCTCGCCGCCTATGCCGCCATCGTGGCCTCTCTCTATCTGGGGCAGCGCCGCCTCCTCTTTCATCCGGACAGAAGCCGGCCGGCGCTCGGCGCGCTCGCCGCGATCGGAGTGCGCGAGATCACCGTTGTCACCGCCGACGGGCTCACGCTTTTGTCCTGGTATCTGCCGCCGCGCGAGGGCCGCCCGGTCGTGCTTTATTGCCACGGCAATGGCGGTCATATCGGCTATCGCCGCGAGCGCCTGATGCGCTTTGCGCGCGCAGGCTACGGGGCGCTGTTTTTGGAGTATCGCGGCTATGGCGGCAATCCGGGCCTGCCCTGCGAGGCGGGATTGCTTGCCGATGCCGCGGCGGCGCTCGATTTTCTGGCGGGTGAAAAGGTGCCGGCGCGCCGCATCGCGCTGTACGGCGAATCGCTGGGCACCGGCGTCGCCGTGCAAGTGGCGGCGCGCCGCGCGGTCGGCGCCGTCATTCTCGAAGCCCCGTTTACCAGCATCGCCGCGGCGGCGCAGTTCCATTACCCGTTCGTCCCGTGTCCCTGGCTCGTGCGCGACCGCTTCGCATCGCTGCCGCTGATCGAGCGGATCAGCGTGCCGAAACTGATCCTGCACGGCGAACGCGATCGCGTCGTGCCGGTCCATCTCGGCCGCATGCTGTTTGAGAGGGCGCCCGAGCCCAAACAGGGATGGTTCGTGCCGCAAGCCGGGCACGGCGATCTCGCCGATTTCGGGGCGCTTGATGTCGCCGTCGCCTTTATCGAGCGGCATCTCGGCTGACGCCGTTGTCGCGGCGGCGATTTTCGTTTAGTGCGGCGGGCGGGCAGAGAGAGAGGTCGGGCGATGACGGATACGGTCAAAAAAGTCGTGCTCGCCTATTCGGGCGGGCTTGACACTTCGGTGATCCTGCGCTGGCTCATGGAAACCTATCGTTGCGAGGTCGTCACCTTCACCGCCGATTTGGGCCAGGGCGAGGAGCTGGAGGCGGCGCGCAAAAAGGCCGAATTGCTCGGCGCAAGCCAAATCTTTGTCGAGGATCTGCGCGAGGAATTCGTGCGCGATTTCGTCTTTCCGATGTTCCGCGCCAATGCGCTTTATGAAGGCGCCTACCTGCTCGGCACCGCGATCGCCCGGCCGCTGATCGCCAAGCGTCAGATCGAGATCGCCCGCGCCGTCGGCGCCGACGCCGTCGCCCATGGCGCCACCGGCAAAGGCAACGACCAGGTCCGTTTCGAGCTTGGCTATTACGCGCTCGCCCCCGACATCAAGGTCATCGCTCCCTGGCGCGAATGGGACCTCGCCTCGCGCAGCCGGCTCATCGAATACGCCGAGCGGCATCAGATCCCGATCGCCCGCGACAAGCGCGGCGAGGCGCCGTTCTCGATCGACGCCAATCTGCTGCATGTTTCGGCCGAGGGAAAAATTCTCGAAGACCCCTGGGCCGAACCCGAGGAGCTCGTCTACAGCCGCACTGTGGCCCCCGAACAGGCGCCCGACGAGCCGCAATATGTCGAGATCGGCTTTGAACGCGGCGATCCGGTGGCGATCGACGGCGAGCCCTTGTCGCCGGCCTCGCTGCTGCAGCGGCTCAACGAATTGGGCGGCCGGCACGGCATCGGCCGGCTCGATCTCGTCGAGAACCGCTTCGTCGGAATGAAGTCGCGCGGCGTCTATGAAACGCCGGGCGGCACGATCTTGCTGGCCGCCCATCGCGCGATCGAGAGCCTCACCCTCGATCGCGGCGCCGCCCATCTCAAAGACGAGCTGATGCCGCGCTACGCCGAACTGATCTACAACGGGTTCTGGTTTGCGCCCGAGCGCGAGATGTTGCAGGCGCTCTTCGATAAGAGCCAGGAATATGTCGCCGGCACGGTGCGGCTGAAGCTCTACAAGGGCTCGGCGCAGGTCGTCGGTCGGCAATCGCCGAGGAGCCTCTACAGCCGGGCGCACGTCACCTTCGAGGAAGACGCCGTCTATGATCAGCGTGACGCCGCGGGTTTCATCAAGCTGAACGCGCTGCGCCTGCGCCTGGCCGCATGGCGGGAGCGCGCCGCCGCATCCCGGCCCCCGGCCGGCGCGCAGGAAACCCGCGCCGGCGGCACGTAAGGGCGAGGGCTGCGGCGGCCTCAGGCCGCGCCGCGCCGGGCCTCGAGCCAGCCCAACAAAATCGCGTTGAAGGCCTCGGGGCGCTCGACATTCGGGAAGTGCCTGGCGTTGGCGATTTGCTCATAGCGCGCGCCCGGCACCAGGCTCGCAAGGCGGCGGTTCTCGGCGGCCGGCGTGCCCGGATCGTCGGCGCCGCAGACGACCAGGCAGGGCAGGCGCAGCGCCGGCAGCCGCGCGGTGAAATCGAAATTCATGATCGCCGCCGAGCAGCCGAGATAGCCGGCCGGCGTCGTGGCCGCGACGGTGTCGCGGATCTCCTTCCAGCGCTGCGGCCTGTGCGGCTTGAAGGCATCGGTAAACCAGCGCTCCATCGTCTGGTCGGCGAGCGGAGCGACCGAGCCGGCGCGGCGCACCGTGTTCATGCGCTCCTCCCACGAGGCGGCGGCGCCCGTGGGGCTCGCCGGCAAGGTGTCGCACCACATCGCCGAGATCAGCTTGTCGCCGTGCTCGAGGGCGAAGGCTTGCCCGATCATGCCGCCGATCGACAGGCCCAGATAGTGGACGCGCGGGATCGCCAGCGCCGAGAGCGCGGCGGCGACATCGCCGGCGAGCGCCGACATCGTGTAATCGCCGTCTATCGGATCGCTGCCGCCATGCCCGCGCATATCCAGGCGCAGCACGCGAAATCCCGCCTGCAGCAAGGCCGGCAATTGCTCGGCCCACATGCCGCTGTCGGAAGCCAGCGAATGGGTGATGCACAGGACGGGCGCATTCTCGGGGCCGACGAGATCGTAATAGAGGCGGCGCCCGGCAAGCGGCAACAGCATGGCGGTTCCTCCGTGGATGGCAGCAAAAGCTTAGCGCAATCGCCGCAGCCCGTCACCGCCCGGGTAATACGGGCAGCGCGGCGATCAGAGCCTCGATCCTTGCCGTCAGTTGCCGCGGCTCACCGGCGATCTCGACGCGCTTGTCGCGGCTCGCCGCGCCGGCGACGATCGCCAGAGCGCGGGGCGGCAGACGCCACTCCCGCGCCAGCAGACGCAGCAATGCCGCGTTCGCCTGCCCGCCCTGCGCCGGCGCGGTCACCGCGGCCTTGACGGCCAGGCCGCCCCCGGCGGCGGGCACGACGGCGACAAGCCGGTCCTGCCGCGCCCGCGGGGTCAGGCGGATCAGCACGCACACGCCCGTAGCCGACGGCAGCAGCGGGCTTTTAGGCAAGATACTCGAACATCAGATTGCGCACGAAGTAGAGCAACAGGATCAACACCACCGGCGAGATGTCGATGCCGCCGAGATCGGGGAGGATCCGGCGAATCGGCCGCAACAGCGGCTCGGTGATGCGCCATAGAAAATCGCCGATCGTCGCCACCGCGCGGTTATACCGGTTGACGACGCCAAAGGCGAGCAGCCAGCTCAGCACCGCCTGAGCGATCAGGAGCCAGATATAGATCTGGATCACGGTGCCGACGAGGTTCAAAAACGCATACATTCGCAACAGCGCCTCGGCATAGGGCGGCCGACCGTACCGTTCCCGGAACGGCTCCGCAAGCGTGCCACGGTGCCGCGCTTGACAGGAAAGGGCGGCTTCGCAATAGTCCGCGCACCGCGCGGAGTATGCCCTAACTATATATCGGCGATCGGGGCCGTAGCTCAGCTGGGAGAGCGTCGCGTTCGCAATGCGAAGGTCAGGGGTTCGATCCCCCTCGGCTCCACCACCCCGCCCGATCCTGAAGCCGGCCGCTACCGGGGGATGAGAAGCAGGCGCCGCCTGCGAATTCGGCGCCCTCCCGCCTTCAACTGAGCGCGACGGCAAAGCCGCGCGCCGTGCCGGGACGCGCCATCATCGTCTCATACCAGCGCTTGACGTTCGGGAAATCGGCGAGATCGACCTGATGGCGCTGATGCCGCCAAGCCCAGCCAAGGATTGCGAAATCGGCGATCGAAACGTCGCCGGCGACAAATTCGACCGCCCCGAGGCGGCGGTCGAGCACGCCGTAGAGCCGGCGGGTCTCCTTTGAAAAGCGCTCGAGCCCATAGCGCCGGTCCGCTTCGTTGGCGACCTCCCGGAAATGGTGGACCTGGCCCGGCATCGGGCCGAAGCCGCCCATCTGCCACATCAACCATTCCAGCACCGCAACCCGCTTGCGCGGATCGGCGGGCCAGAATTTGCCGCTCTTCTCGCCGAGATAGATCAGGATGGCTCCGGATTCGAAAACGCTGATTGGCGTCCCGTCCGGCCCTTCAGGGTCGACAATCGCCGGGATCTTGTTGTTCGGGCTGATCTTCAAAAACGCGGGATCGAACTGTTCGCCCTTGCCGATATTGATTTTTTTGACGGTGTAGGGAAGGCCCATCTCCTCGAGCGCGACGCTGATCTTGCGGCCGTTCGGCGTGTTCCAGGCGTAAAGCTCGATGCTCATTGCTTTTTCTCCTCGGCAGCCCTTTCTATCGACGGCAGAATGGACCGCGATCGCGGCCTCCCGCAAGCGCAATTCGGCCGGGGTTGACCGCGCGCAGCGGACGGTGCGAGCTTGCGCGCGAGCGGACAGAGAGGGGAAAGGGGGGTGGCCATGTTTGCCTATGTCGGCTGCTATACGACGCGGGAACGCCAAGCGCGCGGCAAGGGGATCAGCGTCTATCGCGTCGACCCCGCTTCCGGGCAGTGGACATACGTCGCGCTGGTGCCGGAGCTCGTCAATCCGTCCTTCCTTGCGGTCGATCAAGGCGGCCGGTTTCTCTATTCGGTGCATGGCGATGAGGAGGACGTCACCGCTTTTGCGATCGACGGCGAGAGCGGCCGGCTCAGCTTTCTCAATCGGCAAAGGCTTGGCGGCCGCAACGGGGTGCATCTGGCGGTCGCTCCGACGAACCGCTTTCTGGTCACCGCCAATTACGCGAGCGGCACGGTTTCGGTGGTGCCGCTCGAAGCCGACGGCGCGCTTGGTGCGCGCATCGCGACGTTGGCCCTGCCCGGCGAACCCGGGCCGCATAGGGTGCAGCAGACGGGCTCGCGGCCTCATGCCATACCGTTCGACCCCTCCGGGCGGTTCGTGCTCGTGCCCGACAAGGGCCTCGACCGCGTTTTTGTCTTCCGGCTCGACGAGCGCGAGGGCCGGCTCGTGCCGCACGATCCGCCCTTCGTCATGACGCGGCCCGGCGCCGGGCCGCGCCATCTGGCGTTCCACCCGGCGGCGCCTTATGCCTTCGTCAATAACGAGCTCGATTCGACCGTGACCGCCTATCACTGGGATGCCGAGCGCGGCACTCTCGAACCCTTCCAGATCGTGCCGTCATTGCCCGACAGCCATACCGGCCCCAACACGACGGCCGAGATCGCCGTCGATCCGACCGGCCGGTTCCTCTATGTTTCCAACCGCGGTCACGACAGCATCGGCGTCTTTGCGATCGATAAGGTGAGCGGCCGACTGGCTGCGGTCGGCTGGGAACCGACCCGCGGCCGCCGGCCGCGCTTTTTCACGCTCGATCCGGCGGGCCGATTTCTCTACGCCGCTAACGAGGCGAGCGACACGATCGTGACCTTCCGCGTCGATCCGCAGAACGGCGCGCTCGACCCGACCGGCGAGATCATCGAGACCGCAAGTCCGGCCTGCATCGTTTTTGCGGATCCCTAGCCCGGCCGGGCGGGTTCGAGCCGCAAGGTCAGCGCGGCGGCAAAAATGATCGCCGCGCCGCCGGCGCTGACGGCGAAAGCGCTCGCCGGAACCCTGGTGGCGTCCCACAGGGCGCCGCCCAGCAGCGGGAACACGAAAGAGAACGAATAGCCGAGCGTGAACATGCCGGCCGAGAGGCGGTGAACGTCTTCGGCAGGAGCCAGCAGCGGCGGCAATGCCAGGGTCAGGATCAGCACGAACGAGCCGAAGAAGCCGAGCGCGCCCGCCGCCGCGACCGCAAGCCACGGGAGCGGGACAAGAAAGGCGGCGAGGCTAAAAAGGGCGAGGATCGGCGTCGCCAGCAGCGCCGCCCGGTTGCCGGTCAGCCGATGCGCGGTCAGCAGCGTGATCGCCGAGGCCGGCAGTTGGCCGAGATTGAGCGCGGCGAGAGAGGCGGCGACCAGATCCGGGTGTCCGACGGCGTGCAGATAGTCGGGAATGAACGCATTCGCGGAAAAATAAAGCCCGCTCGACCCGCATGACATCAAGCCCAACTGCCAGGTGAGGGGGTTTTTCCAATCGGGCCACCCCCGTGCCGCCGCCGGCCGCGGCACATGCGGGGTCGCAACGGCCATCAGCAGCGCGGTCAGCGCCGCCGGCGCCGCCCACAGGGCAAGGCTCTTCTCCCAGCTGCCGCCGACCAGCGGCAGCACGACGGGGATCGTCAGCGCCGCCGGCAGACCCTCGCCGATCAACAGACCGTTGGCATAGACCGCAGTGGCAAAGCCCGGCATCGCCGCGAACCAGGCGCCGACGAGCGAGGGCAGGGCCGGCTGCAGCAGCGCCACCCCCGCCCCCATGATCACGGTCATCGTAAACAGTAGGGGCGCCGAAGGCCCGATCCCGCGCGCCGCGGAGGCGGCCGCGATCAGCAGTAGCGCGGCGATCGCGGCGCGGCGCGGACCAAGACGCGCGATCAACAGCGAGCCCGGCACCGCGGCAAGGCCGAGCAGCAGAACCGGCAGCCCCGACAGGGCGCCGATCGCCTTTTCGCTGAGGGCGAGATCGCGGTGGATCAGCGGCAAGACCGGCGGCACCGCCAGCATCGTCAGGCGCAGATCGGCGCCGGCCAGCCACAATAGGGCGAGGCGGCCGAGGACGGTGCCCCAGCCCGCCGCGGCGGCCGGGGACGGGGCGATGTCGGTCTTGCTGCTCACCGGCGCAACAACGCGGCCATCCGTCCTACGGCTGCACGCACGCAAAATCGGCGGTGTCGATGTCCGCCCGCAGCAACCGCGGGAGGCGCTGATAGCGGGCGCAGTGCCGCTTGGCGACGGCGGTCGCGCTCGCCAGATCGCCGCCGCCATAGGCAACCCTCGCCGAATTCGCATCGCCCTCCAGCAGCAGGGCCGGAGGGGTCGTGCAGGCGGCAAGGATCCCGCCGATCACGGCAAGGCTCGCCGCAAATGCGATGCCAAGCGCTCCTTTCACGTCTGACAAAACCCCGCCTTGGCCGCGAAATCGCGGCCGCGCTCGATGAAATCGCGGTACTGGCCGTAGCTCGGCGCGGCCGGCGACAGCAAGACCACGCCGCCCGGCGGCGTCAGCCGGCGCGCCGCGGCCACCGCTTCCGCCATCGAAGAGACCAGGCAAAGCGCGGCGCCGCAATCGGCCTGCCGGACGAGCGCGGCGTGGATGCGCGCGCCGCTGCGGCCGAGACAGACGACCGCCCGGGCGGCTCCGGAAGCCAGCGCCGCGACGAGCTTCCCGTAATCGATGCCGCGGTCGTAGCCGCCGACAATGACCGTGATCGGACGGTCGGCATAGACGGCAAGCGCGGCAAGCGTCGATTCCGGCGTCGTCGAAATGCTGTCGTCGACGAACAGCACGCCCCCGCTCTCGCCGAGCTCCTGCTGCCGGTGCGGCAGGCCGCGAAACTGCGCGGTGGCGGCGAGGGCGGCAACGGGATCGAAGCCGAGCAGCCGCGCCACGCTCAGGGCCGCCGCCAGGTTCGACAGATTGTGGGGGCGCCGCAAATAGGGGTTGTCGACCGCGCCGATCCGCTCGCCGCCCGCAAAGATCGTCTCGCCGCGGGCATGGATGCCGGCTTCGTCGTTGAACAGACGGCTTGCCGGCGGCAGCGAGCCGAGGATGCGCGCGACCGCGCCGGCGCTGTCGCGATTGACGATGCAGTGCCGGGCATGGGTGAGCAGGTTCAGCTTGTCGCTGAAATAGCGCTCGACCGAGCGGTGCCAGTCGATGTGTTCGGGATACAGCGAGGTCAGCACCGCGACATCGCAGCTTTCCGAGAAATCCGCGGCCTGATAGCTCGACACCTCGATGACCGCGTAATCGACCTCGCGGGGATCGATCTCGCTGACCGGCACGCCGATATTGCCGGCAAGGGCGACGCGGCGGCCGAGCCTTTGCAGCATGTCGGCGAGCAGCGCGGCCGTCGTGCTCTTGCCCTTGGTGCCGGTCACGCAGATCGTCGTCACGGCGGGCTGCTCGGCAAACCACAGATTGAGCAGCGAGGTGACGGCGACGCCCTTTTGCCGGGCGGCCTCGATCAACGGATGATAGAGGCTGACGCCCGGCGATTTGACGATCACGTCGACCAGGGCGAGGGCGCTGGCGATGCGCTCGCCGCCAAACGCGCAGGTGACGGCGTCGAGCGCCGGCGGCGGTTGCGCTTGCGGCGAATCGTCCAGCAGCAGCAGCGGCAACCTCGGATGCCGACGCCGCAGGAACCGGATCGCCGCCCGGCCTTCACGACCGAGCCCCCATATCGCGACGCGCCGCGCGCCGAGATCAGCCGCACGCATCGAGCATCGCCAGATAGCGTCCGGGCAGCCGGTGCGGATGCCGCTCCGCAAAAAGCCGCTCCCAAACCGCGCCATCGCCTTGCCGCAACGCCGGAAAGGCGAGCTTTTTGACGACGGCGTCGCCGCGCCACAGCGGGTGGTTTGCCAAATGGGCCATCGCGGCCGCGCTCTCGGCGACATCGCCGACGCATTCGAACGGCTTGTGCCGGGAGAAACCGCACAGTTCGGCAAACCCGCTCACTTGGCGCGCATCGTCGAGCAGATTGGCGCTGAAGATCGCCACCAGCTCCGCCTTTGCGACAAACGGCGCCAGGGCCAGGAACACGAACCGGCATTTCGGACAATTGCCGCACCACTGCCGCCCGCGCGCCGCCGTTTCCTGGCGGAAGGCCGTATTGCAGCTGCGGAATGCGCCGAAATACGCCGGATAGCGCGAGAACCGGCGCGCGATCTCGATTTCCGACAACGGGCGCAAAAAGGAGAAATAGGCCAAGTTCGGCGATACGTGCCGGGCAAGATATTCGGCAAGATCGGTTTCGAACGCCAAGGATTTGCTGTACTGATGGTTGATCGCGACGCCGTCGGCGACGAGGTTGGGGATGTTTGCCGAATGCTCGTTCGACATGGCAACGGTGTCGCAGCCGTGCAGTACGGCGGCGGCCAGCGCGATGACGCTCAAAATTCCGGTGATCGGCACATGCCCGTTGCGCGCCCCGGCCTTGTTCAGCGCAAAGAGCAGCGGATCCAGCCGCCGGGTGACCCGGATGAACGGCAGGCGCGCGACGCTGATCGTCGCGCGGATTGGTTCGGCCTCGCCCAGAGCGAACAGAACCAGCGGTTCGTCCGCTTGGCGCAGGCATTCGAGCGTGACGATCGAATCCTTGCCGCCGCCGACCGGGACGCAGGTGCGGCGCGGCAACACGGTTTCCACGGCCGCCGGCGCCGGGCCCGGCGCCGTTCGGATCGTAAAATGGCCACTGAGCGAGATGCCGTTCTTGAAGGCGAATTCGCCGAGACCCTGTTCATAGAATTCGTGCAAGAATGCGGCCGTATCGCTGTCCAGCGCAAAGGCTTCGCAATGCAGCGTCCTGGGGATGAACGCCTTGTAATAGCTGACGCCGGCGAACAGCAGGATCAGGCGGAACAGGCGGTCGAGGATCTCGCGGTCCCGGGGGGGCAGGGCGCGCGCCGGAAAATCGAAGGTGATCCGCTCCTCAAAGCGCGGGCCGTCGCGGAAACGGTAGCGCAGGCAAAGCGTCGCGGCCCCCTCGTCATAGCGGTAATCCTCGAAAATGAACTCCTCATGCGGCATGGGCGGACTCGACAAGGGCGCGCAGAGCGCGCAGCTTTTGCTGATGGATGGCAAGCTCGAGGTTGTCGACGCTCAGGCTCTGGCGTCGGGATACGCCGTCCACCGCCGGCCCCCGGGTGACCGTCGCCGTAAGGATGGCGCGGTCCAGCTCCTCGTCGAGACAGGCAAGAAGCCGGTCGCGCCAATCGCGGCGCAGCGCCGCGAGCGCGGCCACGAGGGCGTAGGCCCCCCAGTTCGAAACGCCGGCGACGATCAGATGCCGCGCCGGGGTCACGCAGGCGATGCGTTCGCCATGGGCGACATGGCGGGCGATCAGCTCCCGCGGCAGCGCGCCCATGCCGATTTCATTGCCGCCGTCGCCGATCGCGATCGTGTCCCACGGACCGGCGAGAAAGAGGTCGTCGAGCAGCGCGGTATCGGCCGAAATGTCCTCGCCGCGCATATTGCGCGGCACGCCGTCGGCGCTGCGTCCGCAGCGCTCGATCGCCAGCGCCAGCCCGATCCTTTCGGCCCGCCAGTGCGCGATTATGTCGGCGGGCGGGGCGCCGGGAGAAAGGGTGTCGATCGGCACGGCGGCAAGGTCGGCTGCGGCCAGCGCCGCCGCGCAGGCGCCGCGACAGGCCGCGTCGGTGGCGAGACGGCACGGCGTTCCCACCGTCCGGAGCGCCTTTGCCAGCAAGGCCGCGCCGACGGGCCCGTCGGTTTCGGCCGCCGGCGGCGTGCCGCCCGGCACGTAAAACCCGGTGATAAGCCCGACCCCGCCTTCCCGCCCGGCCGCCAGGGCCGAAGCGGCGCCGAGCAGCCCGCCGCGCGCGGCCGCAAACAAGGCCGTCATGTTGCGGCCGACCTCGACCTGGATCAGGTCTTCGAGGGCGGCGACCAGCGCCTCCGGATCGCGCGGGCCGCTCATCGCCCGGCCCCGGGCCCGTCGGTTGTGGCGCCCATCGCTCTCCCCTCCGCCTGCTCGGGGGAAACGGCGGACAATGATCGGGCCGACCAGCAGGTACGGTGCAACCCGACCGTCTCCCTCAAAGGCTGGCCAGTTCCGTGTTGCGCAGATCGGTGACCAGCATCGAGCCCGGCGCGTGCGTGATGCAGAATTCGGGCTTGACCTCGGCGATCACCGCCTGCGGCGTCACGCCGCAGGCCCAGAACACCGGCAGCTCGTCGGCGTGGACCGGCACCGCATCGCCGTAATCGGGGCTTGCCAGATCGCGGATCCCGATCGCCTCCGGCAGCCCCAAATGCACCGGCGCTCCGTGCACGGCCGGGAAACGCGAAGTGATCTGGATGGCGCGGATCGCATCGCGCGGTTTCAGCGGCCGCATCGAGACCACGAGCGGGCCGCGGAAAGGTCCCGCCGGCGTGCAGGGCAGGTTGGTGCGGTACATCGGGACGTTCGATCCGCAGCTGATGTGGCGCAGCTCGATCCCCTCCTCGAGCAACGCCGCCTCAAACGAGAACGAGCAGCCGAGCGCAAAACTGACGAGATCCTCGCGCCACCAATCGCGCAGATCCTCGGGTTCGGCGACGAGCGCGCCGTGGCGCCATACGCGGTAGCGCGGCAGATCGGTGCGGATGTCGAGATCCTCGCCAAGGCTTGGCAGGCGCGGATCGCCCGGCTCCGAGACCGCAAGCACCGGGCAGGGTTTGGGGTTCGCCTGCGCGAAGCGGAGAAAATCGTGCGCCAGAACCTGCGGCAGAACGACAAGATTGGCTTGGACGTTGCCGGGAGCGAGCCCGGCGGTGGGGCCGCGGAAATGGCCCGCCCGGATGCTGCGGCGCGCCGCTGTGCCGGCCTCGATTCCTATCCTGATCCCCGTAGGCATTATCTCCTCACGCTCGATCGGCGGACGCAGCTTACAACCGGCCGCGGTGCGCGGTCAAAGCCGCGGCCGCAACGCTCAGCCGGCCCGCAGGTCGCGATTGCGCGCTCCATGGATGACGCGGCGGATTTCGAGGGTATCGGCGCGGACCACATAGAGGACGAGATAGTTGCGAAAGACGCTCACTCGCACGCCTTCGCCCAGCTCCGGGCGCAATGGCGCCGCCGCCGGGAACGCTACCAGACGTCGGCAGTGCGTCCGCAGCTCGCCGAGAAAGGACAGCGCTCGAGCCGGGTTGTCATGGGCAATGAAATCGGCGATTCTTCCCAGATCGGCTTCGGCGCGGCGGCTGAAGCGAAATTGCAACAAGTTCCGTCTCGCCGGTCGACGAAAGCACGCTTTTCTCTTCTATCAAATTCGCCGGCGCGGGTCGACAAGCCACAGAATTTATTATATCAAATCCTGGAATTATATTATATCAAATCCTGGATTTCCGGGCGAGGAGGTCACGGTATTTGGCTTCGAGGCGGTCGAGCAAGGCTTCTCCATCCTCTTCGCACAGGCCGCTCGCTTCGCCCTCCTCGGCCAGCCGGCGCAACTCTTCGATCTCGATTTGATTGTCTTGTAACATTTTGCGCGCCTTTGCAGAAGCCGCAGTCTTGTCTGCCGTTGACCCTCTCCCGGAGGCCGTATGTCGCGGCCCCGGCGTGTCTCTACGCGACATTTTCGACCCCGAATCTCCAACAATATAACAATATATACCCTAATATCGTCGCAATCGTGAACAATATGCAACGATATGTAACAATGTCCCGGCGGTCACCGCTCTTCCGGCTCTGCGGCGCGCAGCGCTCTGGCGCCGCGCGGCCTTACGCTGTCGGCCGCCGATGCCGCATGGTCCGGCCTTGGAGCCGCGGCCATTGCCGCGATCGGCATCGCGTGGTTCGGCGAGCCCGCGGGGCCTGCCGGGCCGGCATCGTCTGCCCTGATCGTTATCGGCCTCGCCGGGCTGCATGGGACGGCGGTTTCTCCCGGAGGTTCAGCCGGCGAGCAGGGCCGCGCAGCCGATGAAGGCCGGAAACGGGTGCACGATAAGATAGGTGGGGATGGCGGCAAGATACCGGCGCATGCGGCCTTTTGCTTCGAAGCGTTCGCGGAACGGCGAGGCGAGAAAGACGGGGCCGAGCTTCGGCGCGATGCCGCCGGCGATGTAGACGCCGCCGCGCGCGCCCAGCGTCAGCGCCAGATTGCCGGCCATCGTCCCGAGCATCGCGCAGAACAGAGTGGTGGCTTCGCGGCATAGCGGATCGGCGGCGCCGGTGGCGGGGTCGGTGATCTCGGCCGCGGTATAGCTGCGCGCCGGCACCCCGGAGAGAGCGGCCAAGCCTTGATAGATGTTGACAATGCCGGGGCCGGACAGAAGCCGCTCGGCGGAGACGTGATCGAAATGCCGGCGCAAATGATCGATGAGGGCGCTCTCGCGCTGGTCGGCCGGCGCCATCGTCGCATGCCCGCCCTCGCCGGTCAGCGGGATCCAGCGGCCGCCCGAAGGGATCAGGCCCGACACGCCGAGCCCCGAGCCGGCCCCGAGCACCGCCAGCGGCGCGCCCGCCGCCGGGCTCCCGCCGCCGACCGCGAGGCGGTCCTTTTCGCCCAGATAGGGCAGCGCCAGCGCCACCGCGGTGAAGTCGTTGATGACCTCGAGGCGCTCGAAACCGAAACGGGCGCGCAAGGCCGAGACCGAAAAGCTCCACGGGTGATTGGTCATGGCGATGCGGTCGCCGGCCACGGCGGCGGCGACCGCGAGGGCGCCCATGTGCGGCCGCGGCAGGTCGCCGCGCTCGCTGAGATAGAGGGCGAGGGCATCCTCGATCGTCGGGTGGTCGCGGCAGGCAAAGATGCGGGTGTGCAGCAGCTCGCGCTGCGGCGACATCAGACCAAAGCGGGCGTTGGTCGCGCCGATATCGCCGACGAGCCATGGGGCGCCGGGCGCCGTCATGCTTCGACCCCGGCGCCGGCGAGGGCGCCGACAAAATTCTCGCGCCAAGCGGTGACGTCGTTGCGCCGCAGCACCCGCATCATCGCGCTCCAGCGTTCCTTGCGCTCGCCGAGCGGCATGGTCAGGCCGGCCAGGATCGCCTCGGCCATCCCTTCGACATCGTAGGGGTTGACGATGACCGCATCGGTCAATTCATGAGCCGCGCCGGCAAAGCACGACAAGACCAGGACCCCCGGATCGTCGGGGTGCTGGGAGGCGACGTATTCCTTGGCTACCAGGTTCATTCCGTCGCGCTGCGGGGTCACCAGACCGATCCGGCTCGCCCGAAAAAACCCGGTCAATACCCGATGGTGGAAGCTCTTATTGATATAGCGCAGCGGCGTCCAGTCGAATTCCCCATAGCGGCTGTTGATCGCCCCGGCCGCGGCCTCGAGGCTTTTGCGAATTTCCTGATATTCCGGTACTTCCAAGCGGGAGGGCGGGGCGATTTGCATAAACACGATGCGCCCGCGCGTCTCGGGATAGGTTTCAAGCAGCCGCCGGTAGGACTCGAATCGCGCGCGCAACCCCTTCGAATAATCGAGCCGATCGACCCCGATCATCAGCGCCCGCTCGCCGATGCTTTGGCGCAGGCGGCGCATATGGCGGTTTTCCTCCGCCGCCTCGGCCTGCGCCGCCACCGTCTCGACATCGATGCCGATCGGGAATACGCGCAGGCGCACGATGCGGCCAAAGGCGCGCACGGCCCCCGATCCGAGATCGATCGCCCCGGCCCAGCGCAACAGATAATCGCGAAAAGCGTGCAGATCGGGCTCCGTCTGGAAACCGATAAGGTCGTATGCGCACAGCATGTGCGCAAGTTCGCGATGGTTCGGGAGCACGCGCAACAAATCGGCGGGAGGAAAGGGCGTATGCAAAAAGAAGCCGATCGGTTGCCGCCGATCGGCCCGGCGCAGTTCGGCGGCCAGCGGGATCAGATGGTAATCGTGGACCCAGATCAGGTCGTCCGCTTCGAGCAACGGTATCAGCGCCTGCGCGAACAACCGGTTGACCCGCAGATAGCCGGCCAGGACCCGCCGCGAAAACTCGACCAGCGAGGGGCGGAAATGAAACAGCGGCCAGAGCACGCGGTTGGCGTAGCCGATGTAATATTCCTCGAAGTCGCGCCGCGACAGATCGAGCGTGGCCAGGGTCAGCGATCCCTCGGAGACCAGCCGGGGCACGGGCTCGGCTTCCTCGCACACCTCGCCGCTCCAGCCGAACCAGATGCCGCCGGCGCTCTGCCGCAACGCGGCGCGGATGCCGATGGCGAGCCCGCCGGAATTTGAAGTCGCGCGCTCACCCGGAGCGACCCGGTTCGAGACCACCACCAGCCGCCGGCCGAGGGCGGCAACCCGAGAAGTCGCCGCGGCGGCCGGGCGCAGCAGCCGGGCCGCGTCCACCGCGGCGACATCGCCTTCCGCCATGTTCAACCTCAGATCAGTCCCCCTTTTTGGCTTAACGTCGAGCAATATCAATCGTTCCCGGATGCCGGCCCGCCGCGAAGACCGCTTTCGAGCCAGTCCAACGCCGCCGCTACCGAAGCCAAGCCAAACCGGGCCGCGGTCGCGACCGCCGGCCCGACATGCACGCTGACGCCGCCCCGCCGGTTGACCTCGGCGAACCCGTCCTCGTCGGTCGTGTCGTCGCCGAGAAAAACCGGGCGGCGGCCCCGGAACGGCGGCTCGGCCATGAAGGCGGCGATCGCCGTGGCCTTGCTGGCACGGCGCGGTTGGAATTCGACGACCATCTTCCCGGCGATCAGGCGCAGCGCCGGATCGGCCCTGCGGCACAGCGCTTCGGCAACGGCGCGGATCTCGGCTTCCGCCTGCGGCAGATCGCGATAGTGCAGCGCGATCGTTCCCCCCTTATCCTCGAGAAAAAGTCCGCGCCGGCTGCGCACCAACGCCGCCAGCGGCGCGCGCAGAGCCTCGAGCGCGGCCGCCGCCGCGGCGTCGTCGCTGCGGACGAGGCTGCCGTCGGCCCGCCGCCGCTCGATCCCGTGCAACCCCGCCGCGGCTCCCCGCCAGGCCGGCAAGAGCCGGTCGAGCTCGCGCAAGGCGCGGCCGCTGACGAGGGCCAGCGCCCCGCCCTGCGCGGCCGCGAGCGCGGCGAGCAGGGCCGGCAGACGGCGGGGAACGCGAACGAGATCGGGGCGCGGGGCGATCTCCAGCAGCGTGCCGTCGACATCCAGAAACAGGGCCGCGGCGGGATCGAGACGCGGGGGCGCCGGCAATCGCCGCCTCTCCAAGGTTTTTGTGCGTTGCACATAAGGCTTTTGCGGTTGTACCCTACTGCTCTGATTTATATGCAGATCTGCAATGCGTTGCACGATTCTCGAAAAAGCGTCTTGACATCCGGGGAAGAGGCATTAGATTGTGCGTTGCGGTAACGATCATCGGTTGTGGTCTTGCCGCACGTCTTCTAGGCGTTTCCTCCCTAAACTTGGGCCGCAATCGATTGCGGCCCAATTTTTTTGCGCCCCCCGCGCAGGGGAGCAGGAAAGGCCCGGTCCTCGGGCAGCCGCGCCGCGGGGTCGAGATCGGGCTGGTCTGCGAGTTCGCGATAGATCGGGGTGAAATCGGGCCTTGTCGCCGCGAACAACTCCTCGAAACTGGCGATGACAAAATAGGTCTGCTGGAAGTCGTCGATCCGGTAGCGCGTGCGCATGACCCGTTTGAGATCGAAGCGCAATCGCTGCGGCCGGGGATCGTCGAGGCAGTAGACCGATTCGCCGGCCGAGGACAGGATGCCGGACCCGTAGATGCGCAGCCCGTCCGGGGTCGCAATCAGGCCGAACTCGACCGTATACCAGTAGAGCCGGGCGAGCCGCGGCAGATGCCCCAGTCGCAGCGCTTTCAGCCCGCCCTCGCCATAGGCCTGCATGTAGTCGGCGAAAACCGGGTTCATCAGCATCGGCACATGGCCGTAGATGTCGTGGAAGACGTCGGGCTCCTGCAGGTAGTCGAGCTGATCGCGGCGCCGGATGAAGCAGGTCGAAGGGAAGCGGCGCCGGGCGAGGTGGGCGAAAAAGACTTCGTCGGGAACAAGGCCGGGCACCGCGACGATGCGCCATCCGGTGGCGCGTTCGAGAATGTCGGAAAGGCGCCGGAAATCCGGAATGCCGCCGGCCGCGACGCCGAGCCTGCTCAGCCCGTCGAGATATTCGCGGCAGGCGCGCTGCGCCAGCAGCTTCTGCTGGCGCTCGAACAACAGCCGCCAGATGGCGTGCTCCTCCTCGGTATAGGCCTGCCAGTCCTGCGCGATTGTAAAATCCGGCCGGACCCCGTCCATCGGTCCCTCCGCCAATTCTCCGCGCTCTGCAGGTGTGGATGCCGGCCCTTCGCGTCAATCCGCGGCGCTGGTCAGGGGAGCGGCCGGCGGCAGGCAGGCCCGGGCGATCTTGCCCAGTTGGCGCACGAACAGCGCCAGCTCCGCGGCCAGGCGGTCAAACGAGGGCCTCTTGCGATAGCTTTGCTCGTCCATATAGAGGGCGCGGCTGATCTCAATCTGCAGAGCGTGCCGGCAGCGGGCCGGGCGGCCGTAATGCTCGGTCGTGAAACCGCCGGCATAAGGCGTGTTGAGGGCCACCGAAAAGCCGCGCCGGACGAGAAAGCGGCGCGCCGCTTCGCAGATCTCCGGCGCGCAGGCCTTGCCGTGATAATCGCCGAGCACGATGTCGGCCGTCTGCGCGACGCCGGCCGCCCAGGGCGCGGACGGCATCGAGTGGCAGTCGAGCAGCAGATAGCCGCCGAACCGCCTCTCGGTCGCGGCGAGCAGCCGTTCCAGCGTCTGGTGGTACGGCCAGTAGAGTTCCTCGATGCGCCGCTGGGCCTCGGCAAAGCGCAGTTTGCGCGCATAAATCTCTTCGCCGCTGGCGACGATGCGCGCGATCGTGCCAAGCCCCATGCGCACGCGCGGGGAGTGCGCATTGACGAAATCCGGCAACGCATCCGCGAACATCGCCGGGTCGAGTTCCCAGGCCTCGCGGTTCGGGTCGAGATAGGCGCGCGGGAAGCGCGCCGCGAGGAGCGGGGCGCCGAGCTGCGGAGCGGCGGCGAACAATTCGTCGACAAAGCTGTCTTCGGAGCGGCGCAGGGCCAGCGGGTCAAGCCGCGAAGCGGCGATGAAATCGGCGGGATAATCGCTGCCGCTGTGCGGCGAAGCCAGCACCAACGGCAGCGTCTGTCGCGCGGGCTCCTTGACGTCGACGGCCGCCGGGCGGCGCAACCTCTCCCCGTCCATCCCTCAACCTTAGTGCGTCGCAGCGATAGTGTCACCAGCGGGAGTTTCTCGCGCCGCAACTTGCCGCCGCACGATCTTTCTCCATATATGCAGCCTTCCAAGCCGCTGCAGCGGGGCGGCGGCGCCCCCCGATCCCTGCCGGCGACACTGCCCGATCGATGACGATGCTTTGCGACGAGATCGCGCGCCGGCGCACCTTTGCGATCATCTCCCATCCCGACGCCGGCAAGACGACCTTGACCGAAAAGCTCCTGTTATTCGGCGGCGCGATCCAGCTCGCCGGCGAGGTCAGGGCGCGCGGGGAGCGGCGGCGCACCCGCTCGGATTGGATGGCGATCGAGCGCGAACGCGGCATTTCGGTCAGCTCGGCGGTGATGACGTTCGAGCATCAGGGGCTCGTCTTCAATCTGCTCGATACGCCGGGCCATCAGGATTTCAGCGAGGATACCTTTCGCACGCTCAGCGCGGTGGACAGCGCGGTCATGGTGCTCGACGCCGCCAAGGGCATCGAGGAGCAGACGCGCAAATTGTTCGAGGTCTGCCGGCTGCGCGACGTGCCGATCCTGACCTTCATCAACAAGCTCGACCGCGAAGGCCGCGAGCCGTTCGCCCTGCTCGACGAGATCGCGCAGGACCTCGCGCTCGACGTCGTCCCGGCGAGCTGGCCGATCGGCATCGGGCGCGACTTTCTCGGCGTCTACGACCTGTTCGCCGATGCGCTGCTGCTGTTCGAGCGCGGCGCCGGCCCGCATGGGGGCGAGCCGGTGCGCTGCCGCGGTCTTGACGACCCGGAATTGCCGCGGCGACTGCCGGCGCCGGCGTTCGCACGCCTGCGCGAGGAGGTCGAGATGGTGCGCGGCCTGTTGCCGTCCTTCGATCTTGCGGCGTTTCGCGCGGGGCATCTGAGCCCGGTCTATTTCGGCAGCGCGCTCCACAATTTCGGCGTGCGCGAGCTGCTCTCGGGGCTGGCCGCGCTGGCGCCGCCGCCGCGGCCGCAGCCGGCCCTGGGCGCCGACGGACCGCGGTCGATCCGGCCCGAGGCGAGGGAGGTCACCGGGTTCGTTTTCAAGGTACAGGCCAATATCGATCCGCAACACCGCGACCGCATCGCCTTTGTGCGGCTCTCTTCCGGCCGTTTTGAGCGCGGCATGAAGCTCAAAAACCAGCGCACCGGGCGCCTGTTTTCGGTGCACAATCCGGTCTTTTTTCTGGCCCGCGAGCGCAATCTTGCCGAGGAGGCCTGGCCCGGCGACATCATCGGCATTCCCAATCACGGCACCCTCAGGATCGGCGACACGCTCAGTCAACAGACGCAGATTCGGGTCACCGGCATACCGAGCTTCGCGCCCGAGATCCTGCGGCGCATTCGCGCCGATGATCCGATGAAGTCGAAGCATCTGCGCCACGCTCTTAGGCAGTTGGCCGAGGAGGGGGTGACGGGCGTGTTCAAGCCGATCGACGGGGGCGAATGGATCGTCGGCGTCGTCGGGGCGCTGCAGCTCGACGTGCTCGCCGCGCGGCTTGCAGAGGAATACGGGCTCGCCGCCCGCCTCGCTGCGGCGCCGTTTCAGACGGCGCGATGGCTCGAGGCCGACGATCGCGAAACGATCGCACGTTTTTTTCGCAGCCATCCCGCGGCGAGCGCCGAGGATCACGACGGCCTGCCGGTCTTTCTTGCCCGCAACGCCTGGGAGCTGCGGACGATAATCGCGGAATGGCCGGCGATCCGCTTCCGCCGGACGCGGGAGCAGAGCTGAGGGGCGGTCCTTGGACTATCCGGCGCCTGCCCGGCCCTGATACAGGAACGTCCACGGCTTCGGGCCTTTCATATAGCCGCTCTCAAGCGCGCTCAGCCGGAAGCCGGCGGTGCGGATCAGCGCCTCGACGTCGCGATCGAGGTGACAACCGCCGCCGAGGCGCCGCCAGGCCGGGGTTATCCGGCGCTGCCAGCGGGCTATCCGGGGTTCGCAGGACAGGCCGTGTTCGACAAACAGCAGTTCCCCGCCCGGCTTCAACACCCGCCGTATCTCGGCCAGCGCCGCCGCCGGCGCCGCGATCGAACACAGGACCCAGGTCATCACCACCGTGTCGAACACCGCCGCCGCGAACGGGAGCTGCTCCGCCGCGGCCTGCAGCAGCGATACCGCAACCGGCGCCTGCGCCGCCCGCCGGCATGCCAGCCGGAGCAGCGCGGGCGACGGATCGAGGGCGTAAACGCGATCGACCGCCGGGCAATAGCGGGCGAGATTGAGGCCCGACCCCACTCCGATTTCGAGCACCCTTCCCCGCGCCGCGGCAATCGTGCGGTCGCGATAGGGGTCAAGCCGGGGATGCCGCATCGCCCAATCGAGCAGATGCGGGAAGAGGTGCTTCGCATAAAGGCGCATTCCTGATCGCCTCGCAAGAATGTCGCGCGGGCGCGGTCCGGGTTAATGCTGCTCCCGATCCGCGGCGATCTTGACCTCGCCGATCGGGGCGGAGCCGGGGCTCGGCAGCGCCTCGGGTCTGGGGCCGGCGGCGGCGCTTTTGTGCGCCTCGGCGGCGCGGCGCAGGCGATAATAAGAGCGTACGGTCAGCGGGATCGAGCCGAGATAGACAAAGCCGATCGCGGTCAGCGTCGGCCACGGCGCGGTCGTCAAAAAACCGGCGAGCACGCCGATCCCAAGCATCGTCGGGATCACCATGGCGGGCGGGATGCGAACCCGCTTCAGCGATACGGTCGGCACCTTGCTGACCATCAACAGCGCGATGCCGCTGACCGTGACCGCGTTCAGATAGGGCGAGCGAAACAGCCAGTCGCCCCATTCGAAACTGAGGAACATCGGCACCATGACGAGGCCGGCGCCGGCCGGCGCCGGGGCGCCGGTGAAGAAGGGTGCGGCATAGGCCGGCAGCTCGGCGCCGAGCTCGGTGTTGAAGCGCGCCAGGCGCAACGCGCAGCACACCGCAAAGATCAGCACGATGGCCCAGCCGAGACTGCCGAGGGCGGCCATCGTCCACAGATACAGGATCGCCGCCGGAGCGACGCCGAAACTGACAAAATCGGAGAGGCTGTCGAGCTCCGCGCCGAAGCGCGAAGTCGATTTCAACAAACGGGCGATGCGGCCGTCGAGGCCGTCGAACACGCCGGCGGCGATGATCGCGAACACCGCAGCCTGAAAATTCGCATGAATGGCGAAGCGGATCGCCGTCATCCCGGCGCATAATGCGAGCAGCGTCAGCACGTTCGGGATCATGCGGTTGACCGAAAACCCGGGCAGCTGGCGCATCCGCACATGCGGGCGGCGCATCCTTGCCTGCTTCATCGGCCTCCCCCGGCGTGGTGCGGCCATGCCCCGGCCCTAATGGGCAAAGCCGGTGCGCGGCGGCTCTTGGGCCATGAGATCGGCGAGCACGGTCTCGCCGCCGACCATGCGCTGGCCGGCCACGACCAGCGGCACATAGGCGGGCGGACAATAGACGTCGACCCGCGAGCCGAAGCGGATGAGACCCACCCGCTGGCCAGCCACGACCTCTTGGCCGACGCGTAGATCGCAGACGATGCGCCGCGCCACGAGCCCGGCGATCTGTACGAACGCGACATCCGGCCCCGCCGGCGGGGTGATGCGAATCGCCATGCGCTCGTTGTGCTCGCTGGCCTTGTCGAGGCTCGCATTGAGAAACCGACCTCGCGTGTAGCGCAATGCCGTCACCTTGCCACCGATCGGCGCGCGGGTCACGTGCACGTCAAAAATGTTCAGAAAAATCCCAATCCGCGCAACCGTATCCGCACCCATTTCGAGTTCCGGCGGCGGACGGGCCGGACCGACCGAGACGACGACGCCGTCGGCTGGGCTGACGACAAGGCCCCGGCGCTCGGGGGTGACGCGCCAGGGATCGCGGAAGAAATAGGCGATCCATGCGGTCGCGGCGAGCCCAATCCAGCCGATCGCGCCCCCCAGCAGGAACAGGACCGCCGTGACGGCCGCGCCCAGCAGGACGAAGCGGAAGCCGTCGGGATGAAGCGGGGCGAGGATTCTTCTTACCACGATCGATGACCGCCGCGGATGCGTAATCGGATCAACGTCCCTCGCGTCGCCATGCCGCGATCAGGCCGCCCAGGATCAGCAGGAGCGCGGCGATGCCGGGCAGCAGCGGCATTTCCTTGAACCCGGTGACGGTATAGGCGCCGGTCTGGCGGAAGCCGATCCAGTCCCGCCCGGCGGCGCGATGGCCTGCAGGAACGAGGCGAATTTGGGGGACCGGGCCGGAGGCGACCCAGAAAATGCCGCCGCCGGTCGCCGCGACGACCGGAGCGAGCTTCTTGGACGTTGCCCGCACATCGGCAAACTCTTTCGGATTCAAGGGTCCGGCCGCGGCCAATGCGGTGCGGCCGCCCGCGCTGACGCGATAGAGACCCATTTCGGTGATCGGCAGGCTGCCGGTGCTGCGCCCGCCGCCGGCCGGCGACAAGGCGAGGGTTCGGTTCGATCCGTCGGGCAGGGTGATGCGGACCGGCCTGTTATCGGGTTCGAGCGATTGCCGGGTGACAATCAAGCGATCGCCCTCGACCCTTGCGCGCAGGTCGTTCTCTTCGAGATCCGGCTCCTTCATCAGCCAGTAGACGACCCGGCGCAGCAATTCCGCCTGCGGCCCGCCGCCCTCGAAGCCGCGCGCCCACAGCCACATCTGGTCGGACAGCAGTTGCGCCACCCGGCCCTTGCCGACGCGGTCGAGGACGAGGAGCGGCTCGCCCTCGGCCCCGCGCATCACGACGACGCCGCGATGCACATCCGCATCGACCTCGCGAAACCACCGACCCCAGCTGGGATGGCCGCCGGGCGGGCCGGCCCCGGGCAGGCCGGCGGTGACCGGGTCGCGGCGGCCCAGGGCCGACAGGCGCGGCCTGAAACCGCCTTCATGGACCTTGCCGGTGGGCTCGCACGGCAGGATCTCGCCGAGCGGCGTGCGGTAGAGACTGGTCGGCGAGCCGAAATGCGGTCCTGCCGCCTCGAGCAGCGCGCCGCCGTCGCGGACATAGCGCACGATATTGTCGAGATAGACGTCCGGGATCAGCCCGCGCCGGTTATAGCGGTCAAAGATGATCAGATCGAACTGCTTCAATTTGAAGTCGAACAATTCCCGGATCGGAAAGGCGATCAGCGAGAGCTCGCGGATCGGCGTGTTGTCCTGCTTTTCCGGAGGCCGCAGGATCGTGAAATGGACGAGATCGACCGACGGGTCGGATTTGAGGATATTGCGCCACACGCGCTCGCCGGGATAGGGCTCGCCGGTGATCAGCAATACCCGCAGACGATCGCGCACGCCGTTGACGTCGACGACGGCGCGCTTGTTGATCGGGGTCAGCGAATGCGGCCCGGGCGCCGTCGCCAGTTCGATGATGTTGGGCCCGCCGTGGTCGATCGGGATGCGCAGCGGCACGTCGACGCCGATCGGCACGATGATCGGATGCCGGGCGCCGCCATCCTTGCGCCAGGTGACCAGCGCCGTGCGCTCGCTGTCGCCCTTGGTTTTCGGCAGGTCCTCGACGCGCAGGCCGATCTCGACATCCCTGCCGACGATGCCGTAGCTCGGCGCCTGGGTCACGACAAGCCGGCGGTCGGTCTCGTTCGGGGGGCCGGACAGCAGGACGTGGAGCGGGGCGCCGATCGCGCGCGCCAATGCCCGCCGGCCGCCTTTCGGCACGTCGTCGACCTCGCCGTCGGTGATCATGACGACGCCGGCGAGCTGGTGGCGCGGCACCGTCGCCAGCGCGCGGTCGAGCGCGGCGAACAGCCGCGTGCCGTCATTATCCATGCCGGGCTGTTGCTGTCCGGCCCGGATGATCCGGACATCAAGATCGGGCTCCCGGGCAAGACGGCGCTGCAGGGTTGCAAGCGCCGTCTTGGTCACCTGCCGGCGATTGCCGATCTGCCGGTTGCTCGGCGATTCATCGACGATAATGATCGCGACATTGCGCTGCGGCAGGCGCTTTTCGACGATCAGCGAGGGATTGACGAGCGCGGCGAGCAGAATCGCCAGCGCACCCGCCCGCCAGAGAAGGCCGCGCGCCCGGCGCAGCGCCCCGAGGGCGAGGACAAGCGCCGCGGCGGCAACAAGCCCTGCCAGCAGCGGCCAGGACAGCAGCGGCGCCGTCGCCAGCACGAGAGCGCTGCCGCTCATTGGCCGAGCCGTTCAAGAATGGCCGGAACGTGCACTTGGTCGGCTTTGTAATTGCCGGTCAATACGTACATGACGAGATTGACGCCAAAGCGGTACGCCATTTCGCGCTGCGGCTCGCCGCCGGGCACGCAGGGAAATAGCGGCCGGCCCTCGTCGTCGATCGCCCAGGCGCCGGCCCAGTCATTGTCGCCGACGATGACGGTCGAGACGCCGTCATTGACATGATCCTCGGCGGGTTCGACCCAAAGCGTTCCGCTATCCCAGCGCCCGGGGAATTCGTGCAATAAGTAGAAGGATTTGGTCAGCACGTGATCGGGCGGGATCGGGATCAGGGGCGGCAGCCTGACGCCGGCGACGAGGCGCCGCAAGCGCTCCGCCGCGATCGCCGCCCCGCCAAACGGTCCGGGCGTCCGGCTGTCGCCGTCGCGCGTGTCGAACAGGATCGTGCCGCCGGTTTCGAGGTAGCGGTTGATGCGATCGATCGCCTGCGGCGTCGGCGGCGGCTCGCTGGCGGTGACCGGCCAATAGAGCAACGGGAAGAAGATCAGCTCGTCCTTGTCGATGTCGATCCCCATCGGCCGCCCCGGCTCGACCGCGGTCCGCTGGGTCAATACGGCGCTGAGGCCCGCAAGCCCGGCGCGGCTGACCGCATCGACCGCGGCATCGCCGGTGCGGACATAGGCGAGGTGGAATTTTGCCGTCGCCCTCAGGGCGAAGGCGTCATCGGCGCGGGCCGTCGCCGCACCGCCGAGTGCGGCGGCAAGAAGGAGGGCGGCGACCCGTGCCGGTCGCCGCCGCAGCAGGCCGCGCAGGCCGTAGGAGATCACCAGATCGAGCAGCGCCAGCAGAAGCGCGGCGACCAACAGCGGCGGGCGCAGATCGATCTCCGGGCTTGTTCCGAAGGTCTCGCGCAGCGTGCCCGACGGCAGCGCCCCGATCGGTGCCAGGCCCGACATTTCGGCCGCGAGATTGAGCGCATGGCGGGCGTCGGCGGTACCGTAAAAACCCGGCGGATGCAAGGGCGAGACGGTGGCCGCCGCTATCCTCTTGCCGGCAAGCGGGCGGGCCGTCGGCGGCGGCGTGCCGAGACGGCCGAAGCCGTCGAGGGTCTCGACCGGCGGCAACAGCTCTGCGGTGGCGCCCGACACCCCGGCGCTCATCGCCACGATGCGCCGCAGCATCTCGACAAAAAGCCCGGAGAGGGCGAGGTTGGACCATTCGGGATTGGCCGTCGTGTGCACCAGCACGATCCAGCCCTTGCCGAGCTTTTTGGCGGTGACGAGCGGCGTGCCGTCCTGCAGCCTTGCCCAGGTCCTGCCGGCCAGATCGAGATCGGGCTCGGCCAGGACCTGGCGCGAGACCGTGACGTCGCGCGGAATGGGGAGCCCGGCAAACGGGCTGTCGGCGGCGAACGGGGCGAGATGGGCCGGGCGTTCCCACGACAAGGCGCCACCGATCGTGCGGCCGCCGCGGCGCAGCCGCACCGGCAGCAGGGGGTCGCTCTGGGCCTGGGCGGCAAGATAGGGCCCGGCAAAACGCAGCAACATGCCGCCGGCTTCGACCCATTTGCGGATTGCCGCCGCCGTCACCGGCGAATTCGGCCCGCCGTCGGAGAAGATCAGCACGGCGAGCCGGCGCTGCAAGAGTTCCAAGGCGCGGCCGCGGCGCACTTCGGCAAACGGGGCGAGCGCCCGTTCGAGATAGTAGGTCCGGCTGAGCAGCGGCTGGCCGCTCGGGTTCGCCGCCGCCGCGATGCCCACCGGGCGCCGCCGCCAATGCTCGTCGGCCAGCAGGACCGCGCCGGCCGAGGCGATGCCTTCGACCGCGATTTCGGTGGTCTGGTTTCTGAGCTCGCTCGGCATCGGCAGCCGAACCAGTATCCGCCGCCGGTACGGCGCCAGGATGACCGTTCGGCGGGTCAGCAGCCGCCCGTCCTCGCCGCTCGCCCGCACCTCGAAATGCCGCGGTCTTGCCTGCGGCAGCGTGTCGAGGATGACGGCGAGGTCCTTCGCCTCGGTGGCGCCGGGGATCAGCAATACCGGCGCTTCGCCCGGCGGCGCGGCAAGATATTCGAGGCTGCCATGCCCGGCGAGGTAATCGGCAAGCGCGCGCGTCCCCTTGCCGGCGACGCCGTCGCTGAGCCAGATCGCGGCGAGCGGGCCCTTCAGATGCAGCGCCTCGATCCGCGCGAGTGCGGCGCCGCGATCGACCGGCCACGGCTGCGGCACCATCGCCGCGACGGCGGCCCGCGCGTCGGCGGCGCGGATCGGTGCGAGGGGCGGCATGGCGCCGGGCTGCGGCGCGGTCGGAACCAGCACGACCTGCCGGGCCTCGCGTTCGGCCGCGGAGAGCAGATCCCGGAGCGCCGCCTGGCGCGCCGACCAGTCGGCGGCGGCGGCCCAGCCGTTGTCGACGACGAGCACGAGCGGCCCGCGACCGCCGGCCAGGCGTTTTTGCGGGTTCAGCAGCGGATGGGCGGCGGCAAGGATGACCAGCGCGGCGATCGCCATGCGCAACAGAATGAGCCACAGCGGCGTCTTCGCCGGCGTCTCCTCGTGCGGCACGAGCCCGAGCAGCAGCCGGATCGGCGGAAAGGCAATGCGGCGCGGCGCCGGCGGGGTCACCCGCAGCAGCCACCAGATGACCGGCAGCGCGAACAGAGCGACGAGCAGCCAGGGCGCGGCGAAGGCGAGCGGCATCGGCGCTCAGCGCCTCTTGTCCGGCGCCAGAGCGCCGTAGAGCGCCAGCAGCGCGAGATGCGGCGGCCGATCGCTGCGGTGAAAGCCGAACGTCCAGCCGAGGGCGCGGGCGATCTCGGCAAGCCCGTCGCGATGTTGGCGGAAGCGCTCGCCATAGGCGGCGCGGATGCTTTCGACGCGACCGATCGTGACCTCGCCGCGCTCCTCGATCCCCTCAAAGCGCACGCGACCGTCAAAGGGCAGGTCTTCCTCCGCCGGATCGGCGATCTGCAGAATGTGTCCCTTGATCCCGCAGGCGGCGAAGCGGGCGAGGGTGGCGCGGATTTCCGCGAGCGGCGCCAGAAAATCGCCGATCAGGACGAGCTGGGCGGCGTGCGGCAGCGGCTCGAAAGCGGGCAGGCTTGCTGCCGGCGCCGGCTCGCGGCCGACCAGCTCGGCCAGGCGCGAGAGCGCAACGCGCCCGAACAGCGGCGCCAGACCGCTGCCGAGCAGCGCCAGCCTCTCGCCGCCGCGCACCAGCAGGCTGGCGAGTGCGAGCAGCAGCAATTCGGCGCGATCGCGCTTGCTCGGCCAGTCGCCGCCGGGAATATGGTCGGCCGAGCTGTAGTTCATCGACGCCGAGGCGTCCCGCCACAGCCATATGCTCTGCGCCGCCTCCCACTCGCTCTCGCGCACATAGAGCCGCTGTGACTTCGCGCTCTTGCGCCAATCGATCTGCGCCGCGGCGTCGCCGGGCTGATACTGCCGGAATTGCCAGAAGGTCTCGCCCTGGCCGACGCGCCGGCGGCCGTGCACCCCTTGCGCGACGGTGGCGGCAACCCGCTCGGCGGCGACCAGAAGCGGCGGCAGGCCGGCGGCCGCCTGTTCCGCCCGCTCGCGCAGCGGCGCCGCGCCGCGCCGCGCCGCAAGGCTCCATCCCGGCGCGCCGATCATCACCGCAGCGGCGCCGAGATCTGCTCGATGATCCGCGCCACGGTGATCCCCTCGGCGCGAGCCGCAAAACTGACCGCCATGCGATGGCGCAACACCGGCGCGGCGAGCGCCAGCACGTCGTCGACGGAAGGCGCAAGCCGGCCGTCGATCAGCGCCCGGGCGCGGCAGGCCAGCATCAACGCCTGGCTGGCGCGCGGCCCCGGCCCCCACGACACGAAACGCCGCACCTCCGCGATCGGGCTGTCTTGCGGCCGGCCCGCCCGCACCAAACTGAGGATCGCCGCAACGACGCTGTCGCCGACCGGGATGCGGCGCACCAGCCGCTGCGCTTCGATCAGCTCGGCCGCGGTCATCGCCGGTCGCGGCCGCTCCGCGACAAGGCCGGTGGTGGCGAGCAGCATCTCTCGCTCGGCCTCGAGATCGGGGTAGTCGACATCGATCTGCAGCAGGAAGCGGTCAAGCTGGGCCTCGGGCAGCGGGTAGGTTCCTTCCTGTTCGAGCGGGTTTTGTGTCGCCAATACATGGAATGGACGCGGCAGCGGATGGTATTGACCGGCGATCGAGACCCGGCCCTCCTGCATCGCCTGCAGCAGGGCCGATTGCGTGCGCGGGCTTGCCCGGTTGATCTCGTCGGCCATCAGCAGCTGGCAGAAGATCGGGCCCGGAATGAAGCGGAACGAGCGCCTGCCGCTCTCGCTTTCCTCGAGCACCTCGGAGCCGAGAATATCCGCCGGCATCAGGTCGGGCGTGCACTGGACGCGCTTTTCCTCGAGGCCGAGAATCGTGCCGAGCGTCTCGACGAGGCGGGTCTTGGCGAGGCCGGGCACCCCGATCAACAGCGCGTGCCCGCCGCACAGCAAGGTAATCAGGGCTTGCTCGATCACCGTGCGCTGGCCGAAGATGATCTCGCCGATCCGTTCGCGGACGAGACCAAGGCGCCGCCCGACCGCTTCGACTTCGGCGACGAGATCCGCGGAAGGGGCGTTGAGGGGCAAAGTGGAATTCAAGCCGTTCGATCCTCTCTCAAAGACTGCCGCAGTTTCGCGCCTGGCCGAGCATGCCGGTCCGGGCAATCCCTCTGCGGCGGCGGCCGGCGGGCGGCCGCCCGTCGATCGCGGCGATCTCGGGATTCGAATCGCCCGCGACGGCTCCTGGTATTATCGCGGATCGCCGATCCTCCGCCTACCGCTCGTCAAGCTCTTCGCCTCGGTCCTGCGCCGGGAGGCGGACGGCAGCTACTGGCTGGTCACGCCGGCCGAACGCGGCCGTGTCGCGGTCGAGGATGCGCCCTTTCTCGCCGTGGCGCTGCTGGCCGAGGGCGAAGGCCGCGAGCAACGACTGATCTTCCGGACTAATCTGGACGAGATTGTGACGGCCGGTCCCCGCCATCCGCTGCGCATTGCAACCGCTGCCGGGGGCGAGCCGGCGCCTTATATTCTGGTACGCGAGGCTCTCGAGGCAAAGCTGACGCGTGCGGTATTTTACGAACTGGTCGAGCGCGGCGTCACCGAGCGCATCGGCGCGGACATCGCGTTCGGAGTATGGAGCGGGGGCGCGTTCTTCCGGCTCGGCGCGCCGGAAAGCGACGGGATCGACCGCTGACGCCGGTGCAAAGAGCGGACAAGACGTGACACGAGAACTGGCGATCGCGCGCTTTGCGCGCCTTTCCCCGCCGGGCCGGCGCGGCTTCGGCGGCACCGCCGATCCGGTGGAGGCGGCGGCGATCCGGCAGGCGATCCGCGGCGACCACGACCTCAATCCCGGATGGACGCCGCCTAGCGCCGCCCTGCGGCCGGCGGCGGTGCTGGTGCCGCTCGTCGATCGCCCCGAGGGCATGTCCGTGCTGTTGACCCAGCGCACGCCGCACCTGTCCGCGCATGCCGGCCAGATCGCGTTTCCCGGCGGGCGCATCGCGGCCGAGGACGCCGATGCGGTGGCGGCGGCGCTGCGCGAAACCGAGGAGGAGATCGGCCTCCCGCGCCGCCATGTTACCGTGATCGGCCGCCTCGACACCTATGTGACCGGAACCGGGTTCGAGATCACGCCGGTGGTCGGAATCGTCAGCGTGCCGTTTCCGCTCGCCCTCAATCCGGCCGAGGTTGCGGAAGCGTTCGAGGTGCCGCTCGGCTTTGTTCTCGATCCGCGGAATCGCCAGCAGATAACGCGGATGCAGGGCGAGCGCCTGCGCACGTTTTTCGTGTTTCCCTTCGAGCACCGCACGATCTGGGGCGCGACCGCGGGAATACTGGTCAATTTGGCCGAGGTGCTGACCGGCTGAGCGGGCGCGGGCTGTGACAGGCGGATGCTGCGGGTCCTGGTGACGATCGTGCTGCCGCTGCTGGCGCCGACGGCGCTCTATCTGGCGGGGCTCGCCGCTTTGCGCCGGCTCGGGCGGGTGCGGTGGCGGGCGCTGCCGTGGGTGTGGCTGATGGGCGCCGGCGCGGTCGCGCTGGCGATCGTGCTGCTCGGCGGCAACGTCCATTTCGGAGCGCCGCAGCGGGGCGTCTATGTCCCGCCGCAATGGCTGGGCGGGCGTATCGTGCCGGCCCATATCGAGCCGCAGACGGGCCGATGACGGCGCTCCTGCCGGCCGGGCGGATCGCGCCGCAACCCTGGATGAGCGAGCCGCCGACGCGGGCGGTGCTGGAGGCGCTGGCCGCCGGCGGGGCTGCGGCCCTGTTCGTCGGCGGAGCGGTGCGCGATGCGCTGCTCGGCCGCGAGATCGGCGATATCGACCTTGCCACTCCCGCCGCGCCCGAACAGGTCATGGCGCTGCTGCAGGCGCGCGGCATCAAGACCGTACCGACCGGTCTTGCGCACGGCACGGTGACCGCGGTGGTGCCGCCGCGCCGCTTCGAGATCACGAGCCTGAGGCGCGATGTAGAAACCTACGGCCGTCGCGCCCGCGTCGCGTTCGGCGCCGATTGGGCGGCCGACGCGGCGCGGCGCGACTTCACGATGAACGCCATCTTTCTTGCTCCCGACGGCACGCTCTACGACCCGGTCGGCGGGCTTGCCGACCTCTTCGCCGGCCGCGTCCGTTTTGTCGGCGATCCCGCCGCCCGCATCGCCGAGGATGTGCTGCGCCTGCTGCGCTATTACCGGTTTGAGGCGTATTTCGGCAGGGGCGGCGGCGACGCCGCGGCGCGCGCCGCCTGCCGCCAGGCCGTTCCTCTCTTGCCGCGCCTGTCGGCCGAGCGCGTCGCGCAGGAATTGCTGCGGCTGCTCGCCGCCGCAAATCCGGTGCCGGCACTGCGCATGATGGACGAGGACGGGGTCCTTGCGGCGGTATTGCCCGAGGCAAGGCGGCTTGACCGGCTCGAACGCCTGTTGCCGCTCGAGCCCGAGCCCGACGCGCTGCGCCGGCTCGCCGCCCTGGTCGCGGTCGATGCGGCGGGGGCGAGCGCCCTGGCCGGGCGGCTGCGACTGTCAAACGCCGCCCGCGACCGGCTCGCGAACCTTGCGCCGCCCTGGCCGCTCGATCCGCAGGCGGACGCCCGCGGCTGGCGGCGGATGCTCTATCGCCTCGGTGTCGCGCGCGCCCGCGATCTCGCCCTGCTGCTGGCGGCGGAAGGAATGATGAGCCCGCAGCGCCTCGCCGCCTTCCTGGCTCTCGCCCGCGACTGGAAGCCGCCGGCATTCCCGCTGGCGGGCCGCGACGTCGTCGCGCTGGGCATCGCGCCGGGGCCGCGCGTCGGCCAATTGCTCGCCGCCGTCAAAAGCTGGTGGGAGGAGGGCGACTTTGCCGCCGATCATGCCCGCTGCCGCGCCCGGTTGCAGGAGCTCGCCGCGGCTTCGGACAGCCGCCGCGACAAAGCGGAGTGACTCCGGTTGCAGCGCGGCGGAAGCAGCGATAGGTTGCGGGCGTTCTGAGGGAATTTCGATCCTCGTGCATTATCTCAGCACCCGCGATTCCGGCAAGCCGCCCGCCCTCTTCTCGTTCGAGGAGGCGCTGATCGGCGGCCTGGCTGCGGATGGCGGGCTCTATGTGCCGCAGCGCTTGCCGCTTCTCGATGCCGCTGGCCTCGCCGCTCTGGCCGGGCTGTCCTATGCCGATCTCGCCGCCCGCATCATCGGGCTGTTTGCCGGCGAGACGTTCGCGGCGCAGGAGCTGCGGAGCCTTGCGGCGGCGGCCTATCGCGATTTCCGCCATCAGGCGGTGGCGCCGCTCGTCCAGCTCGATCGGCGCTTGTGGCTGCTGGAGCTGTTCCACGGCCCGACGCTCGCCTTCAAGGATTTGGCGCTGCAGTTGCTGGGACGCCTGTTCGATGCGGTGCTGGCGCGGCGCGGAGAGCATGTGACGATCGTCGGCGCGACCTCCGGCGACACCGGATCGGCCGCGCTTGCCGCCTGTGCCGCATGCAAGGCGATCGACATCTTCATCCTCTATCCGCACAACCGCATCTCCGAGGTGCAGCGCCGGCAGATGACGACCATCGCGGGTGCCCATGCCCATGCGGTCGCGATCGAGGGCACCTTTGACGACTGCCAGGATCTCGTCAAAGCGCTGTTTGCCGACCGGGCTCTCGCTGCGGAACTGAATCTTGCCGCAGTCAACTCGATCAATTGGGCCCGCATCGCCGCCCAGACCGTCTATTACGTTGCCGCCGCGCTGGCGCTCGGGGGGCCCGGCCGGACCCTGTCTTTCGCCGTTCCGACCGGCAATTTCGGCAATGCCTATGCCGCGCACATCGCCCGCAGGATGGGGGCGCCGATCGCGCGCCTTGTCGTCGCCACCAACCGCAACGACGTTCTCACCCGGTATTTCGCGACCGGGCGTATGGCGATCGCCGCCGTCGAAGCGAGCCTGTCCCCGAGCATGGACATCCAGGTGGCAAGCAATTTCGAGCGCCTCCTCTTCGAGCTGAAGGGCGGCGACGGCGCCGCCGTGGCGGCGGCGATCGCCGCCTTGCGCAAGACCGGCGCGCTGCCCGAAAACGCGGCCGAATGGCGCGCCGCGCGGCGCCTGTTTTCGGCCTATAGGGTTGACGACGAAACAACCATGGACAGCATCGCGCGCACCTATGCCCGCTCGGGGATCCTGATCGATCCGCATACCGCGGTCGCGGTCGCCGCGGCCGAGGCCGCGCTGCGGCAGCCGGGGGCGGAGGATGACGGGGCGCCGATGGTGGCGCTGGCCTGCGCCCATCCGGCGAAATTCCCCGATACGGTCGCGCGGGCGACCGGCGTCCGCCCGGCCCTGCCGGCGGCGCTTGGCGATCTCGCGGAGCGGCGCGAGCGGTTCATCGTGCTTCCCAACGATATTGGCAGCGTGAAGGGCTTCATCCGCGCCCGGGCGCGGCGGACGAGGGCGGCAGCATGACGGTGCGTCTTTCCAGCCTGGCCAACGGTCTCAGGATCGCGACCGATCGGGTCGAGACGGTCGACACGGTGGCTCTCGGGATCTGGGTCGATGTCGGGACGCGGCACGAGCCGGCGGCGATCAACGGGGTTGCGCATTTTCTCGAGCATATGGCCTTCAAGGGTACCGAGCGGCGCAGCGCGCTCGCCATTGCCGAGGAGATCGAGGCGGTCGGCGGCCATCTCAACGCCTACACCTCGCGCGAGAGCACGGCCTACTACGCCAGGGTTCTGAAAGAGGACGTGCCGCTCGCCTTCGACATCCTCACCGATATCCTGCAGCATTCGACCTTCGATCCGCAGGAGCTTGAGCGCGAGCGGCAGGTGATCCTGCAGGAGATCGGTCAGGCCTACGACACGCCGGACGACATCGTGTTCGATTATTTCCAGGAATGCGCCTACCCCGATCAGCCGATGGGACGGCCGGTGCTGGGCCGGCCCGAGATCATCCGTCAGCTGCGGCGAGAGGCGGTCATCGCCTATCTGCGCGATCACTACAGCGCCGAGCGGATGGTTCTGGCGGCTTCGGGCAATATCGCGCATGACCGGCTGGTGGCGCTGGCCGAAAAGCTGTTGGCCGATCTGCCGCCCCACCGGCCCGTCAGCACCGAGCCGGCGCGCTATACGGGCGGCGAGCGGCGCGAAGAGCGCGAGCTCGAGCAGCTGCATCTTGTCGTCGGTTTCCCCGCACCCGCGCTCGGCGATCCCGATTATTACGCCGCCTCCGTGCTGTCGACCGCGTTCGGGGGCGGCATGTCGTCCCGCCTGTTCCAGGAGATTCGCGAGCGGCGCGGCCTTGTTTACGCGATCCATTCCTTCGTCCACGGTTATCGCGACACCGGCCTGTTCGGCATCTATGCCGGCACCGGCGAGGAAGAGGCGGCCGAGCTGATCCCGGCCCTGTGCGAGGAGACGCGGCGGCTCGATCGCGGCTTGACGCCGCTCGAACTTGGCCGCGCCAAGGCGCAGATGAAGGCGGGGCTGTTGATGTCGCTCGAGAGCACCCCGGCGCGCTGCGAGCAGCTGGCGCAGCATCTGCTGATCCACGGCACCCCGTTCGATCCCGCTGACATCGTGCGCCGCATCGAAGCGGTCGATGCCGCCGCGATCGGCCGCGTCGTCGCCCGCTGGCGCACCGCGCCGCCGACCTTTGTCGCGCTCGGGCCACTCGGCCGGGTCGAGACGTTCGGCCGCGTGCGGGAGCGGCTTGCCGCCTGACCGGCCATGGCCCCGCAACGCAAATCCTTTCCCCGCCTGTTTCCGCCCCGCGCCGAGCCGTTCCGCCTGCTCGGCGAGCGGGTCTATCTGCGCCCCCCCGAACGCGGCGATTACGAGGCCTGGGCCAGCCTGCGCGCGCGCTCGCGCAATTTCCTTATTCCCTGGGAGCCGAGCTGGCCCGCCGATGCATTGAGCCGCGCCAGCTTTCGCGCCCGCATCGCCCGCTATGCCGAGGATTGGCGCACCGATCAGGCCTATAATTTCTTTGTGTTCTCGCACGAAGACGTGTTGCTCGGCGGCACCGGCCTGTCGAATGTCCGCCGCGGCGTCGCCGAAACCGCCAGCCTCGGCTATTGGATCGGCGAACCCTACGCGCGACAGGGCTATATGAGCGCGGCGCTGCCGCTCGTGCTCGATTTCGCCTTTGGTCGGCTGCGCCTGCACCGGGTCGAAGCCGCCTGCCTGCCGACCAATATCCCCAGTCGGGCCCTGCTCAAAAAGGTCGGCTTTCAGCAGGAGGGCCTGGCGCGCCAGTACCTGTGCATTCAGGGCAAATGGCAGGACCACCTGCTGTTCGCGATCCTGCGGGAGGATTGGCGGAGCTGAGCCGGGGCGGATGGCGATCCGCCCGCGGGCTCAGGCGTGACCGGCATCGCTCGACAGCATCGACAGATCGATGCCGAGGCGGCGCAGCGCGCGGCGCCATTTCCCTTCGAGATCGGGATCGAATACGAATTCGGCGTCGGCGGCGACCGACAGCCATCCGTTGGCCTGGATCTCGGCGTCGAGCTGGCCCGGCGCCCAACCGGCATAGCCGAGCGCGAGCAGGCTTTTCTGCGGTCCCGCGCCTTTCCCGATGGCGCGCAGGATATCGAGCGTCGCGGTTACCGCCAGATCATCGGCGACCACAAGCGTCCCCTCGTCGCGATAATCGGCGGTGTGCAGCACAAAGCCGCGGCCGGTTTCGACCGGGCCGCCGAAATGGATCGGGCGCGAGCGCAAGGGGCCGCTCGCCTCGATGTTGAGCTGGGCGAGAAGTTCGCCCATCGTCAGCGAGCCCAGGACCTTGTTGATCACGAGACCCATCGCCCCCTCGCTCTCGCTGTGCGCGCACAGATAGACGACCGAGCGGGCGAAGCGGGGGTCGAGCATGTGCGGCATTGCCACCAGAAGCGTTCCTGCGAGCGATTGCACCCTGTCCTCCGCTGCGGCCCAGAGATCTTTGCCTGTATGCTATATGGGGTTTTGCGCGCGCGCAGCCGACAAAACCGCCGCGCCGTCCCGGCGGCGCGGTTTACCGGAGGCGCCGGGCTGTGCTATCGCAGCGCCGCCGGGCCCGCGAGCCGGGTGTCGCGACCGGCGCGCAGGAGCGGCCGAATCTGACGAGAGGGAGGTTCTCGATGACGATCAAGGTTGGCGACCGGCTGCCGTCGGTTACGTTGAAATCGCCCAGCCCGGAAGGACCGAAGGAGGTTACCACCGATGCGCTCTTCCGCGGCAAGAAAGCGGTCGTGTTTGCGGTACCGGGCGCGTTTACGCCCGCCTGCTCGCAGCGCCATCTGCCGGGCTTTGTCGAACGGGCCGACGAGATCAAGGCGAAAGGCGTCGATCTGATCGCCTGTGTCGCGGTTAACGACGCTTTCGTGCTGGGCGCCTGGGCGCGGGAGCAGAAGGCCGACGACAAGATCGTGATGCTGGCGGACGGCAGCGGCGATTTCACCCGCGCGCTCGGGCTTGAACTCGATCTGAGCAAGGGCGGTCTCGGCCGCCGCTCGCAGCGCTATGCGATGCTCGTCGAGGACGGCGTCGTCAAGGCGCTCAACATCGAACCGCAACCGGGACAGGTCACCGTCTCCAGCGCCGAGGCAATGCTGAAGGCGCTGTGATCGGCGCGCTGCGGGCTGAGAAGAGACGCTTGCGGACATCGGCGGGGCTGCCCGCCTAGGACGCGCCGGCGGCGCGGCGCCCCTCGGCGATGCGGGCGCGGGCGAGCGCGTCCGCACGCATGTTTTCGGGATGGCCGGCATGGCCGCGCACCCAGCACCATTCGACCGTGTGCGGCGCCATCGCCCGCTCGAGGCGCTGCCAGAGATCGACGTTCTTGACCGGGTCCCCGGCGGCGGTGCGCCAGCCGCGCGCCTTCCAGGCGCGGATCCATTTGGTGATGCCGTCGCGCAGATATTGGCTGTCGCTGACAAGCCGCACCCGGCACGGCCGTGTCAGCGCTTCGAGCGCGCGGATCGCCGCCGTCATTTCCATGCGGTTGTTGGTCGTCGTCGGCTCGAACCCGGAGAGCTCCTTCTCGACCCCGCGGCAGCGCAGGATCGCGGCCCAGCCGCCCGGGCCCGGATTGCCGCTGCAGGCGCCGTCGGTGAAGATTTCGACGACGGGGCGCCGCGGGGATGGCTCCTTAGAGCCCGATGCCGTAGCCATCGGGGCTCGTCACCTGGCGGTGGAAGCGCGATATGCGCAGAAATTCGAGCGGGTCCTTCGGGCGCACCAGCGCGCCGCGCGGCCGGTTCAGCCAGTCGAACAGGCGGGTCAATATGAATCTGAGGGCGCCGCCGCGCGCCAGCAGCGGCAGCGCCGCCAGCTCGGGCGGCGCAAGCGGCCGGGCCCGGCAATACCCGTCGATCAGCAGCCGCGACTTGGTGATGTTGAGACTGCCGTCGGCTTCGAAGCACCAGGCGTTGAGGGAGATCGCCAAGTCATAGGCGAGAAAATCGGTGCAGGCGAAATAGAAATCAATCACCCCCGAGACCTCGCGGTCCCGGAAGAACACATTGTCCGGGAAGAGATCGGCATGGATGATGCCGTGCGGCAGGTTCTCCGGCCAGGCGCGCTCCAACTCGGCAAGCTCGCGGTCAAGCTCTTCGGCAAGGCCGGGGCGGACCTCGTCCGCGCGCGAGCGGCACGCCTCGAACAGGCGGCGCCAGCCGGCAACCGAGAGATCGTTCGCCCGGCTCATCGCAAACGAGGCGCCGGCGCGGTGCAGAGCCGCCAGCGTCCGGCCTACCGCGGCGCAATGGAACGGCAGGATGCGGTGCGGCCACATCCCGGGGAGAAAGCTGACCATCGCCGCCGGACGGCCGCACAGCTCGCGCAGGGCCTGCCCGTCGCGTCCCCGGATCGGGGTCGGGCAGGCGACGCCGTGCCGCGCCAGATGTTCCATCAAGGCGATGAAGAACGGCAGATCGGCCGGCCTGACGCGCTTCTCATAGAGGGTCAGGATGAAATTGCCGCGTTCGGTCGTGACCAGAAAATTGGAGTTTTCGACCCCCTCGGCGATGCCCTTGCAGGAGAGCACCTCGCCGATGTCGTAGAGCGCCACGAATTCTCTCAGCTCGTCGTCGCCAACTTCGGTATAGACGGCCATCCGCTTCCCTCTTCACCGCCGCGACCCGGCTTGTGCGGCGCGCCCGGCTCGCATACAGTCGGCCGCCGCCCGCAAACCCGCCCGGGCGGACACTAGCAAGGGCAAGGGTGAGGAAGAAACAATGGCAACGCCGATCCCCGCGCAGAAGGAGCCCTATGGCGTCACCGTCGAGGCCGGCAAGCGCTATTTCTGGTGCGCCTGCGGGCGCAGCGCCAACCAGCCGTTTTGCGACGGCTCGCACAAGGGCACCGGATTGACCCCCGTGCCCTTCACCGCCGCGGCGAGCGAAGAGGTATGGCTGTGCGGCTGCAAATCGACCGGCACGCGGCCGTTCTGCGACGGCACCCACGAGCGGCTGTGAGGCGCCGGCGGGTCGTTGCGTCCATGGCTTGGCTGTGATCGCGGCATGCGGCGAACTTTTTCCGGCGTCGGCGCGGCCCTCCCGCTCCTCTTTGCTCTTGCCGGCTGCAGCCTGTTCGGCTCCTCGAAATCGGCGGATGAGGCCTGCCCGTCGACGGTCATCCTGCGGCCGCTGGCGAACACCGCGATATTCGCTCCCGGGACGGCGCCGCGACCGGAGAATGTCGCCTTCTACGGCATTCTCGACGAGGTCGACAGCCATTGCGAAGCCGCCCCGGGCGCGGTGCGCGTGAAGCTTGCGGTCGACGTGATCGCCCAGCGCGGTCCGGCGGCAAAGAGCGATGCGGCCGATCTGACCTATTTTGTCGCGGTCACCGCACCCGGCGACCGGATTCTGCAAAAGCAGCCGTTTACCGTCCGCGTCGCGATCCCGCCCGACAAGCTGCGGGCCGGGGTCACCGACCGGTTCGAGGAGGTGATTCCGCTCGACGGCTACAAGAGCGGCGCTCTCACCCTCGACCTCGGTTTTCAGCAAAGCCCGCAAGTCGTCGATTTCTACCATCATTTCCGCGGCCGCTGAGCACGCCCGCCAAGCTGCTGGCTTCGCGCCCGAGGCGGTGGTAAACAGGAAGGGCCGATCGCACGCCTGCGGGAGAGCCCGCTCCTTCCGTTCGACGACGGAGCGGCGCCGAAGGAGCAACCGCCCCGGAAACTCTCAGGCAAAAGGACCGCAGGCGGAAGGGCGCTCTGGAAAGCAGCGGAGGAGTTTTCCCCCTCCGCTCACCGAAGGAGTAAGCCGCGGGCGGCGACGCCCGGCTCCTGCCGGGCCGGCCGCGGTGAATCTCTCAGGGCAGAGGACAGAGGGGGCACGGCTGACCGGGCACCGGACGGCGCCCGCCTTGTCGGAGGTGCCCCGTTGACCCCCGCCGCGACGGCGCCGCTGCAGCGGACCCCGCTCTACCCTCTCCACAAGGCGCTCGGCGCCAAATTCGTGCCGTTTGCCGGCTGGGAGATGCCGCTCCACTATGCCGCCGGAATCCTCGCCGAGCATGTGCACACCCGCAAGCAGGCCGGGCTTTTCGACGTCTCGCATATGGGGCAGGTGCGGCTTGGTGGCGGCGATGCGGCGGCGGCGTTCGAACGGCTCGTCCCCAGCGACATTGTGGGGCTGGCGCCGCTGCGCATGCGCTATACGCTCTTGCTCAACGAGGCCGGCGGCATCCTCGACGACCTGATCGCGACCCGCATCGCGGACGGGCTGTTTGTGGTCGTCAATGCGGCGCGCCGCGAGGCGGATATCGCGCATCTGCGCGCGCGGCTTGCCGGCATCCCGGTCGCGCCGCTCGACGGGCACGCGCTGCTGGCGCTGCAGGGGCCGGCCGCCGCCGCCGTGCTCGCGCGCTTCGTCGCGGGGATAGAAAGCCTGCCCTTCATGGCCGCGGCCGAAGTCGCTCTCGCCGGCGGGCCCGCTCTCCTCACCCGCTCGGGCTATACCGGCGAGGACGGATTTGAGATCTCGTTGCCGGCCGCGGCGGCGGCCGGCTTGGCCGAGCGGCTGCTCGGCGAGCGCGAGGTGATGCCGGTCGGGCTCGGCGCGCGCGATTCGCTGCGCCTGGAAGCCGGTCTGTGCCTCTACGGGCATGACATCGATGAGACCACGACCCCGGTCGAGGCGGATCTGGCCTGGACGGTGGCCAAAAGACGGCGCGCCAGGGGCGACTTTCCCGGCGCCGCGATCATATTGCGCGAACTGGCCGAGGGGCCGCGCCGCAAACGCGTCGGCCTGCGCCCGGAAGGCCGCGTGCCGGCGCGCGCCGGCGCCGCGATTACGACCCCGGACGGGGCCGTGATCGGGCGCGTGACCAGCGGCGGCTACGGCCCTTCGGTCGGCGGCCCGATCGCGATGGGCTATGTCGCGACCGCCCACGCCGCCGCGGGCGGAGAGGTGTCGCTGATCGTGCGCGGCGCGCCGCGGCCGGCCCGCATCGTGCCGCTGCCCTTCGTTCCGCCCCGCCATCACCGCCCCCACGCTGCAGCAGGAGGATCGCCATGACCGAGCTGCGCTTTACCAGCGAGCATGAATGGATCCGCCGCGACGGCGATGTCGCGACCGTCGGCATCACCGATTACGCGCAAAATCAGCTGGGCGATGTCGTTTATGTGGAATTGCCGGAAATCGGCCGCCATCTCGACAAAGGCGCCGAGGCGGCGGTCGTCGAGTCGGTCAAGGCCGCAAGCGAGGTCTATGCCCCGCTCTCGGGCGAGGTCGTCGCGGTCAACGAAACCCTTGCCGGCGAGCCGGCCAAGGTCAATGCCGACCCGATGGGCGAAGGCTGGTTTTTCAAATTGCGCCTCGACAACCCCGAAGAGCTCGCGACGCTGATGGACGAGGAGGCCTACAGGCGCCTCGTCGAGGGGCTCGGCTGATGCGCTATCTGCCGCTGACCCCGCACGATCGCCGCGCGATGCTGGCGGCGATCGGCGTGCGCTCGATCGATGATCTGTTCGCCGAGGTGCCGCCTGCGGCGCGCCTTGCCGAGCTGCCCGACCTGCCGCGGGCAATGGGCGAGATCGAGGTCGAGCGCCGCCTGTCGCAGATGGCGGCCAAGAACCTTGCCGCCGGCGCGGCGCCGTTTTTCCTGGGCGGCGGGGTCTATCGCCATCATGTGCCGGCCGCCGTCGATTATCTGATCCAGCGCGGCGAGTTTCTGACCTCCTACACCCCTTACCAGCCGGAAATCGCGCAGGGCACCCTGCAATATCTGTTCGAATTCCAGACCCAGGTCGCAGTGCTGACCGCGATGGAGATCGCCAACGCCTCGCTGTACGACGGAGCGACGGCCTGCGCCGAGGCGGTCATGATGGCGGGCCGCATCACCCGGCGCAAAAAAGCGGTCGTTTCAGGCGGTCTGCATCCGCATTACCGCGAGGTCTGCGAGACCTATGCGCGCTTTGCCGGCTTTGCCGTCGCCGCGCAGGCGCCGACGCCGTGCGGCGCCGAGGATCTCGAGCGCCATATCGACGGCGAGACCGCCTGCGTCGTCGTGCAAAACCCGGATTTTTACGGCGAGCTGCGCGACTATTCCGATCTTGCCCGGGCCTGTCATGACCGGGGTGCGCTGCTCGTCGTCGTCGTCACCGAGATCATATCGCTGGGCGCCGTGCGTCCGCCCGGCGCGATGGACGCCGACATCGTCGCCGCCGAGGGCCAATCCCTGGGCAATATGATGAATTTCGGCGGCCCGCATCTGGGCCTGTTCGCGACGCGCGAACGGTTCGTCCGCCAGATGCCGGGGCGGCTCGTCGGCGAGACCGTCGACGCCGACGGCAGGCGCGGCTGGGTGCTGACATTGTCGGCGCGCGAACAGCACATCCGGCGCGAAAAGGCGACGAGCAATGTCTGCACCAATGCGGGGCTGTGCGCGCTCGCCTTCACGATCCATCTGGCCCTGCTCGGGGAGGCGGGTCTGGTGCGCCTGGCGCAGCTCAATCATGCGGCGGCGGTGGCCCTCGCCGATCGGCTTGCCTCTCTGCCCGGGGTGAGGATCTTGAACCGGAGCTTTTTCAATGAATTCACGATGGCCTTGCCGCGCCCGGCCGGGCCGGTCGTCGAGACGCTCGCCGCCGCGGGCATCCTCGCCGGCATTCCGCTGAGCCGCTTTTATCCGGGGCGCGCCGAGCTTGCCCCGCTGATGCTGGTCGCCGCGACCGAGACGGTCACCGAGGAGGACATGAAGCGGCTCGAAGCCGGTCTTGCGAGGGTGCTGTCATGAGTGAGTGGAGCCGCGCCGTCAGCGCCCGCCCCGCCCCCGCCGGCGCGGCGCCGCCGGCGGCGGCGACGAGCGGCAATCGCGGCCTGCAGATCGAGGAGCCGCTGCTGTTCGAGCAGGACGGCCCGGGACGCTGCGGCGTCGATCTGCCCGAGCCGGCGCCGTTCCACTCCCGGCTCGGCGGGCTCGAACGGCGGGAGCCGATCGGCCTGCCGCGGCTCAGCGAGCCGCAGGTCGTACGCCATTTCACGCGGCTGTCGCAGAAGAACTACGCGATTGACAGCGGGCCTTATCCGCTCGGCTCGTGCACGATGAAGCACAATCCGCGGCTCAACGAGAAACTGGCGCGGCTCCCCGGCTTTGCCGATCTGCACCCCTTGCAGCCGCTGGCGACCGTCCAGGGCGTGCTCGAACTGATCGACACGCTCGCGCATTGGCTCAAGACGCTGACCGGCATGCCGGCGATCGCGCTATCGCCGGCGGCGGGCGCGCATGGCGAGCTGTGCGGTATGATGGCGATCCGCGCCGCGCTGGAAGCGCGGGGGGATCGGCGCCGGCGCGTGCTGGTGCCGGAATCGGCGCACGGCACCAACCCGGCGACGGCCGCCACTTGCGGTTGGAGCGTCGATCCGGTGCCGGCAAACGCGCGCGGGCGGGTCGATCTGGCGGCATTGCGCGCCAGGCTTGCCGACGACGTCGCCGCGCTGATGCTGACCAATCCCAACACCTGCGGCCTGTTCGAGGACGAAATTCTCGACATCGCCGCGGCGGTGCACGAAAAGGGCGCCTTCTTCTACTGCGATGGCGCCAATTTCAACGCGATCATCGGGCGCGTGCGGCCGGCCGATCTCGGCATCGACTGCATTCATCTCAACCTGCACAAGACTTTCTCGACCCCGCATGGCGGCGGCGGGCCGGGCAGCGGTCCGGTCGGGCTGGCCGAGAGCCTGGCGCCGTTTGCGCCGTTGCCATGGCTGGTCCACGGTCCCGACGGCCTGGCCCTGCTCGAACAGCCCGCCGGTCCGGCCGCCCGGACGCTGGGCCGCATAAAGGCGTTTCACGGTCAGGTCGGCATGTTCGTGCGCGCGCTCGCCTATATGATGAGCCATGGCGCCGAGGGCCTGCGGCAGGTCGCCGAGGATGCCGTGCTCAACGCCAATTATCTGCGCACCCTGCTGGCCGCGGATCTGACCCAGGCTTTTCCCGGCCCCTGCATGCATGAGGCGCTGTTCGACGACCGTTTTCTCGAACACACCGGCGTCACCACGCTCGATTTCGTCAAGGCGCTGATCGACGAGGGTTACCACCCGATGACGATATACTTCCCGCTGATCGTCCACGGCGCCCTGTTGATCGAGCCGACCGAGAGCGAGAGCAAGGAGGAGCTCGACCGCTTCGCCGCCGTGCTGACGGCGCTTGCCCGGGCGGCGCGCGCCGGCGATGCCGAACGCTTCCATGCCGCCCCGCGATTGGCGCCGCGGCGCCGTCTCGACGAAACCCTGGCCGCGCGCCGGCCCGTCCTACGCTGGCGCCCCCCGCCGGCCGAGCGGCCACAGGGGGCGTAGCGACCGCTCAGCCGGCCAGCCCGTTCAGCGCGGTTGCGAAAGGCTGCGGGACGGGCGTCGGCAGCGGGCTCGCCGCGGCGCGCGAGCCGGCAAAAAAGCGGATCGCAACGCCGGCGGCGGTCAGTTCTTCGGCTTCGGCGAGCGCGGCCGGCGAGCCGGCCGGCCCGCCGGCGAGGAGCCGTACGACGCGCCAGCCTTCGGCTGCCAGCTTTTTGGCGCGGCCGCCGCCCGCGCCGGCGGCGACCTTCTCGATGAAGGCGTGGCTCGGCACGACGGCGAGACTATGCGGGTCGACCGCGCCGTCGTAGAGAACCGCATCGGCCGCGCCAAGAGCCGCCAGTGCCGGCCATGTCGTCCTCTCGCCTTCAAGGCCAAGGAACAGCACAAGCCCCGCCGATGCGCAGCCCTCGGGCTGCGGTCGGGCCGGTGCGGCAAGGTGGGTATCCATCGAATCCTCCCCGGTCGGGTATCGATGCGCGGGCGCCGGCGCGGTGCCGCGTGCAATCCGAGGACCATCTTATTTAGCAGACGCAATACGTCAATAAATAATTTTATACATTATAAAATAGTCTATTAATCACGGCCTCACGGTCGGAGTGCCGCCCGGGTTCTGCATCTGCCCGGGAGGGCTTGGAGCACCGGGGAGGGCGGGAAGGGCGCCGATTCCGGGTATTCCGGGGATGCCGGCGGCCGGTGGCAGCGTCAGCGGCGCCACCGGGGCGGCCGGCGGCGGCGCCGATGGCGGCGGCGGTTCGGCCGCCTTGAGCAAGGCGTCGAGCTGCCGATTGGTCAGCTTGACGTTGTAGAAGGTTTGATAGAATTCCGCAGTAAGCGTAGGCAAGTCCGGTTGTGCCATGCTCTTGTAAAAGAGCGAAGAGAGCCAATAGAGGCCGATCAGCCGGTTAATGCCGAGCGGATCGTCGAGCCAGCCGAACGGCGCGTCGGGGGCGAGGAACACCCGCTTGTTGCGCACCGCGGCAAGGCCTTGCCAGCGCCGCTCATGGAGCAGGGCGTCGTAGAAGCTGCGCCGCTGGGCGATGATAAAGTCGGGGTTCCAGAAGCGGATGTCCGCCGGCGTCACCCGCACCGATTCCCCCGGCCCGAGGCTGGCGGCAACGTTGATCGCTCCGACCTGATCGATGTCGGCCATCACGGCCGCGCCGGCGGGCCCGGTCTCAAGACCGTCGAACCCGCGCCCGTAATATACGAGCGGGCGCTGCGCCGGCGGCTCGATCAGCATCGTGCCGCGGATCGTATCGAGAACGTGCTCGGCATAAAGCCCGAGGGTGTCGCCGCGCGCAGCGACGCCGAGGGCCGCGCCGAGCCGGCGCAACGCCGCAAAGCTGCGCCCGATTGCGCTATCGGCAACAATGGCGGGCACGCCGGTGTCGCGCTCGATGCGGTCGGCGAGAGCCGCCGCCGCGGGCGAGGGGGGGCCGCAATAGATGACGAGATCGGGATGCAGCCGCGCCACCGTGGCGGCGGTGGCGGTCGGGTAGCGGCCGCTCAACCGGCCGACCGTCGGCAATCGCGCGTACCGCGCCGGCAGCAGCCGGCGCTGGGCCTCGGTGAGCGGGTGGGCCCAGCCGATCAGCTTGTCCGGGGCGAGAACGAAGACCAGCACCGCCGCCGCCTGGTTCGCCGCCATCACCCGCGTTACGGTTTCGGGCAGTCTTACGCGCCGCTCGGCGTCGTCGATAAAGACAGCCGCCCGCGCGGGCACCGCACCGAGCAGGGCAAGCACAAGGACCGCCACCCGCGCGGCGGCGGACGATCTTAGCGGCATCGGCGCCCTCGAAGGATCGCGACAGGTGCGGCGACTATAGCGGCGGACGCTCCGCTGGCAAGCGCCCCCGGCATTGCCTAGGATGGTCGCGGCGGCGGCGCGGACGCATCCGCGCCGCCGGAGGGAGGGGCGGGCCCATGCGAATCGACAATATTGAAGCGATCCCGATCACGATGCCGCTCACCAAGGTGTTCGGCGGCAGCAAATACCGGGTCGACAGCCGCGCCACGGTCATCACCCGCATCCGCACCGCGGACGGGCTCGCAAGCGAGGTCTATAACGGTGACAATCGCCGCGACGGCGGCGCGATCGCCGCGATCATCGAGGACGAGTTGGCGCCGCTGCTGATCGGCGAGGATGTGCGGCGGATCGAGCGGCTGTGGGCGAAGATGTTCCCGCTTGCCGCCTGGAACCGCGACAGGAAGCTCGTCATGGAGGCGATCGCCTGTGTCGATACGGCGCTGTGGGATCTCCTCGGCAAGGCGTTCGGCGTCCCCGTTGCGACCCTGCTGGGCGGATATCGCGAGCGCCTGCCGGTCATCGCGATCGGCGGCTATTACGAGGAGGGCAAGACGGCCGCCGATCTCGGGCGCGAGATGGAATGGCTGCGCACGGCCGGGATGGCGGGCTGCAAGGTCAAGGTCGGCGGCCTTTCGGCCGAGCAGGATGCCGAGCGGATCGCCGCGGCGCGCGCCGCGGTCGGCGCCGGCTTTGTCCTGGCGGTCGATGCCAATCGCGGCTGGCCGGTGGCCGAGGCGGCCCGTTTCGCCCGCCTCGTCGAACCCTATGACATCCGCTGGTTCGAGGAGCCCTGCCAGTGGTATGACGATGCCCGCGCGATGGCCGAGCTGCGGCGCCGCATCCGGATTCCGATCACCGCCGGGCAGAGCGAGATCACCAGCCACGGGGTCCGCCGCCTGATCGCCGCCGAGGCGGTCGACATCGTCAATTTCGACGCTTCGGAAGGCGGCGGCGTCACCGAATGGCGGCGCGTCGCGGCGCTGTGCGCGGTTCACGGCCTCGATCTGGCCCATCACGAGGAGCCGCAAATCGCCGTCCATCTGCTCGCCGCGATGCCGCACGGCACCTATGTCGAATGTTTCCCCGATCCCGAGCGCGATCCGCTATGGGCGGGCCTGATCAGGAACCGCCCGGCGATCAAGGATGGGGTCATCGCGGTGCCGCAGGCCCCCGGCTTCGGCCTCGAACTCGATTGGAAGATGGTCGAGAAATATCGAATCCGCCGCTGAGGGAGCGGCGGGCCCCGGCATGACGACGGCCGCACCCGGTGAGGCAAAAATCGGCGCGGTCCGCGCGGTTGCAAAAATTCATGGACATTCAGCGTCAGGCTGACCCAGATTAGCCCTTCCGGAGCTTAAGCGCGCCGGCGATCGCTTGGCGCGCGACAGGTTTCGGTTTGGGGGATTACCGGGTGTTCCTGAGTTCGGCCGCCCTACGGCGGAGGGAGTTTGAACGCGGGCCTGTCATGCCCGGGCAAGGGTTGCTGGCAGCGGCCCGGTCAGCGTTGCGGCGGGGGAGGGGGTGATGGCTTCGCCGGCCCGCCGGATCCTGCTGATGCCGTTCTGGCTCGCCCAGATTTTCAGTCAGGAGAAATTTTTCGCCCGCAATCCGGTCATCGGCAATCCCTGGCTCAACGAGCACGGCCTTCATACCGCCCGCGTGCGGCTCGCCCACCGCCTGGCGGCGGCGCGGCGGCGGCGGCTGGCCCATCTGATCCCGGCCGAAGAGCGGGAGAGCTTTGATCGCGACGGCTTTGTCATCAAGCGCGACTTTCTGCCGGCCGCGCTGTTCCATGACCTCGTCGAACAGGTCCGGGCGTTGCGCGCGCCGGCGCGCGAGATGGTCGAGGGCGACACGATCACGCGGCGGATTGCCCTCGATCCGGCCGTATTGCGGCAGGTGCCGGCCGCCCGCGCCGTGCTCGCAATGCCGCTTTATCGCGGCCTTATCCGCTATGTCGGTTCCTCGGCGGCGGCGCCGATGGCCTATATCCAGACCATCCTGTCCCACGCCCGGCCCGGCCCGCCAGACCCACAGACCGATTTCCATACCGACACCTTTCATCCGACTGTCAAGGCTTGGCTGTTCCTGACCGATGTCGCGGCCGAGGCGATGCCGTTCCTGTACGTGCCGGGGTCGCACCGGGTGACGCCGCAGCGGCTCGCCTGGGAGCGGCAGATGAGCATCATGGCCAGCCGGCGCCGGCATCTGCCCGAGGATCGGCTGGTGCGGGCGATCGCGCCGGCAACGCTCGCCGAGCTCGGGCTGCCGCCGCCGCAGGCGATCGCGGTTCCGGCCAATACGCTCGTCGTCGCCGACACCTTCGGCTTTCACGCCCGCGGCCCGAGCGCGGCGCCGACGATGCGCGTCGAGATCTGGGCGTCGGGCCGGCGCAACCCGTTTTTGCCGTGGAGCGGTCTTGATCCCTGGTCGATCGGGACGCTGGCGCTGCACAAGCCGCGCCTTTATTGGAAATCGCTGGACCTGCTCGCGGCCTGGGGTCTTGGCCGGCAGCGCTGGCACGCCCGCGCCAGCGTCTCGGCGTTTGATCCCGCCTGAAGCCGAGGGATGCGGATGCCTCCGATTCCCGCGGCCGCAGCCTCCGTTCCGGAAATCCGCATTGCCGGCGGGCCGCGCTCGTTCCTGTTCTTGCAGGGGCCGCTGTGCGATTTTTTCGACCGGCTGGGGCGGGCGCTGATCGCCCGCGGCCATCGCGTCCATCGCGTCAATCTCAATCTCGGCGACCAGCTGTTCTGGCGTCTGCCGGCCGTGCATTTCCGCGGGCGGTTCGACGAATGGCGCGCCTTCATCGCCGCCGAAATGGACGCGCATGCGGTCACCGATCTGATCCTGCTCGGCGACCGCCGCCCGCATCATCTTGTCGCCGCCGAGGAGGCGCGGGCGCGCGGCATCGCCGTGATCTGCACCGAGCTTGGTTATGTGCGGCCCGACTGGGTGACGCTCGAATATGACGGGATGTCGACCTTCTCGCGGCTGCCGCGCGATCCGGCGGTCATCGCAAAACTCGCCGAGGGTCTGCCGGCCCCCGATCTCGAACCCCGCTTCTCGACGTCGTTCCCGCGGATGGCGGCGCTCGACGTCGCCTACAACCTTGCCGCCGTGCTGGGCCGGCCTTTCTATCCGCACTATCGCCGGCACGCCATTTTCCATCCTCTTGCCGAGTATGCGGGCTGGTCCGCCGTCCTGGCGCGGCGCGCGCTGCGCCGCCGCGCGACGGAGGCCGCCAAGAGCCGCATCGCGGCCGCGCCCGGATCGTATTTTCTGTTCCCGCTGCAATTGGCGACGGACTACCAGATCCGCGCCCATTCCCCTTATGCGGATGCGCGCGAGGCGGTGCGCGAGGTGGTCGCCTCCTTTGCCGGCAGCGGCAGCGAGCGGCGGCTCGTCGTCATCATCCATCCCCTCGACAACGGGCTGGTGCGCTGGCGCGCGCTGGTCATGGGCGAGGCGCGCGCGCGCGGCGTCGCCGAACGGGTCACGGTGCTCGACGGCGGCACCCCGCTGCCGTTGATCGGCAATGCCGCCGGCCTCGTCACGATCAACAGCACGATCGGCATCACCGCGTTGCGCCTCGGCGTTCCGCTCAAGGTCCTGGGCAGCGCCGTTTTCGACGTGCCGGGCCTGACCTCCCAGCAGCCGCTCGACCGCTTCTGGCATCAGCCCGAGCCGCCCGACCCGAAGCTGGTGGATGATTTTCTGCGCGTCGTCGTCGCCGCCACCCAGGTGCGCGGCGGCTATTACGAGCGCGACGCGCAGCGCCACGCCATTGCCGGGATCGTCGAGCGGCTGGAGCAGGGACTTTATCCGTTGCCGCCCCTGTCCGCCGCCGAGCTGGCCCGGCGCGCGACGCGCCCGGTCGGCCTGAGCGTCGTCATCACCGGCGCCTCGAGCGGGGTCGGGCTCGCCCTGGCCCGGACCTATGCGGCGCCGGGGGTCCGCCTGTGCCTGATCGGGCGTTCGGCCGCGGGGCTGGCGCAGGCGGCGCAGGATTGCCGGCTGCGCGGCGCCCTCGTCGAGGCCGCCCATATCGAGAGCGGCGACGGTGCGGCCCTGATCGCGCGCCTGAAAGAATTCGAGCGGCAGGCCCCGGTCGATCTGCTGTTCGCCAATGCCGAAGGAGCCGGCGGGCGCGAGGAGGCGCGCGCGGCGGAACCGGCTTGGCTCAGGCGCCGCGTCGTCGAGGCCGATCTTCTGGGCGTGATGACGATTGTCGAAACCCTCGCCGAGGGGATGCGGCGGCGCCGGCGGGGACGGATCGTCATTGTCGATTCGTTCGCGGTGTTCTCATTGCCGACCGACATCCCGGCCTATCATGCCTGCCGCGGCGGGATCATCGCCTATGCCCGCTCGCTGCGCCAGCGCCTGCGCCAGGACAATGTCGCGGTGTCGATCGTCGCGCCGGGGACGCTGGCCACCCGCGTATTGGCCGGCCGCTACAAGCCGCGCGGCTTTGCGCTCAATCCCGAGCGCGTCGCCCTGCTGATCCGGCGCGGCGTCGAGCGCGGCAGGAAGGCGGTCGCGTTCCCCTCGCCGCTCAGCGTCGGCTGGCACGCCCTCGGCCTGATCCCGCCGCTGCTCGGGGCATGGATCAGGAGCGCCTTTCTCGCCCCGGTCGATCCGCTCGGCGAGCGCGAGAAGTTGTCCGGCGAACCCTCGCGCGGCGACTGACGGACTGACGGAAAGCGGCGGGCATGGCATTCTGCCGCCGGCTTGGAGGTCGGCGGCGCGCTGACGGGAGGAGGGCGAGGACCATGCTGGCGCGGCTCGGCCAAGCGGGACTGGCGCCGCTATGGGCGGTACAGCTGTTTTCCGCGGCAAAATCGTTCGAACGCAACCCGCTGCTCGGCAGCCGGCGGTTGAACGAATGGGGGCTACATACGGCCCGCGTCCGGCTCGCCTACCGGCTGGCGATGCGCCGCCGCCGCCGGCTCGCCGGCCTCGTCTCGGCCGAAGACCGCGCCGCTTTCCTGCGCGAGGGTTTCGTCGTGCGGCAGAATTTTCTGCCCCGGCCGGACTTTGCCGCACTCGTCGCCGAAGTTAAGGCCTATCGCGGCCTGATGCGCGAGATGGCGGAAGGCGACACGCTGATGCGCAAGATCCCGCTCGACCGCCGCGCCCTCGCGGCCTTGCCGACGGTGCGCAAGGTGCTGCGCGCGCCGGAGTGGCGGGGGCTGATCCGCTATATCGGCAGCCGCAACAGCGAGCCCGTCGTCTGGGTGCAGAGCCTATGGCGCCAGGCTTGCGACGGGCCGGCCGATCCGCAGACCTTTCTGCACGCCGACACCTTTCACCCGACCGTCAAGGCATGGCTGTTCCTGACCGATGTCGCCGCGGATGCCGGCCCGTTCACCTATGTCCCGGGCTCGCATCTGCTGACCCCGGCCCGGCTGCAATGGGAGCGGCGGATGAGCCTGCGGGCGCGCCATTCCTCGGATCCGGAGATCCGGGCCGGGTCGTTCCGCATCGATCCGGCCGAGCTCGCCGCGCTCGGGCTGCCGCCGCCGCGCGCCTTTGCGGTCCCCGCCAACACCCTCGTCGTGGCCGACACTTTCGGCTTCCATGCGCGCGGCCCGAGCCTTGGCCCCGCGCTACGCGTCGAGATCTGGGCCTATGGGCGCCGCAGCCCGTTCCTGTCGCCGGCGCCGCTCGTGCCATGGACGACCGCCGGCCTCGCCCGGCGCAGCATATGGGGCTGGCATATCAATGGCCTGCTGGCCGCCGCCGGTCTCAAACGCAACCGCTGGCGGCTCGTGACCGGCCTCTCCGCCTTCGATCCGCCGTCCGCCGCCGCCAGCGCGGGCGGCTCACCGGAGCGGAGCGCCGCAGTTCCAGGAGCCTGAGGCCCTGCCGTCGTCGGTCGCAAACGTCCCGCTCTGGCGGTCGGGGTTGACGATGACGGTGCCGAGACCGGCGAAAATCACCTTCTTGTTCGGATATCCGCTGATGATGACCTTGCGGTAGGTGCCGGGGCCGCGATAGGGCTCCTTGTTCATGCCGGGCATGCCGACCGTCGCCGGGCCGATGTTGAAGGTCAGAGCATTGCCGAAATTCGCCCCGACGCTGCCGCGGCCGTCGCTTTCGCAGGAGCCGCCGGTGACGGTGATCGCCACGGGTTTTTGCAATGTGGCGCCGGCCTTGCCCGCGGCCTGCGCCTGGACCGCCGCGCCCGCCGCCCCCAGCAGAAAGGTTGCGAGCACCGCCGCGGCCGGCGGCGGGCCGCGCCGCGGCCGGCGGGCGGCGGGTCGTGCGCGGTTAGCCTGTAAGGTCATATCGGTTCCCGGTATCGTTGTCGTCCTCCGCCGCCGCCGATCGCCGGCGGCGCCGATCTCTTACAATATTCCGGCCGGGATCGCGATCCTCTTCCGCCGGGAAGCAAAAAAGCCGCTCCGCCGCCAAGCCCGGCCTTGACGGGCGGCGGGCGCGCAGCCGCATCCTGTGCGTATCGCTCTCCCTGTTGCAAAGGATAACGGAGATGCCGACGCAAACGCCCTCGGGGACCGCCCCGCTCGCCCAGGGACTGGCAGCCGCGCTGGTCTTGCTGGCCGCACTTGCGGTATGGGGCGGTCTTTTGCGCGGCGCCGGCTATTATGCGGCGGCCGGCGTCCTGCTCCTGCTTGCGTTGCTGGTATGGCGTGCGCTGAAGATCGCCAATCAATGGGAAAGGGCGGTCGTCTTGCGCCTCGGCAAGCTGAGCGCGGTGCGCGGTCCGGGCCTGTTCGTACTCGCGCCATTTGTCGAAACGGTCGCGGCCTGGATCGACCAGCGCATTCAGACGACCGAATTCAACGCCGAGCAGGCGCTGACCCGCGACACCGTTCCGGTCAATGTCGACGCCATCGTGTTCTGGCAGGTGCGCGATCCCGAACGGGCGGCGCTCGCGATTGCCGATTATCGCGAAGGGATCGCCCGGGTCGCGCAGACCTCGCTGCGCGAAATGATCGGGGCTTCGCCGCTGTCGGCCCTGCTGGCGGAGCGGCGCCGGGCGGATGAGGAATTGCGCCTGGAGATCGCCCGCAAGACCGTCGATTGGGGGGTTGATGTCCGCTCGGTCGAGATCCGCGATGTGCGGATCCCGTCGGGACTGCAGGATGCCATGAGCCGCCAGGCCCAGGCCGAGCGGGAAAAGGCGGCGCGCCTGATCCTGGGCGCCGCCGAGTCCGAGATCGCCCAAAAATTCCTCGACGCTGCAGACACTTATGCGCGGAACCCGGCGGCGCTGCAGTTGCGGGCGATGAACATCATCTACGAGGTGACCAAGGAGCGCGGGACAACCGTGCTCATTCCAAGCGCGCTGGTCGACAGCATGAACCCGGCGGCGCTGCCGGGCCGCCTGCCGCCCGGCCCCGGCGCCGGCTAGAAAAACCGCTTCAGATTGGCGCGGATGCGCGCCAAGACCGGCTGCGCCGGCGGCAGGGTGAAGCTCTCGCCGGTGATCGTCTCGAAGGCGTCGATATAAAGCCGCGCGGTCTCGAGGATGACTTCGCGCGGGATCTCCGGGATCGGATCGCGATACGGGTCGCAGCGCGCCCGCACCCAACTGCGCAGGTAATCCTTGTCGAGGCTTTCGGGCGGCTCGCCCGCCGCCAGGCGCTCCTGATAGCTGTCGGCGAGCCAGTAACGGCTGCTGTCGGGGGTATGGATCTCGTCGGCGAGCACGATGTCGCCGGCGGCGTCGAGACCGAACTCGTATTTGGTATCGGCGAGGATAAGCCCGCGCTCGCGCGCCAGCGCGCGACCGCGCGCAAAAAGGGCGAGGGCGAGCTCGCAGACCGCATGCCATTGCGCCGCCGGGAGCAGGCCGCGGGCGATGATCTCCTCCGCCGACAGCGGCATATCGTGCCCGCCCGCCGCCGCCTTCGTGGTCGGCGTGATGATCGTCGCGGGCAGCTTCTGATTTTCGCGCATTCCGTCGGGGAAACGGATGCCGTAAATCTCGCGTCGGCCCTGCTTGTACAGCGTCCAGATCGAGGTCGCCGTCGTCCCGGCGAGATAGTCGCGCACGACGATCTCGACCGGCATGATCGCCAGCCGGCGGCAGACGACGACATTGGGATCGGGATAGTCGAGGACGTGATTGCGGCACAGATCGCGGGTCCGCTCGAACCAGAACCGGGCGATCTGGGTCAGCACCTGACCCTTGAACGGGATCGCCGCGATGATCCGGTCGAAGGCGCTCAGACGATCGGTGGCGATGATGATGCGGCGGCCGTCGGGAAGGTCGTAATTGTCGCGGACCTTGCCGCGGTAGTGGTTCGGCAGTTCCGGGATCGTCGCGTCCCATAGCACCTCGTCGAGACGCTCGGCCAGCAGCGCCGGATCGATCATGGCCCCGCTCCGCCGCAGCCCCGGCCGCCGGCCGCCGGCGGCCGGTCAGCGGCGAAAGCCGCCGCCATGATGCACGATGAAACCGTGATGCACGAAGCCATGATGCACGAACCCGCGATGCACGATGAACCCATGGTGCACGATAAACCCTCTGTGCACAAAGCCGAAGGCGGGCCCGAAGCCGATCCCGAACCCGATCGCGCCGCCATACGGCCACCACCCGTAATAGGGATACGGATAATAATATGGCGGGTAGTCGTAGTAGTATGAATAGTATGCGCAATAATCTGGATAATAATAACAATAGTAATATGGATCATACTGGCCGTAATACGAGTAGTACGGATACGGATTGGCCGGAGGAGCGGAATATTGGGGGGCGGAGGGCTGGCCGGCGGACGGCGCCTGCGGAGAAGGGGCGGCCGGCGGGTTTGTCGCGGCGGGCGGTTCGCTCTCGGGATAAGGCGGCGCGCCCTCGGCCTCGGAGGGAGGGGCGTAGGACGGCGGGGTCTGATAGGAGTAGGGGCTGGACGCAGCGGTCTGCGCCGCGGCCGGCAAGGCCGGCAGCGCGAGCGCGCAAGCGGCGGCGAGAAGGGCGGCGACGGTCGGGCGAGACCATGGGCGGCGCGTCAGCGGGAGGGGAGACATCGGCACCTCGGCAACGGCAACAGCGGGGAGCGCCTGTTGTGCTGTATTGTAGGCGGAAAGGCCGCCGCGCGTTGATCGGGATTGCGGCGGCGTCGACAATTTTGGCGGGAGCGTCATGAGGCGGGGCTCATCGGCGGCGCCGGGAGGGGCGCCGCCCGCCACGGCACCGCTGATCCGCGTCATCGCGATGCCAGCCGACGCCAATCCGAACGGCGACATCTTCGGCGGCTGGCTGCTGTCGCAGATGGATCTGGCGGGCGGCAGTCTGGCGGCGCAGCGGGCGCGGGGGCGCTGCGCGACCGTGGCGGTCGACGGCATGGTGTTCCACGAGCCGGTCTTCGTCGGCGACGAGGTTAGCTGCTACGGCGAGATCGTGCGCACCGGGCGCAGCTCGCTGGCGATCCGCATCGAGGCCTGGCGGCGCAATTTTCACAGCGGCGCGGTGCGCAAAGTGACCGAGGCGGTCTTCACCTATGTCGCGATCGGCGAGGATCGCCGGCCGCACCCATTGCCGCCGGCGGCGGAGGGATGAGCGAGCGGCGCGAGCAATGCGGGATCGTTGTTGCGGACATTGCCGACCCGCGGCGAGACCGGCCACAACGTCAAGATCTCGGACGGGCAGGGCCGCAGCAGGGCCTTGAGCGCGGCCGGCTCGGCCGGGATCTCGCCGAGCCACAGCGGCCAGTCCGCGCGCTCCAGCACGACCGGCATGCGCTCGTGCAACGGCGCCAACAGCGCGTTCGCCGCGGTCGTGACGATCGTAAAACTCTTAAGCGCCTCGCCCTGCGGCGAATGCCACACCTCCCACAGCCCGGCCAGCGCCATCGGAGTGCGGTCGGCGCGGGCGATCGCATAGGGCTGCCGCCGCGTCCCGCTCTTCTTCCATTCATAGAAGCCGTCGCACGGGACGAGGCAGCGGCGGCGGCGAAACGCCTCGCGGAAGGCCGGCCTGTCCGCGACCCCCTCGGCCTTGGCGTTGAAGGTCGAATAGCCGAGCTTCGCCTCCTTGGCCCAGAACGGCACGAGCCCCCAGCGCATGAGTTCGAGGCTCCGGTGGCGCGCCGCGGCGTCGTAGCGCACGACCGGCAGATCCTGGGTCGGCGCCGCGTTCCAATTGGCGGCGAAGTTCGGGGCGGGCTGCTGCGGCGCAATGTCGAACAGGCGCTTGATCTGATCGACGTCGGAGAACAGATAGGCGCGCCCGCACATGCGCTCAAAATGGCGCTTCGCCCCCGCCGGCGCAATGCCCCGGCTTCCCGCCGGCCGTCCCCTCCGCTATCGTCTGCGGCTGCCGGCGGCGGGCCGGCACGGCCGGGGGACGGGGCGATGACGGAGGCGGATGAGATTTACGATTTTATCGTGACTGGGGCCGGCTCGGCCGGCTGCGCGGTTGCCGGGCGGCTCAGCGAAACCGGGCGCTGGCGGGTGCTGCTGCTGGAGGCGGGCGGGCGCGACACCAGCCCGTGGATCCACATCCCGCTCGGCTACACGAAGACCTATACCGATCCGCGCGTCAACTGGATGTTCGAAAGCGAGCCCGAGCCGGAACTGAACGGCCGCACCCTCTATCAGCCGCGCGGCAAGGTGCTGGGCGGCACCAGCTCGATCAACGGCATGGTCTATATGCGCGGCACCCCCTCCGATTACGACGGCTGGCGGCAGCGCGGCTGCGAGGGCTGGGACTGGGAGTCGGTGCTGCCCTTTTTCAAGAAGGCCGAGGACCAGGAGCGCGGCGCCGACGCCTTCCACGGGGTCGGCGGGCCGCTCAGGGTGTCGAACCCGGTGCGCTCGCCGCTCGGCGACGCGATGGTGCGGGCCGCGATCGAGGCCGGCATCCCGAAAAACCCCGATTTCAACGGCGCCCGCCAGGAAGGGGTCGGCTATTACCAGACGACGACCCGCAACCGCCGGCGCTGCAGCGCGGCGCGCGCCTATCTCGAGCCGGCGCGCCGGCGCCCGAACCTGACGATCGTCACAGAGGCGCATGCGACCCGCCTGCTGTTCGACGGCATGCGCGCGGTGGCGGTCGAATACCGCACGCCGCACGGCCGCAAAGTGGCGCGCGCACGCGGCGAGATCATCGTCTCGGGCGGCGTCTACGGTTCGCCGCAACTGCTGCAACTCTCGGGGCTCGGGCCGGCCGCGCTGCTGCAGCGAATGGGCATTGCGGTGGTGCGCGACATGCCCGGCGTCGGCGCCAATCTGCACGACCATTTCAACACCTATCTGGTCTGGCGCTGCGCGCAGAAGGTCACGATCAACGATCTGGCGATGAGCGGCCTGCGCAAGGCGAAGGCGGCGCTTGAATATGCGCTCACCCGCTCCGGCCATCTGTCGAATGCCGGGATCTACGCCGGCGCCTTTGTCAAAAGCGATCCCCGGCTCGAACAGCCCGATCTGCAGATCAACATGTTCGGCTGGAGCGCGATCGAGCGGCTGCGCACCGGCATCAAGCCGCATCCGTTTTCGGCGTTTACATTGAGCCCGGTGCATCTGCGCCCGGAAGGCCGCGGCACGGTGCGCATCAAGAGCCCCGACCCGCTGGCGCCGCCCGAGATCCGCTTCAACTTTCTTTCCAGCCGGTATGATTTCGACGCGCTGATCTACGGCATGCGGCTGGCGCGCAAGATCGCCGCGCAGCCGGCGCTCAGACCCTATGTCGTCGCCGAAGTGCTGCCCGGACCCGAGGTCGAAAGCGACGAGCAGATGATCGCGGAGATCCGCGTGCGCGGCGTCTCGAACCTGCATCCGGTCGGAACCTGCCGGATGGGCCGTGACAGGGATGCGGTCGTCGATCCGCGCCTTAGGGTCCACGGCATTGCCGGGCTGCGCGTTGCCGACGCCGCGATCATGCCGCAGATCCCCGGCGGCAATACCAATGCGCCGGCGATCATGATCGGCGAAAAATGCGCGGCGATGGTGCTGGAGGATGCCAAGGCGGCGTAGCTCCGCAGCCGAATTGCGAACGGCTCAATGGCGGGGAAATCCCGAAGCGGCCCCGCGCGTGCACTCGGCGGCGAGGCGGTTGCGGCAGGCCTGCGGCCACCCGCACCCCCCCTTGATCCTGTTGCGGAATTCGGCTCGCGCCATGCCGGCCGGCGCTGCCCGTCAGGCCTCTCATAGAGTGCGCAAGCCCGAGAGCGGAGAAAAGGCGATGCAATACAGAAGAATTTCGGCCGACTGCCATCTCGACCTGCCGTGGCTGCCGCCCGACCTGTTCACCTCGCAGGCCCGGCGCGAGTTCAAGGACCGCATGCCCTATGTCGCCGACGGTCCCGACGGGCCGCGCTGGACGACGAAGGCCGGGATCAATATGGGTCTGGTCTGCGGGGTCGGCTCGACCGGCGCCAAATTCGTGCCCGGGCAGAACTACCGCGTCGACAAGATGGCCGAGACCGGCCTCTACGAGGACGGCAGGCGGGGCGTACGCCGTCCCGGCGATCCCGAGCAGCGCCTTAAGGACATGGACCGCGACGGCGTCGACGCCGAGATCATCTTCGGCATATTGGGCGTCGCCGCGCGCGTCGAGGATCCGGAAGCGGCCAATGAGATGCTGCGCATCTACAATGATTGGCTGAAGGATTTCTGCAGCCATTACCCCGACCGCCAGATCGGGCTGGCCTGCCTGCCCTATGGCGACATCGACGCCGCCGTCACGGAGGTCTACCGCGTCGCCAAGCTCGGGCTGAAGGGCCTTGAACTGTCCTGCTCGT
>Ga0209062_1000610_pt1 | contig 97873 bp, 74 predicted proteins | sample Coa_R2_2_FD_187158 | JGI IMG/M metagenome (GOLD analysis project Ga0209062, IMG submission 187158) | Surface soil microbial communities from Centralia Pennsylvania, which are recovering from an underground coalmine fire - Coalmine... | ecosystem: Environmental > Terrestrial > Soil > Unclassified...
TCAGAAATGGTTATGCTGGAAGACTCGATCAACCCGTCCTTCCAACAAGCGCGGGCGATATGAATCCCGTGAGTGCGCTGTTTTCAAGGCAAGATTTCCCCTTCTAGTGTCTTTTTCCGTTTAATGATTTAGAGCGGGGCCACGTCAATCATCCACTCACCATTCCTCTGCCCCTCCTCTCCAAGGAAGGGAATTCCGTGATTAAGGAGGGGGGAGGGGGTTTTTGTATCCAGCAACCGTGGAGATGCGAAATCGTTTTCGCAAAACTCTTGACACCTCGATGCGATTCCATTAGCTTGGGCGTTTGTCATCCTGACGGCAGGCAAATTTTCGCACAGGTTCCTCATGATCCAGGATACGTTTACCATCGGCATTGATTTCGGCACGGAATCTGGGCGCGTTGTTGTCGTACGCGTCCGCGACGGCGAGGAGATGGGGGCGGCCATTATCCCCTATCCCGATGGAGTGATTGATGAGAAGATTCCCAGAGGGCCGAAGCTTGAGCCGGACTGGGCGCTCCAGAATCCACGTGATTACCTTCTGGTGGTTGAGAAAGGTATTCCCAAGGCGTTGAAAGCGGCCGGCGTCAGGCCGGAACGTGTTATCGGCCTGGGCACGGATTTCACAGCTTCTTCTCCCTTGCCGGTGCTGGACGACGGAACACCCCTCTGTTTCGTGAAAGAATTCCGCAAAAATCCGCATGCCTGGGTGAAGCTCTGGAAGCACCATGCAGCGCAGCCGGAGGCCAATCGCATTACAGAAGTTGGCATCGAGCGGGGGGAGGAGTTTATCCATATTTATGGGGGCCGATATTCGTCGGAGTGGTTTTTTTCCAAGCTGTTGCAGATTTTGAATGAATCACCGCAAACCTATTCGGCCATTGGTCGATTTATCGAGGCTGCTGATTGGATTGTATGGCAATTGACTGGTGAGGAAAAACGCAGCACTTGCACGGCTTCATACAAGGCGATGTGGGTCAAAGGGCGGGGATTCCCTTCGCGTGATTTTTTCCGCGCCTTGCACCCGCAGTTTGAAAATGTCATTCAGGAGAAAGTCGGAGATGTTTTCTATCCGCTGGGGTCCCGTGCCGGCGGTCTTACGACACAATGGGCAAAAAAAACAGGACTGCGCCCCGGAACTCCTGTTTCGATTGGTAATGTCGATGCGCACGTCGCCGTGCCTGCGGTGACCGTCACGAAACCTGGATCGATGGTGATGATCATGGGTACGTCGATCTGTCACATCCTCTTGGGTGAAGACAAGCGCTTGGTGGAGGGCATGTGCGGCACCGTGGAGGATGGCGTTGTTCCGGGCTTGTGGGGTTACGAGGCGGGGCAATCGGCGGTGGGCGATATTTTCGCGTGGTATTTTGAGCAGGGAGCGCCTGAGGCCCTCCAGAAGGAAGCGCGCCAGGCGAAATCAACCGTACCCGAAATCCTGGAAAAGCGCGCGGCAGAACTAAGGCCCGGTCAGTCCGGTCTTCTGGCACTTGACTGGTGGAACGGAAACCGCTCGATTCTGGTCGATGCGGACTTAACCGGAATGATCCTCGGTCTGCGGCTGAATACCCGGCCGGAGGAGATCTATCGCGCCTTGATCGAGGCCACCGCGTTCGGGACGCGTCAGATTATTGAGGCCTTCGAGTCCAAGGGTATTCGCGTCAAGGACCTGGTTGCCTGCGGCGGTCTGCCGCAGAAGAATAAACTGCTGATGCAGATTTACGCGGACGTTACGGGCCGTGAGATCAAAATCGCTCGACACCCCTTGACCTGCCCGGCGCTGGGTTCAGCCATGCACGCCGCAGTGGCTGCCGGGCGCGCTGCCGGAGGATATGATTCCATCTTTGAAGCCGCAGCCAAAATGGCTCACGTCCAGAAGACAGGCTATCGCCCGCAGCCTCGAAGCCATGAGACTTACACGCGGCTTTTTATGGAGTACCAGACATTGCATGACTATTTCGGCCGCGGCGCCAACGACGTGATGAAACGGCTGAAGGAGATTCAGAGAGAGGTGAGCAGCGCCGCAACCTGAGTGCGGCAGCCGTGACGAGGCACGGAAATCATAGGTCATTTGAAGGATTTTGCGGATGTCATCGATCGAACAGCTTCGACGTGAGGTTTGGGCAGCCAATTTGGAGATTTTTCGCTCAGGCCTTGTCACCATGCACAGCGGAAATGCCAGCGGCATTGATCGCAAAAAAGGGCTGGTCATCATCAAGCCAAGCGGGATGGATTATGATAAGCTGCGTCCTTCAGATTTGGTGGAGACTGATCTGGAGGGTCGTAAACTGCGGGGCAGGTGGAAGCCGTCGGTTGATTTGCCGCATCACTTATATCTTTACCGGCATTGTCCTGAAATTGGCGGCGTCATTCATACGCATTCGAATTACGCGACAGCTTTTGCCTTGCTGGGCCGCTCGATTCCGGTTTATCTTACGGCAATCGCCGACGAATTCGGCGCTGAAATACCCTGTGCGCCCTATGTGGACAATCTGGGAGACCACATCGGCGAGACCATCTTGAAGCACAGGGGCAAGGCTCCTGCGATTCTTCTGGGGAACCATGGCGCTTTTACCTGGGGGCCGACACCCCGTGCGGCCTTAAAGGCTGCGGTTATGCTTGAAGATGTCGCAAAGACCTGTTATCTGGCGCTCGTGCTCGGAAAACCCAGGCCGCTTGCGCCCACGGAAGTCCGGAAGTGGTATGAGCGTTATCACACGACATACGGTCAAGACAGTTAAGGGTTATGAGCTAGGAGTGGTGAGTTGAAGACTGAAAAGGACTCTAACTCACGGCTTAGAACTCATCACTTTGAACTCTGAAATTCTTATGACGGTTCAGCTCCTTGTCGCGCCTGCTTTGTGCTTCCTTTTCAGTTCCGCGCCCACCACTCTCTCGCCCCATCTCATCGATTTTGCCGTCATCATCATCTACTTCGTGATGGTGCTTGCGATCGGTTTCTATCTGAAGCGCTACACGAAGAGCGGCCAGGACTTCTTCCTGGCTGGCCGAGAGATGACTGCCTGGGTTGCAGGCTTGAGCTTCATGTCGGCAAACCTTGGATCACTCGAGCTCATGGGTTGGGCGGGGTCGGCGTACGAATATGGCATCCTGGCCGCGCATTGGTATTGGATTGGTGCTATTCCCGCCATGCTTTTTCTCGGCATTGTGATGATGCCGTTTTACTACATCTGCAAAACCCATTCCGTTCCGGGCTATCTCGAACTGCGTTTTGACCACGCCACCAGCGGGCTAAGCGGCATCTGCTTCGCGGTGATGACGATCCTTATGTCGGGGGTGAACATGTTCGCCATGGCGGTGGTCATGAAGGTGCTGCTCGGCTGGAACATTCACTTCAGCATCTGGGTATCCTCCATTGTGGTGGGTGTTTACGTGGCGGCCGGCGGGCTGTTTTCCGCCATCTTCAACGAGGTGGTGCAGTTCTTCCTGATCTGGTTCGGCGCTTTGTTGATTCCCATTATCGGCCTGATTGAAAGTCATGGATGGCATGGAATGGTCGCGCGCATTCATGCCAATTTTCCCGGACAGGACTTTACGCACCTGTGGCGAGGATTGGGGCATTTCAACACCAATCCGATGGGGATTCACTGGACCGGTATCGTCTTCGGCCTGGGTATGGTGACTTCGATGGGTTACTGGACGACGGATTTTCTGGTGGTGCAACGCGTCATGTCGGCCAAAGACCTGCGTGCAGCCAAGATGGCTCCCGTGATCGCGTCCTTCTTCAAAATGGCAGTGCCATTCATCGTGATTTTGCCGGGGTTGCTGGCTCTTGCCGTCCTCCCTTTCCACCTGGTGCCGCAAAGTATCGCCAAGGCCGGAGAGTACACTTATAACGCTGTCCTGCCTTTGATGCTTGGTCGCTATTGCGGCCCCGGGTTGCTGGGTTTGGGCATCACGGCGCTGATTGCCGGTTTCATGGCGGGCATGGCAGGTAACGTCAGCGCCTTCGCCACGGTCTGGACCTACGATCTTTATCGTCCTTTTATGCGCAAGAATGCGTCAGACGCGCACTATGTGGCCATGGGCCGCTGGAGCAGCATCATCGGCATCCTGGTCTCGATTGGTGCCGCGTACGTGGCAATGCGTTTCGCCAGCATCATGGATTACGTCCAGGCACTTTTCAGCTTTTTTATTGCCCCGCTGTTCGGAACGGTGATCCTGGGCATGCTCTGGAAGCGTATCACCAGCAAAGGCGCATTCTGGGGGCTTCTGGCTGGAACGATCGCGTCGATTACGATGTTTCTGCTGATGCGCTTTCACCCGCGCTCGGTGGCCATCATCGCCCTCTCCCCGCACGCAAAGGTGATGGCTCAGAATGTGTATCAGGCTCTATGGTCGTGGGTGGTTTGTGTGCTGGTTACTCTGATCGTCTCGAGTTTGACTCAGCCTCGTCCGGAGCAGGAACTGGTGGGACTGGTTTACGGCTGCACCGAAATCCCTTCAGAGGGGCATTATCCGCTTTTGAAACGGCCAATTTTCTGGGCGGGCGTTTCGTTTGCAGTTTTCCTGCTGCTGCAATGGATCTTCTGGTGAGGAGTGGAGCGATGGATCCGGAAACGCGAAATCAGCGTGAGGGTGGCGACCCGCCTCATCGTGTCGCCGTTGGAGCGGAGGATCCTCCGGAAGGCAAGATGCTTCCCGTCTGGTTTTTTGTCGGCATCATCTTCCTGATCTATGGCGTCATCATCCTGATCACCGGCCTGCTTGAGATTCATCATCCCCCAGCGACTGTCCTCGCCGCTGAACTTCACCCTACGATCTGGTGGGGTGCAATCCTTACCGCTCTCGGCGGATTCTATGTGTTATATTTCGGCCCCTGGAAATCGTAGCAGATTGCTGAAGAAATTCTCATCGACTGTCATTCCGGAGAGCTGCCGGCGACGGGGAACCTCGGTATGTGAAGAATCATGCACATACAGGGATTCTTTGCTATCGCTCAAATGACAGGTCTCCCTGCTTTCTTCAGATGGGCGCCGCGCCTCTGAGTCTGTTTTCCAGATAAACTAACAGCATCGCTGCCGCGGCGCCGACCGTGTCAATCCCGCAGTCCTTGATCGAAGGCCCCCGGCCCGGAACAAACATCTGGTGAAACTCATCAGTGAGGGAATAGAGCCCCGAGATGACGATTGACCACATCGCCGCGCGCGGTTGCCACTCAAATTTCCGAGCCTCTGAGATGCTGGCAAATAGCAACAGGCCGAGAATGGCATATTCGGTGAAGTGGGCGGACTTTCGCACCATAAAATGCAGTGTCTCAAATTGGGTGGGGAGGAGCTGAATACGCAGCAGGTCGAGCAGGCGATGGAGCATCACTTCCGTGAATGAAGCTCCATAGGTTTTTGTGGAGAGACCAAAGATCAGCCCGGCCCAGCACACTGTAACGATCCACCGGAGGGCGCGCTCAGAAGCAGGAAGAGGATCGGTTTTGGGGTGGTTATTCAAGACGATAATTGGGCGCCTCTTTGGTGATGATCACATCATGAACGTGGCTTTCGCGCAGGCCGGCGGAGGTGATGCGCACAAACTGCGCCTTCTCCTGCAACTCCGGAATTGAAGCACAGCCGCAGTATCCCATGCCGGAGTGCAGCCCGCCGACAAGTTGGGTCACGAGGTCTGCCAGCGAACCTTTATAAGGCACGCGCCCCTCGATGCCTTCAGCCACCATCTTGGAAACGGCCTCGCCTTCCTGCGCGTATCGATCTCCCGAGCCCGCCGCCATGGCCCCAATTGATCCCATGCCGCGATAGGACTTAAAGCTGCGCCCTTGGTAAAGAATGGTCTCGCCGGGGCTTTCCTCTGTGCCGGCCAGCAGGCTTCCGATCATCACTGAACTCGCACCCGCCGCAATCGCCTTGGTCACATCGCCTGAAAATTTGATGCCACCGTCCGCGATGAGCGGCACTCCAGCCTCCCGCGCCGCACGCGCGCATTCGAGAATCGCTGTAATCTGGGGCACGCCCGCGCCGGTCACAATCCGCGTCGTGCAGATCGATCCCGGCCCGATACCCACTTTGATTCCATCCAGTCCAAGCGCCAGCAGGTCTCTTGCGCCTTCATACGTGGCGACATTGCCTGCCACCAGGTCCACTTCCGGCAGCTTGGATTTAATGGTTTTAATCGCTTCCATTACCCGCGTCGAGTGCCCGTGTGCCGTATCCACCACCAGCACGTCCACTTTGGCCTTCAACAACTCCTGAGCGCGCTCAAAGAAATCGCCGGTCGCCCCCACTGCAGCGCCCACTCGCAGTCTGCCCTGCGCGTCTTTGGCGGCATGAGGATACTTGATGCGCTTCTGAATATCTTTGACGGTGATCAGGCCCTTCAAGTTGAAGTTGTTATCGACCACCAGCAGCTTTTCCACCCGGTGCTTGTGAAGAATTTCTCGTGCTTCTTCCAACGTGGTTCCGACCGGCACTGTAATGAGATTCTCCTTGGTCATGACAGCTTCCACCGGCAAGTCAAACCGCGTTTCGAACCGCAGGTCGCGGTTGGTGAGAATCCCAACCAGTTTTCCCCCATTGGTGACCGGAACGCCGGAAATCTTGTATTTCCTCATGATTTCCAGCGCATCTGAGATGCGATCCTTGGGGCCGATGGTGACGGGGTCCACAATCATCCCGCTCTCGGAGCGCTTCACTTTGTCGATTTCAGCGGCTTGGCGCTCAATCGACATCGTGCGATGGATAATGCCGATGCCACCTTGTTGCGCCAGGGCAATGGCGAGGCGCGATTCGGTTACGGTATCCATTGCTGCGCTTACAATGGGAATGTTCAACGGAATGTTGCGGCTGAAAAGCGTGCGGGTATCCACCTGGGAAGGCAGCACGGAGGATTTGGCGGGACGCAACAGGACATCATCAAATGTCAGCGCTTCGGGGATAGGACCCGCAACCATAATTCTCCTCACAACAGAAAAGACTCTTGTCCACTGGTTAAAACTTTCATTCTAATGCCCGGTCAACCAAGGGTCAAGCGAGCTGAAACTTTGGAGGGGAGTCCGGTTCTGATCCTGAGCAGTTTCTGGTAGAATAGACTTTTCGCCTGTGGAGGAAATTTTTGACCGTCATCATATACTCGTTTCTGGGTTCTCTTCGCCCCACCTCGAATTTTCCGCAGAAGAAGTTCCAGTCAACCACTTCAGGTATTTGGAGGGCGCTTGCCGGATGTCTTGTGCTGATGGCGTATGGCGCCTTTGCGCCGCGGATCAGCCAGGCTGCGCCGCCCGACGCTTCCTATGAGCTTGCGTTAAGCCAGTTTCGGTCCGGCAAATATCGGGAAGCCACGGCGACACTGCGCGGCGCATTAGAGCAATATCCGCAGAATGCGCAGTTTGAGCTGCTCCTGGCTCGCTGTTATTACGAAATGGGAGACTTGAACCGCGCCACGGAACATGCCGAGTCAGCGGCAGATATCGATCCTTCCAGTTCAGAAGCCCATTTGTGGCTGGGACAGGTCTATGGACGCCAGGCGGAGCAATCACACAGCCTGATTCTTGCATCGAAGACCCGGAAAGAGTTTGAGAAAGCTGTGGAGCTCGCGCCTCACAATATCGAAGCGCGGCGCGATTTGATGGAATTCTATCTTCAGGCGCCCTGGCTTCTGGGCGGAAGCAGGGATAAGGCTCGCAAGCAGGTGGATGCCATCGCGGCTTTGGACTCGCTGGAAGGGGCGCTCGCCCGCGCCCGTTTTGACGAACTGGTTGACCAGCCCGCAGAGGCCGCAGCGGAGTATCAACAGGTGCTGGCGATGAAGCCGGATTGCCTCGGACCTTACATGGAGGCGGCGGATTTCTACCTGAGGCAGCGTAACGTCGCCGGGATGAAAGAGGTGATCAGTGCCGCGCTGAAGGTGAACGCCGCAGACCTGCGTCTGGATTACTATCGCGGCGTAGCTCACGTTCTTCAAGGCAACCATTTTGTGGAAGCCGAGCGCGAGTTGAGGGCTTATGTGAACCACGGACCCTTCCGCTCCGACTTTCCTTCTCCTGCCTCGGCTCTGAGCTGGCTGGGCCGGCTTTACGAGCAATGGGGCAGACCGCAATTGGCTGTCGCGCAGTACCAGGCGGCTCTGCAATTGAATCCTCATCTTGGCGGCGCTCGTGAAGCCTTGCAGCGACTGAAGAAGCCGTGATCAGCAGCGGGGATTGATGTAGAATCCACTCACTTGCCATGCTGATCCTCGACTTGGGCTGCGGCAAAAGAAAACAGGAACCGGATGCGGTAGGAGTTGATCGACAGCCAGGCTCTGCAGCGGATGTGCTGGCTGATCTGGCGCGTTTTCCGTGGCCATTTGCCGACAACTGCGCGGATCGCATTTATCTCTCTCATTTTCTTGAGCACCAACCGGACATTCTGCGCGTCATGGCCGAAGTCCACCGCATTGGGCGGATTGGTGCCGAGGTTCACGTTGTAACCCCGCACTACAGTTCTCCGGACTCTTATACCGATCCCACCCATCTCCATCACCTGGGCTTTCACAGCCTGGATTACTGCACCCGGGCGAGCTTTCAGAATTTCACTTACAACACCGGTGGTTTCTGCCTGCTGGAGCGTCGGCTCAGCTTTGGCGGCAATTTGATTTTGGACGGATTCGGCAGATTGCTCGCGACTATCTCCGTGGATTTTTATGAGAAGCATTTCGCCTGGATTTTTCCTGCCCGAAATATCTATTGCAGGCTTGCGGTGGTGAAGTGAAAGAGGCTGACCATGCTTCGAAAGGCGCGCGGGCAACTACATGGCTGGGCCGGGATCGGGTTTGGGAAAGGCCGGTCCAGAAGGGCCATCGGAGAGAGGATCAAGCTGGTAACGATAAAAAACAAGTGGGCGAGTTAGTTCCAATTGAAGATCGGTTCCCGAAGGTAGCACAATTTCCTTGCCGCGCGTCGCAAGGACATAGACCAGACCGCCGAGCGCGCCTGTGGCCCCGCCGACAGCTGCACCGGCCCCCGAATGCCCGCCGCTGATGCCCGCAATCGAACCGATACCTGCGCCTTCGGCTCCGCTGATGGCGACAGTCCCAGCGTCCTTACCTTTTGAGCCCTCGCCTTCAATCTTCGACTCATCGCGCTTGAATCCTTCTTTCCCGTTGCCGGCAAATCCGGCAAGCATTCCGCTGAAAGACTTGGTGACGCCGCTCGGCAACGTCAGCGAGTCAAAACGAATGCCGAGCTGGGCCTTACCGTGAATACGTCCCGGGCGCACGACGCGCGTGATGGTTCCCTTCACGTAGCTTCCGACAGGAATGACGATCCGATCATGCACCGTTACCGGATAGACTGTACGGCAGTAAACCGGTTCCCCAACATAGGCTGTGCGCGAGCTGATGCTGCTCGAGAGTTCCAAGGGAATCTGCGTATTGGCGGGCACTACAATTTCATCTCCAGGCTGGGGCTGCCTGGCTTTCATGGCAGGGCCATGCGTCTGCGCAATTAAGGCGGTGGATAAGGCCACGAGACTTGCCGAGCACAAAATCGAAATTCGACCCCACATTACTCCTTACCCTCCGCACCGTTCGCTTTAGCGACAACTGGTCTTACGATGATCCTCAAGGAATTGTGGTTGCCCGACGGAGATCATTTCAAGTCAAAGGCGGCGCGGCGATGGGCAGCCCCACGGTCGTCCCTGGCTGCATCCACGCCCGCCCGGAGATGCGCGTCTTCTTGAGCATCGTGTCTGAAACTTACAGCACATCGCCGGGTCTCCAACCCGTAAGGACGTTCAGATTTCCTGGAGATTGACTCCTTACTAATAAAGTTCGTGTCTCATCCGAGCCAATTCTTTACAACAACCACGCCCACCCCCTCCTTAACCCGGGATGGAAATTGCCCTCCTCTCTGAGGGGGGCAGAAGGGTTGTGAGGATGGTGATGATGTGATCACCTCTGTGAATAATTAAGATGGCCAGGCACCTGGTCTCATGAGCCCAAAGCCTTTCCGATGGCCTCTGCAATTTCTGCCGCGTGACGTTCGACCGTGGCCATCTGCTCTCCCTCCACCATCACGCGCGCCAGGGGTTCGGTGCCGGAGTAGCGCACGACCACGCGGCCTCGGTCACCCAGATCAGCCCGCGAGAGGTCGAGAGCGCGAGCGACCTCCGGAATAGATTCGAGCGGCAGCTTGGCCTTGACGCGGACATTGCGAATGATCTGCGGAAACGGCTTATAGTCCTTCATCACCTCATCCGCCGACGCCTGCGTTTCCGAAAGCATGCGCAGCATCTGGAGAAGAGTCACGATGCCATCTCCGGCAATCGAAATATCCGAAAAGATGATGTGCCCGGAGGGTTCTCCTCCCAGATTGATTCCGGAGCGCTGCATCTCTTCCAGCACAAACTTATCGCCCACGGGAGTGCGCTTCAGGCCGATGGCATATCGCTTTAAAGCGAATTCCAGCCCCAGGTTGGTCATCAGCGTTCCCACCACTGCCTGGCCTTTCAGCAATTGCCGGGACTTCAAAAAAGGTGCCATGGCAAACAGCACATGATCGCCATCCAGAATCTGGCCGGACTTTGAGGCAAAAATCGCTCGGTCGGCATCTCCGTCGAAAGCGACGCCCAAATCCGCCCCTGCGGAGCGCGTGGCCTCGGCCATTGTCTGCGGATAGAGCGAGCCGCACTTCAGATTGATGTTGCGGCCGTTCGGCTCAGCGTTCAGAATCTGAGTCTTGATTCCCAGACGCTTCAGGAACGCGGGGATGATGGCGGCGGAAGCGCCATGCGCACAATCCACCACGACACGGAAGTGCGAAATAGAATCACCGTGAGGCGCGATGGATTCCAGGAAATCAAGATAGGCATTGACCAGCTCAGGGGAAGGTTCGAGTTCAGGTTCAGAGATCGTGACAGGGGGCAAACTCTGAAGCAAGTCTTCGATTTCGAGTTCCAATGCTTCCGGCAGCTTGGTCCCTTCGCTTGAAAGCACCTTGATCCCGTTATCCTCAAATGGATTGTGCGAGGCGGAGACCATAACGCCGGCGGCAAAGCCGAGATGGCGCGTTAAAAAGGCCAGACCTGGGGTGGTAATGACGCCCGCGAAGACCGTCCGCACACCGCTCGCGCGCAAGCCAGCGGCGAGGGTACTTACAATCCAAGGACTCGATTCGCGCGTATCTTGGCCAAGCAATACTTCGCCGTTCCCGGACCGCACCTCATTCGCCAGTATCTTGCCCAGGGCGCATCCTAGCTTGCCAACGGTTTCCGGGTCCAACGGGTAATCCCCCGCCACACCGCGAACACCATCCGTGCCAAAAAGCTGAGGTTGCTTGCGCATAAGTCGTCATTGTAGCATCCTTCAAAAACAAAACAGACCAGCCGTTCGAGCCTTAAATGATGAATGATTTTATGACAGTCATTACTGCTTGAGGAGGGCACTTGTCCTCCAACCATGCTACCCCCCAAGTCTTTTGCACCAGGCGGCGGCTGAATTCTGCCACAACGCTGATCTTTGCCCAGTCTGGGCGAGGTGGCTATCACTTAAAAACGTGTGCAACGGGATTTTGTTCATAATATTTCTTATAATGACTTGTTATTTTATATTGTGAAATATTTTAGACTAAATTGATATAATCTCAAGCTACGCTCCGTAAATTTTTCTGCTTGATCGGCCTACCATGTTGTTTTATCCCATCTCAACTCCTTTGTTTTTCGACACTGTGATCGGCTATTTTCATGGAAGCAGAAGAGAACCTGTGATCACTTGATCTTTTGGGTACAGAATGCAAGGCACAATTTTCTCAAAGGCTAAAAATGCGTGGATTTTTCGCTGCCACTCACGCTTTACCCACCGCAGAGATCGTCCGGTTTTTGCGCCCATATGAAGGTGCTCATGAACTTGCCTTCAACCTGCGAGGCGACGGACTCAGCATCGATCCCGGAGCCCTGGAGGAACTGGCGGACATCTTCCATCCTGTAGATGCGGGTGGGTTCGATCTCAATAGCCTGAAACCCAGCGGCTTCAAGCTTAGCGCGATACTCTGACTCTTCGAGCGCCCCTGCCACACAGCCCGCCCACAACTCAACGCTTCGCCGGATATCGGCAGGAACCTTGCCCCGGACTACGATATCTGAAACCGCCAAGCGCCCCCCAGGTTTCAGCACCCGGAAGGCTTCGTGCAGCACCCGGTCTTTATCCCCTGAAAGATTGATGACGCAGTTCGAAATGATCACATCCACGAAGTTGTCCGGCAGGGGGATGTTTTCAATTTCACCTTTCAGGAACTCAGCATTGTGGATTCCAGCTTTCCTTTGATTCTCTCGGGCAAGCGCCAGCATCTCATCGGTCATATCCAGGCCATAAGCCTTGCCCGTGGGTCCCACGCGCTTGGCGGAAAGCAGAACGTCGAGGCCGCCACCTGATCCGAGATCAAGCACAATCTCGCCTGGACTGAGCCTGGCGAGCGCCGTCGGGTTCCCGCAACCGAGCGAGGCCAGCAGTGCCTCCTGAGGGACTTCACCGGCCTGGTTGGAATCGTAGAGATTGGAAGTCATCGGATCCGCGCAAGCATCGACAGCTGGTCCGGCCCCGCAACAGGTGCTGCCGCCTTGGATCACCCGCAAGGCGACTTGCCCGTATTTTTCCTTCACCATTTCCCGGATGATATCCTCGCTCATGGGTTTTTCCTTTCCCAGGCGTTGAGCCAGGCGACGTTTGACAGATTGTGGAGTCAAATTAAGTTGGTGCCCAGTGAGTGTTTTTTCAGCCACCCTCACCTAACCAGGTACCGACGGGTTTCAGCGAAGGAATATTATCACAGACCGCTTTGAGAGCCGCTGTGATGGGCACCGCCAGCACCAGCCCCAGTGCGCCCCACAGCCAACCCCAGAACATCATCGCAACCGTGACGGAAAGGGCGTTCAAGCGCACCCTGCCACCCACTAGCTTTGGCGTCAAAAGGTTAACCGAAATGAAGTGCACCACCGAGACCGTGACGGCAATCACAATAATCGGCGTGGCTTGATTGAACTGCATCAGAGCCACGAGCAGGGGAGGAAGAGTTGCCAATGCAACACCGATATAGGGAATAAGATCAAGAATGGCCGATATTCCGGCCAGAATGAAAGCGTAGTGCAAATGAATCAGCACATAAACCGGAGTAATCAACCCCATGGAGATTATGGCCACCAGGAAATTACCGAAGACATACTGCCGGATCATTTCGCTGACCGACCTTAAAATATCTTCAACTTGCTGCCGATGCTCCTCCGCAAAAAGATTCAGGGTGGAGGAATAAAGATGGGATTTGGAAGTCAGCATAAAAAAAACGAGGAAAGGAATAAACATTACAGTGACCGTAAAAGCATAAATGGAGCCAATTCCGCGCAGCAGAAAGTTCGTCCAGCCGGACTCCTGTTGTAGCCGCACTGCGGGCAAGCCCGTTTCCTGAGAAGGCGACATGATCGACGTCGTACTCTGGCGGAGGTGAGTGATGACGCTCTGAATGTGTTCGACCACTTCTTTGATCCTTGTCGCCAGGCGAGGGATATCTTCAATGAAAGTTGCCGCGCGGTCATAAACAACATAGATCAGGAGGTATACCAGACCAAGCGCCAGAAGCACCATCAGCAAGGAGCCCAGCCAGCGCGGTACGTGAATGCGCTCGAGAAGCACCACTCCCGGGTCAAGAACAAAAGCAATCAGGATCGCGAAAATCAGCGTGATGACCACGGAACTGGCATAATAGAGGCAAATAAAGATAATGGCCCCTGCCACAATCCGCAGACTTGTGCTTGAAGTGATGACTGCCAGTGAATGCTCAAGCTTGGTTTCAGGCATGGATTTCTTTATCGCACGATTTTAGCTTGCCTCCTTGTTGATTTCAAAGGCTGGGGTTCCACAAAAGAAGCGTTATCTCAAAGCGTTATCTCAAGATGATGGTTGATGAAAAGTATAAAAAAACCGCAAGGCCCTTTCAGACCTTGCGGCCACTGTTTGCAGGTAATTGGGTTTTCACCAGATGACGTGCCACACCTTTTGAGCCACGATCTTGGTTCCCTGGGCTGCAGTGCCCGCAACATTTTTCGCGGTCTGGCCGATCCCCGAAGAGCCATCAACCACCGCGTTGCCCGCAGCCGCCACCCCTCCAGCCGCAGCAGCTACTCCATCCTTGGTGGCATTGAGCCCAGTCTTTAAAACTCCGGCCGTTGCCTGACCGGCGGATGCAGTCCCTCCCGCCAAAGCAGCCCCACTGGCCGCTGCAACCTGGCTCGCATTATCGGCTCCCTTGGCAATCTCCTTTCCCGCATATCGAATGACTCCCGCTTGCGCCACTCCAACCATGGCTCCTAACGCTATTGCGAAGAAATAAACCCTCAACACTCTCAGCTTGATCATCTGCCACACCTCCATTTTCTACCGGATTAACCACTTCCCAAGGTGTTCGATAACGATATAAACTCCGTATTCTTAGATGCCTTTTAAATGCGACCCGTTGTGCGTGCTGGCTCAGCGACGGCCGCCCGGAGGATACCGAACCATCGCTGGCCTTATGCCACAGCATTTCAGGAAATTCGGAAATCGGGGAGGGCGATCGTTGCGATTTACTGCTAAACTTAGTCTGCTCCAAAAGAATGGTGTAGCCTGAATCCAAATGCGCCGGGCATAAGAAGCACGCGTTACGTAGCCCAGCCTGGGATAAGGAGGTCTCCACTGTGGTCCGCGACACGATTGTCTGTCTTCTGGCTGGAGGCGCCGGTGAACGACTCTACCCCCTCACCCGCGACCGAGCCAAGCCCGCGGTCCCTTTCGGCGGTGTCTATCGTATTGTCGATATTACCCTCTCAAATTGCGTGAACTCCGACCTGCGGCGGATTTTTGTCATTACGCAATACAAGGCTTTGTCACTCAACCGCCATCTGCGCGAAGGATGGAACTTCCTGGCGCCGGAACTGGGAGAGTTTGTTCAAGTTCTCCCTCCCATGATGCGGGTCAGTGACAACTGGTATCAGGGCACGGCAGACGCTATTTATCAGAACCTCTACTCGATCGGCTCAGAACCCAGTAAATACGTTCTGATTCTTTCCGGCGACCATGTCTACAAGATGGACTACCAATTGATGATCAAACAACATCGCGACAGCGGGGCAGACGTCACGGTGGGCACCATCGAGTTTGACCGGTCAGAGGCATCGCGTTTTGGTGTGGTTGAGGTGGATTCGAAAGGGAGAATTGTCGGCTGGCAGGAGAAGCCGGCCAATCCCAAACCTTCGCCACACGATCCTAATAAATGCCACGTTTCGATGGGCATCTACTGTTTTAACCGCGATCTGCTGATCAAAACCACGCAGGAGGACGCTGAAGATCCTTCATCCAGCCATGACTTTGGCCATGACGTGATTCCCCGGCTCATCGAAAAGTGCCGGGTCTATTCCTACAACTTTGTGGATGAGAACAAAAAGGAAGCCCAATATTGGCGCGACATCGGAACTATCGATGCCTATTACGAGGCGAACATGGATCTTGTGGCTGTCTCGCCCATCTTCAATCTCTACGACAGTGAGTGGCCGCTGCGCACCTATCAGCGCCAGTATCCCCCTGCGAAGTTTGTTTTCGCCCAGGAAGGTCACCGGATTGGAATGGCGGTAGATTCCATTGTCTGCATGGGATCTGTCATCTCGGGAGGAAGAGTAAATCGCTCGGTCCTCTCTTTTGATGTGCGCGTCAACAGCTTTTCAGAAGTGGAAAGCTCCATCCTGTTTCCGCACGTCGATATCGGTCGATATTCGCGCATTCGCCGGGCGATTATCGACCGCCACATTCGCATTCCGGAGCACTCGGTGATTGGCTACGACCTTGAAGAGGATCGAAAGAAATACCATGTGACCGAGAGCGGAATTGTCGTGATCGTTCCGGAACAGCGGATGTTTGAAGAGCCGGAATGAATGCCTTTTGCGCCTTTGCCCGCCGCCTTGTTACGGGGCATGGCGCTGCAAAAATGGTTCCTGACTCGCCTGATAATCAAGGCGAAGTCGGCGCACGTAATGATCGGCTTCACGGGTAGGTTTGGGAATGCGGAACCCGTCGAGGCACTGTTGCACCCAATAGACAGCGGACTCCAGCGAGATACGATTTCCCACGGTGACGTAGATCGGTTTCACGTCATCACAAGTCCGCAAAACGATTCCCACACGCTCGCCCCTAAAGATCAGCGGAACGCTGGATCCAGATCGCCGTGGAAGAGCCCGGTGCTCTCCAACAAGCAACGACTTGGCGCATCCAATCGTCGGCTTGCCCAGCAGGACTCCAATGTGGCAAGCAATTCCAAAAAGCCGCGGATGTGCGCGGCCGTGGCCATCAATCAGAATCAAGTCTGGCTCAATGCGTAAACGCGCGAATGCTGCCAGAAGCACCGGACTCTCACGAAAAGAGAGCAGCCCCGGAATATAAGGAAACTTCAGTTTCCGCTCAGCGAATCGGCGTTCAACCTCTTCGAGCTTCGGCAGGCGATAGACAATGACTCCTGCAAAGGCTGTCTTGGTTTCAGGATCAAATGCCAGATCAGCCCCTGCCACGGTATGAATCTCCTTAAAGTCGTCTTTCTCCACCACCTGCGCGCGCAATTCCTCTTGCAGGCGCATCGCTTCGCGGGGAGTCAGATTCCACCGGGTGCGCATCTTGGCTTTCATGGCATCAGATTTTAACGCAAACCTCGCCCTCTCAGCGCGTCAACCCAGCATTATGGATCCTGCCTTGTTATGTCCGACCAGTTCGCCCCTTGTTCTGACGTTGACTGCAACTCGGGCGCCATGCGCTGTAAATCCAACGGATTCCTGAGAAAGTTGAATCCACGGCCGATTGAGTTCTGGCCGAAGAAATCCTTGTGCCAAATTTTTTCTTGCAGCGGGCATGATCCGCGCTAAACTTCTATTCTTTGCTCGGTGCTGTCGAGAGTTTTCTTTGCAGGGAAAGGAAGAATTAATTTATGCCTAAAGTCTATGATGCCGTGGTGGTCGGATCAGGCGCTGCGGGCGGAATGGCCGCAACCGAACTGTGCCTGAAAGGGCTGAAAGTATTATTGCTCGAAGCGGGCCCCGATCTCGATATCGCCTCGGACTTTCATCACCACACGAAACCGTACGAATTCCCTTTCCGCGGTCGAATCCGTCCTCGCGAGCGCGCCAAATATAACTATTGCGCCAACGAATGGAACAAGCCCCACTTCGTGAACGAGCTTGAAAATCCCTATACGGGCAAGCCTTATGTCTGGGTGCGCGCGCGTGCGGTGGGCGGCAAGACGCTGCACTGGGGCTTGGTTTCTCTGCGCTTTAGTCCGCGTGACTTTCAGGCGGCTCGCTATGACGGTTACGGCGACAATTGGCCGATCACCTATGACGACGTGGAACCCTACTACGCTCGCGTCGAGAAGATGATCGGCGTTTGCGGGAACGCGGACCATCTGGAAAACAATCCGGACAGTTTCTTTTTAAAACCTGTCCCCTTCACCTGCCCGGAATGGATCTTCAAGCGGGCGGTCGAATCCAAACTCCCCGATCGCCACGTGATCCATGGCCGCTCGGCAACCGCCACGGAGCCGATCAATGGCCGTGCGCCCTGCCATTACTGCGGGCACTGCGGCCGGGTATGCAACGTGGCCGCGGCATTCAGCTCGAAAGGGGTTTTGTTGCCCATCGCGCAGAAAACCGACAACCTGACGCTCCGCGCGAATGCCGTGGCCTGGAAAGTGCTGCTGAATTCGGAAGGGAAAGCCAAGGGTGTTTTGTTTGTGGACCGTCTCACGCGCCAGACGGAGGAAGCCTATGGGAAGGTGATTGTGCTCGGCGCAGGCAGCCTTGAATCCACGCGCATTCTGCTGAACTCCGGCGACCGCGAGCATCCGAACGGGCTCGCCAATTCCAGCGGCGTGCTCGGCAAGTATTTTTGTGAGCAGATCATGGCTGGCGACATTATGGGGCTTATTCCGCAGCTTCGAGGAAATCGCAATACGGCGGGAGACGCGCGGCCCGACGGTACAGGCATCTACATTCCTCGTTTCCGTAATTTACGCGAGAGGCGCTCGGACTTTATTCGCGGCTATGGCTTTGAAGGCGGAGGCGGCAGCTCGGAGTATCCTGGTTTTGCGCGCAAGCTTCCTGGCTTCGGTGCCAAATTCAAAGAGGAGATCAAGAAAAACTACGCAACCGTCATCAGTATCGGATCGTTCGGCGAGGTTCTGCCGCGCGCTGAAAATTATGTGGAAATTGACCCGGTGGTGAAGGATGCCTGGGGAATTCCCGTGCTGCGATTCAACATTGAATGGGGCCCTAATGAACTTGCAATGGCCAAAGATATGATTGAGACGCAGCGCGAAATGTTTCGAGCGGCGGGTATCGAGGTTCTGAGCGAACGCACCAAGCCTTTACCCCCAGGCTGGAGCATTCATGAGGCCGGCACAGCGCGCATGGGTGACGATCCCAAGAAGTCCGTCTTGAACAAATTTAACCAATGTCACGACATCAAGAACCTATACGTTGTGGACGCCGCCTGCTTTGTGAGTTCCAGTGAAAAGAATCCCACTCTCACCATCTTGGCTCTCGCGATGCGTGCTGCCGATCATATCGCAGAGGAAATGAAGCGAGGAGCATTTGCGTAAAAATATTACGAGGCTCGCCACAGACTAAGGAATCCTGAACCCATCACTCCGCCCGCCACGTCGTCTACCTTCTCTTCAAAGGGAGGTCGGTTAGGAAAGATGGAAAGCCAGCCCTTTTCTGTATTATTGCGGTTGCACCAATCCCTTTTTCACGGCATACAGAACCAACTCCGCGGTGCGATGGATGCCCAGGGTTTCCATAACGCGAGCGCGATGGACAGCTACCGTATTCACGCTAATGTTAAGCAGCGCGGCGACCTCTTTATTGGATTTTCCCTGAGCAATCAACTGTAAAACCTCTTTTTCCCGAAGAGACAACCGCTCGTAAGGATCCTGGCTTGCATCCTGCAGCGATCCTGACTTAAGCCCTTCAATCACGAGATTTGAGATGCCCGGACTCATATAAGCCTTTCCTTCCGCCAGGGAGACCACCGCCCGCGTCAGGTCCAGTTCAATTGCATCTTTCAGCATGTAACCTTTCGCCCCAATCTCAAAAGCTTTGCGAACATAAGCCTCGTTCGAGTACATGCTAAGAATCAAAATCTTGATCTCTGGATTGGCCTTGAGAATTTCGCTCGCGGCCTCGATGCCGCCGATCTCCGGCATCGCCAGATCAAGCACTGCGACATCGGGTTTCAATTCCTTGCAAAGTTCCATCGCGCGAAGCCCTGTGGAAGCTTCTCCCACCACCACAATGCGTGGATCGTCTTCCAGAATGCGCCGGAAGCCCTGCCGCACCAGCGTGTGGTCATCCGCAAGCAGCACCCGTATTTTTTTCTCTGAATCATGAGTCGCCATGATTTATTTCACCTTTTCTCCGGCTTCGACAGCTTCCGTTTGAACCTTCTGAATGGGAATCCGAGCTGCGACCGTTGTGCCCTTTCCGGGCACTGAGCGAATGGAGAGGCTGCCGTTAAGCCGTTCGGCGCGCTCGCGCATGCCCATCAATCCAAACCCTTCTCCCGTCGCCTGATCCATTCCTGAAACCGGGCTGAAACCCACACCATCATCGCAAATCTGAATAACCAACTCTTGATCTTCTTCTTTCAGCATAACTCGTGCTTCCTTCGCCTGGGAGTGGCGCGCCACGTTGCTGAGTGCTTCCTGGACGATGCGGTAAATGTGAATCGCCTCGTCGCCCGGAAAAGAAATCTCTTCCGGCTCTCTTTCAATAGAGACATGGATTCCCGTCTGCCGGGAAAACTGATCCACAAACCACTCCAGGGTCTTCCCAAGTCCGAAGTCGTCCAGAATCGCGGGACGAAACATTTGCGACCTGTCCCGGACGTTTTGCAACGTCTCTTCAACAATGCTTTTGACCGCGTGAATTTCACGGAGCATTTCCGGAGGAGAAGAGGCAGCCTTTTGCCCGGCGCGGTTCAGCATGATTCCGATTGCCGTCAGAATTTGACCGAACTCGTCATGCAGGTCATGTGCCACCTGGCGAAGGGTTTCCTCCTGAACGTCGATGAGTTTCCAGGAAAGCTTTCGAAGCTGTTCGGATTGCGACTGGAGACGCTGGGCCAAATGGCTGAGCTTCTCAAACGTTTTGCGATTTGCCTGAAATGTATAGAGCCCCGTACCGATGGCAAGCAGCAAGAGGGTGCCCAGGAGAACGAGGTTATCTCTTTTGAAGTTTTCATAGACCTGGTTGATCTTTCGGGCCGCGTCAATTTGCGCCAGATCGTTCGACCTCAGCAAGCTCGATACGGTGGCAATCATCATTGCATCTTTGCTCTCGACTTCGGTTTGAATCAGGCTGCGGGCCTCTGCTTCTTTTCCCTGCTGCGCGAGGTAAAACAGGCCGTCCACCGTGCGCCAGAAGTCATTCATTTGCCGCTCGAGCTCGTCGACCTTAGAGTCTGTTTCAGGCGTGCTCACGGCATCGCGCTTCTCCAGCGACAGGGCGTTGGACATATCTCCTCGAAGCCGGGTGAATGTGGGTTGCCAGTCGCGGATCGGGTAGTCTGCCTGCTTGAGGGTCATATCGCGCAGAGAGATCCCCAGCAAGTTTGCGTCATTCTGAATGCGAAGGAGTTCAATAGATGCCTTGCGGTTTCTCTGCACCACATTGATCTGAAAGTCTTCCAGCCAGCGGATCTGATGAATGCTGTAGACGGCGAAGATGATGAAGATGGAGAGGATAACGCAGAGGCCTGCCCACAGGCGCGCCGAGGGTGAAGGAATCTTCTCGAGAAATTCCTTTTCGTTTGAAGGCTTATCCATATCGCCGGATTGAGAGGTGCGGCGCGCTTAGGTTTGCCCATCCGCCCTATCCCGCACCCGCCTGCCAAATGGTCACCGTCTCCATTTTCTCTCAATCCTGGCCGCAGTTCAAAAAGATGAATGGAACTCTTAAGTCGGGGCAGGCATCCTCTCAGGTTGCTGAAAGACTTTCATAGCCTCTCGTTCCCAAGGAGTCGAAGGTAACGAGAGATCTTGCAAGCCCTTCATTTGCAGAACGACATTCCTCGCTTCGCTTGAAACGAGAATGTTCATAATCTCATTCAGCAGCTTGTTAGAACTGGAACCGAGCGGAAAATTGCAGACGCCGGGCAGGCTCGGCATCCACCGGCTTTCCAAACAACGGTGAACTCAGATTTCCGACAATATCCTCGTAGTTGACAGTATTCAATACATTAAAAGCTCCAACGGCTACTGTAAAGACTGGCGAACTGTCCTTTTTCTTCTTTTCGATGCGAAAATCGTGCTCCCATCGCACGTCCAGTTCCGCATAGCCCGGCGCCTGACCGGTGTTGCGGGAAACCCCGGGTGGCCGGGCCAACGTCAAGCCGTCATTATAAGGGTCGGTACCCGTCGTGATATCGTACGGCCCTCCGGAATGGAGCCAAAGAGAAACGCCGAGATTCAGCAGCTTCCCCTGATTAAAAACACCCAGCAATGCGAAGCGATGCCGCCGGTCCCAAATTGACCGCCCCCATTCGCCGGCGAGGTCATATTGATTTGCAGGAAACGAATTGATGCCGCTGGTGTCGTTATAAGACCACCCCAGGCGATACCGGGCCATGCCTGTAAAATAACGGCCCAACTGCCCGCGAAATTGTATGTGAAGCGCATCCCATTGGCTTCTCCCCGCCGCTTCGTATTGCTGGAGCATGCCGATGGCAGGATCTGGACGCGCAGCATAGAGAGGCGGCAAAGGGGCATTCAAATCCCGGGAGCGGAAGGCATGGACGGTGCGGCCATCCTCCCAGGTGGCGGACAGCGTGGTTCTTTTGGTAATCTGGCGTTCCACTTCGATGCTGTCCATAAACATGTACGGCATGCGGAAATTGGGTTCCAGTTCCACAATATTCGGTGGAATTGCTGAAGGAGTCATTCCGGGGCCGAACGGATCAGGGTAACTGGGATTGGTGATGACATAGCTTTGCAGCCGCTGTCCGTTGAAGAGCAGCAGATCGGAGATGGCGTCCCACTTGGCGCGATCGTTGAAAATGCCGACGCCGCCTCGGATCACGGTTTTCGGACTTTTCCGAGGAGCCCAGGCAAAAGCGACGCGCGGGGCAAACTCGCGATAATCAGAGAAATAGTCCTCCCAATCCCAACGCAAGCCGCCTGAAAGCATCAGATTAGGTCTCAAGCGGTAGGAATCCTGGACGAAGGCAGCTAGCATTTTCTGCCAATAAACCAGATGACCGTTACCCTGCTGCAGGGTATAAGATAACGGCTTGCCCGCCGTATAATCCGCAAGGCTCGAAAAGGTGAAGGTGCCGCCGAAGTTCTGGTTGTCATCAAGACCGCGTCGCGCCCAATCCGGAATCTCAAAACCCCACTCAAGCTGATGCCTGCCGTGCGTCCAAGTTGCAATATCGGTCAGGGCAAAATGGTGTTTCGTCAGCAACTGGTTCACTTGCGCACCGCCGCTGACGAAAGCTCCAAGCACGTCGATCTGCGGCGCATCACTCAGGCTGACCGTTGGGCGGTGGTATTGTGCCAGCATCAGATGAAATTCATTCAACAGGTTGGGCGTGAAAATCGCCGTCTCATTGAAGCGCACTTTTTCGCCGCTGAATGACTGATTATAGCCTGCCTCGGGCAGCGTCAGCCCGCCCACGCCCTGGTTCAAATCTTGGCGCCCGTGGTATGACGCTGACACGGAGAAGTTATTCTTGTCGTTGATCGTATGGTCAATGCGGCCATAAATGAGCGTATTATGAGTTGGACTTGGGACGTTCTGCTGGATGGTTCCTGATGGCCCTAAAGCGAAAACCGTGGATTCGACATCCTCCACATCATGATCGGCCGAAATCAGAAAGGAAGTCTTTTTGCTGTGGAACACCGGTCCGCCCACTTCACCCTCAAACTTGCGGCGTTGCTCTGGCGGGCGCGTCGGAGAAAAGGCGTTCCGGGCATTAAAAATTGAGTCGCGGAAAATGAAATTGATTTCGCCGTGATATTGCTGCGTTCCTGCCTTGGTGGTGATTTCCATGCGGCTCCAGCCCGGACGCCGATACTGGGCGTCAAAAGGATTGTGATCGATCTTAATGGATTTGATCGCCGAAGGCGTGACGGCGAGGTTTTCGACTTCGACGCCATTGACCACAATTCCCGTCCCACCGGTCCCACCTGCATCTGTGTCAAGAAAATTTGAAAGCATCCCCACAACATCCTGGTCAAACACCGGGAGATTGTTGATTTGCTGCGCGTTTAAAGTAACGCCATTCAAATTATCGCTGGTGGTCGGAACCACCTGATTCCCTGAAGAGGTCACAGTTACTTGTTGATGAACACTGGCAACCGTCATCACCATTGCCACCGGCGCGGGAGCGCTCAAACCTATCCGCAAAAGCTTTGAAGAAGGGTTAAATCCCCTGCAGTGCGCCTCAAGCATGTAGACACCCGGGGGAACATGGGAGAACTGAAAGTGACCTTGTGCATCCGTGCTGGCGGTTCGCACGGTCACGGTGTTGCGCCGCAGCATTACCCGCGCCCCAGGAATTGCCGCGCCGGTTGAATCCTGCACGACGCCCGCAACAGGGAAGAACAGTGATGAATTCTGCGCAAATCCGGCACTAAGAGGAAGAATGAGCAGAAAAGGAACGAATTTCACCATTTCAACCTGAGGGATTGCTTAAAGAAAATTTGACTATTCTCTTCCGCGCCAGAAAACACGGGCTGGGTACGCTCTCGGTCAGCTCTTCCAGCGGACGGATGACGGGGGAAGATCCTGCGGAATTTCACGGAACCAGAAGACAGGTCCGATTTAATCCGTGAAACTTTCCCTCATTACCAAAACGCGAATCCTTCAACCACAGGTTAGGAAGTATATCGCATTGTGATGAAATATTAAAAGTTTATTTATGAGTTTTATTCTTCAGATCACAGACGCCCATGACGAGATACTCGACGATTGTCCAACGCATGGTTGTCATCGCGCTTTCTGGTAGAATGAGCGTAGACCGGATTGTGGCAAACCGGAATGAAAGGCGTTTGCTTTAACTGCGCTTGTCGGGAGCTTCAAAATAGAGAGGGCTGAAGTCCCCGCCCGGAGGTTTGGGACACCCAATTCAAAGGTCTCGTCGAACGGGGCGCCGCCTGATGGCAAATAACATGACAACCCGGCGTGAAAAGATTTATCGAGCGTTCGGCTCACCGAAAAAACTTAAAGTGGTGATCTTTTTCGTCACCTCGATCTGCAATGCTAAGTGTCGTACCTGCTTCTACTGGCAGGAACTGAACCGCCGAGGTGACCTGACCTGGGACGAGATTCAGAAACTCTCTTCCACGATGCCCGGCTTCACGGATCTCTGGCTTTCAGGCGGCGAGCCGATGCTGCGCCGCGAACTGACCCAGATTATTCGTCTGTTTTGTCAGCAAAACGGCGTTCGATGGGTGAATCTACCTACCAATGGGCTGCTGCCGGAGCGCACCGCCGAACGCGTGGAGCAGATTCTCACCGAGAATCCTGAGCTTCATCTTGATCTGAATGTGGCGATGGACGGGCTGAATGACATGCAAGACTCCATCCGCGCTGTGCCGGGTAACTTCCAGAGGACTCTCCGCACGATCGAGAGCGTACAGGCCAGCCGGAGACGCTTTTCGAATTTTCGCCTGAATATCAATACCGTGATCTGCGCGGAAAATTTCGATCACATCCTGGAAATCGCCGAGTTTGTGAAGAAGCACTGCTCAGTGGACGGCCACTATTTCAACATCATTCGCGGAGACGCCAAGGAACCGGGCCTGAAGAAAATTCCGGCGGAGCGCCTTCCCGCGCTTTACAAGGAATTGCAAAAGGTTTACGCCTATTATGCTCCTACCATTCTCCGCCGTCTTGAAGGAATCGAGCATCGCTTGGGGAAAATGTATTACCAGGGAACGTTGGCGCTCCACAATAAGATTCAGCTTCAGAATATTGAATCGCCGCATGCCTGGCCCATGCCCTGTACGGCGAGCGAAACCTCGATTGTGATTGACTATCACGGCGGCGTCCGGGCTTGCGAGCTGCGGGGAGAGCTTGGCAACCTGCGCGAGTTCGACTGCAATTTTCAGAAATTCTGGGAGAGCCAGGCCAGACGGCAGGAGGCGCAAGCCATCGCTCACGATCAGTGCTGGTGTACACATGTCTGCTTCATTCACGACAGCCTGCGCCACTCCGCAAAGGCGATGCTTTATGACGTGCCCCTGGCGTATCTCGAATCCAAAGCAGGCCAATGGTTAGGCTGAAAAAGACGACGAAGGGCAGGGAAAGCCTGTACATTTCTTACATTTCTGGAGGATCAAGTTGGCTCACACCCCGTACAACTATGAAGCTTATTTAGCTGACCTCAAGGAAATCCTGGACCATCTTCCAGTGGAGCAGGCGCGGCGCGCTGCAGAAATTCTTTTCCGAGCTTATCGAACCGATCATACGGTTTTTCTGTTTGGAAACGGCGGCAGCGCCGCTTTGGCTTCGCACATGGCCGCGGACCTGGGCAAAGCGACGCACTTCCCCGGGCCTGAATGGCTGGCGTCCGTCAAACGCCTGAAGGCATTTTCCATCTCAGACAACACGCCCATGATTACCGCCTGGGCCAATGACACGCATTACGAGAACGTCTTCGCCGGCCAGATGGAAAATTTCATTCAAGCGGGCGACGTTGCCTTAGGCATCAGCGGCAGTGGCAACTCACCCAACGTCCTCCGGGCGTTTGAGATGGCGCGAAGAAAAGGAGCCATCACCATAGGACTCGGTGGCTGCGGCGGAGGAAAGATGAAAGCCTTGCTGGATTGCCCACTCATCGTCCCTTCCAACAATATGCAAAAGGTGGAAGACGCACATCTGATTCTGGCCCACATGATCTTTCTCGATCTCAAGCAGCGCATTGAAGACGAAGCTCGCGCAGACCTGGAAGCGGGCGAAAGGCAGCAAAGCTTGTCAGTCTTGTAAGACTCCCTCGTCATGCATCAGGTTACTGAGTCCACCCTCCATATGCCAGCCGAGTGGGAAAAGCACGAGGCCACCTGGATTGGCTGGCCGCACAACACCACAGACTGGCCCGGAAAATTCGCTCCTATCCCCTGGGTCTATGCGGAAATCGCCAGGAAAATTGTTCCCGGCGAGTCCCTGCGCATCTTGGTTAACAACTCCCGGCACGAGCGAAAGGCCCGGCAAACACTCAAGGCTGCCGGCGCCGACCTCTCGCAGATTGAATTCTTTCACATCCCCACTTACCGCGGCTGGACACGCGATTTCGGTCCGATTTTTGTCAGAAGAGTTTCCTCAGAAACGGGTCAGCATGAGCTCGCGATTGCCCGATTTCGCTTCAATGCGTGGGCCAAATATCCTGACTGGCAATGGGATGACGCCGTGCCTGAGCGCATTGCTGAAAAACTGGGCTATCCCTTGATCGCTGCGCGAGCCGGCCAACAGGATTTCGTTCTGGAAGGCGGCAGCATTGACGTCAACGGCCAGGGCGACTTGCTTACCACCGAGGAGTGCCTGTTGGATAATTCCATTCAGCCGCGCAATCCTCAGCTTCAGAAGGCGGAAATCGAAGCGGCGCTGCGCCAGTTTCTTGGAGCAAAACGGATTATCTGGCTTGGCCGAGGCATTGCCGGCGACGACACGCATGGCCACGTTGATGATCTCTGCCGCTTTGTCAATCCTTACACTGTTGTCTTATGCCAGGAAGATGATCCCCGGGATGACAACTACCGACCTCTTCAGGAAAATCGCGAGCGGTTGGAAGGAGTGCGATTGGCCGACGGCTCAAAATTGCAAGTTGTCTCGCTGCCGATGCCTTCGCCGCTCTATTTTAAAGGCCAGCGGCTTCCTGCCAGCTATGCGAACTTTTATATTGCGAACGCCGCCGTCTTAGTCCCCACTTTTAACGACCCCCGCGACCGCGTCGCGCTGGGGATACTTTCGGAACTGTTCCAGGATCGACCTGTGGTAGGCATCCATGCCGTAGACCTCGTTTGGGGCCTCGGGACGCTCCATTGCCTCACTCAACAGCAGCCGCGTGCAGCTTGAGCCGAGCAGAGAATTACACCGGCAAGACGCGTGGGCTCCAGCAGGAACAGGTCTTTATGTTAAGATTTGCTTTTTGACGGTTTACGAGTTATGCAGCTTGTGCTGAAAAACAATGTGGCGAAGGCCGCGACGCTGGCGATCGGAGTAATCGTCTTTGCCCTTCTCTTCGTCTGGATCGCGAGAGCTTATCTTGCAACGCTCGTGAGCGAAAGACCCACTGCCAAAAATCTGCAAGCGGCCAGCCAGCTTGACCCTTCCGATGCCGAGTATCCTCTTGAACTCGGCCGCTTATACCAATACAGTGCGCAGGATATCGATCCTGACCGCGCCATCCAGGAATTGACTCGCTCCGCCCAACTGAATCCCTACGACCCTCAGACCTGGCTTGACCTGGCCAATGCCTTCCAACTTCAGGGCGAAGCTGATAAGGCCGAGGCTTGCATGCGCCGCGCCGATTTTCTAGCGCCTCACCTCCCCAGATTTCAGTGGGCCATCGGAAACTTTTTCCTGTTGCACAACAACTTGGACGAAGCGTTCCGCCACTTCAAGATGGTGCTGGCCGCGAATGAATATCAAGACCCGATCTTCAACACTGCGTGGAAAGCTTCGGGCGACCCCCAAAAGATCTTGGCTGAGCTTATTCCGAAAAACGCCGATCAGGAACTGCAATACTTAAACTACCTGATCGCCAGTCACCATTGGAATGAGACGGAACCCGTGTGGGAGCTGATTGCCAAAAGCCCGGACAAGTTTCCGGCCTCCATGGCTTCTCCCTATATCGACATCCTCATCGGGACACAGAAAGCGGATGAAGCTTACCAGGTGTGGACTACGCTGCGGCAAAAAGGCATTATTCCTGCCACCTATGAATCCACCCCGCAAAATCTTGTGGAAAATGGCGATTTCGAATCCCAGCCTATGGGCATAGGGTTCGATTGGCGGATCGCTCAGGTGGGCGGCATCTATGTGGGGATGGATGACTCCGCCTTCCATTCCCCTGCCCATTCGCTCCTGATTCAGTTTCCGGGCACACAAAATTTCGACTATCACAACATCTATCAATACGTGCCGGTAAAACCCAATCGGGCATATCATCTGTCGGCCTTCATGAGGACAGAAGGAATCACAACTGACAGCGGGCCTCGCATGGAGGTGCGCGACGCCTACAAGCCCAACCTGCTCGACAAATACAGCGACCAACTCACCGGCAGCTCACCCACCTGGATACCCCTGACCATCAACTTCAAAACCAGTCCCCAAACCCATATGGTGATCGTTACCATCGCTCGCGTCCCGAGCGAGCACTTTGATAACCAGATCGCCGGCAGAGTATGGGTGGATGATGTTAGCCTGGCCCCCGAATCCGGCGAGACAGATTCTGAATAAAGCTGGAAGTCCAGGACCGCCAAGGAAACCGGTTTACTGCGTTGCTGGCTTCGCTGAACGGGTACGAATCTGGCGCTATGTCCGGTTCAATTGTTGATATGGGAAACTACATCCTCATCACATCCACCACCCGTTTACCCCTTCCTTAGAAGGAAAGAATCGGCTGGGACCGGACACTAATACTTCGGGTAATACGTCACGACGCCGGGCCGCGCGGGATCTTCAATCCAGGAACCCATCTGCTGCGATTTTGCCATTTCGTGATAGCGGGCCAGCTTGTCGCGATCAATCTCCACGCCCAGGCCAGGTCCGGTCGGCACTTTCATCCCGCCATTTTCATACTTCATCTTGCCTCCCTTGATCACGTCATCGCGCAGATGGTGATAGTGCGAATCGGGCGCCGCAGCAAGATTCGGGATGGCTGCCGCCAAATGCAGCATCGCGGCGAGTGACACTCCCAGCTCTGTTCCGCTGTGCATCCCGACATCCAGATTGAGAGTTTCACAGACATGTGCTGCAACTCGGGCGCGGTGAATACCGCCATACCAATGAGGATCGAGAAGCACTACATCCAGAACGTCGAGAAGCGCCGCGACCGGCAAATCCTCAAATGCAAACACCGACATATTCGAAGCCAGCGTCACCCAGGGAGCCTTGCGATTCACGCGGGCCATTCCCCGCAGGCCCCACGTTGGATCTTCCAGATACTCCAGATCATCATCCTTCAATTTCTTGGCTACCCGAACCGCAGTGCTGACCGACCAGACCGCATTGGGGTCCATCCGGATCTTATGGTTTGGAAATGCCTTGCGGAGCGCCTTGAAGGTTGCGATCTCCTCATCCGGGGACATCACGCCATTCTTGTATTTAATGGTTTGAAATCCATATTGCTGGACCAGGCTTCGCGCCAAGTCAACCATCTGCTCAGCGTTGGCAACTTCACCCTCATTCTTCTCGTTGGGATAACGATAAAAGAGGTAAGCGGAGAGCGGAATGTGATTACGCACCTTGCCGCCCAGCAACTCATAGACCGGCCGTCCCAGCGCCTTTCCCTGCAAGTCGAGACAAGCGAATTCGATGGCTGCAAAAGGCAGGATATGTCCAAAAAGCTTGAGCGCCCCCGGCGATCCCAGCTTCCAGCGGATGCGCTCGATTTGAAAGGGATCTTCACCGATCAGCGACGGTCGGAACTCCTCAAGCTGCCCCTCTCGGGCCTTGCCGCTGTAGCATTCTCCCAGGCCGACGAGTCCCTCATCCGTTTCGAGCTCAACGATGATGCGCGAGAATCCGGGGTGCGCACCTTGCGAATACCGTAAAGGAGCTTCAATCGGAACAAAAACAGGTGTGTACTTGAGATTGGTAATTTTCATAGGCGAATCCTTTGTGGGTTTATTCAGCCAAACAGTTCATCGCGCGGCAAAGCCATAACTCAAATTCCCGATTCCGGAAAACAACTTTCCTGAAGGTCCGAGAACACGACTCGCGTCACGAAAAAATCTTCACGCGGCGCGGAGGAGTGTGCGGTTAGCACCATGGCATTCTAAAACCGGCCATATTTCCGATAAGCCTCGACGGGATGAACGCCTTCCAGGATGGCTTTGCGCACGAGGTTCTCAGTACTCACTACTTCCTCGGATTTTTCCAGAACCTCGCGGGCGATCTTTCGAGGGATGATCACCACTCCGTCTTTGTCGCCCACCACAAAGTCACCCTGTTCGATCACGGTCCTGCCAATCTGAATAGGCCGGCCGTAAGAAGTCAGCTTCCAGCGACCGATCACGTCCGCCGATGTACGGTAGCGGCAAAACACCGGGAAGCCGAGCTTCAGAATATAGTCGATGTCGCGGGCACCGCCGTCGATCACGGCCCCGCGCGCGCCACGAAATTTGGCGGTCTCACAGGAAAGCTCTCCGATATGGGCGCTTAAATGATCGTGCGGCTGCGAAACAATGACATCGCCAGGTTTCAAGTCTCCAAGCATCTGAAGGATCGGAATGAAGATTTCCTCAGGATCTTCGCTCACCGTAGGCTGCCCCTCGACGGTCATGGCGACGCCCGCCACGGTTTGGTCCATGGTCAGGGCCTGAATTTCATGCGGCAATACCTGGTGGTGATAGCCCATCTCATCCAGGACATCCGAGATTGCGCCTCCATAGATTACAGAAAAGCGCCGGCAAAAATCCTCAATATCGATGTCGTTTCGCACTTCCAGATTCCGGTTCATTTAATTTCTCCCTGGTAAAAAGCGCCAACAGCTTCTCTATCATCCTGAGTTCCCCGTTGTCATTCTGAGCGATCGCGAGGAGCCCAACAGCAGGGAAGAGTGACGAGTGAAGCGAGACAGGAACAAGCAGTTGAATTGCCAGAAGCAACCCTTTCTCATCACTTATCTCTTCTTCGGTTCTGCCGATTGCCAACCCGACAGCGACACACGTCTTTCAGCAGCCGTCATGTCTGCCCCGTCCTCTTGGCCCCGGTACTGGTTTCCTGGGCCATCATGCCGCCCGTGGGAACCAGCAATCCTCCATCCACGGGGATGGCAGCCCCGGTGATGAAAGAGGCCAGATCGCTGGCCAGAAAAACAATGACCTGCGCCACTTCGCCCGGCTGACCCATGCGACCCAGGGCATGCAGGCGATGACAAGCCGCGATGACGCGGTCAGGATGATCGTCCAACGACGCCGCCCACCGCAGCATGGGCGTATCAATCGCGCCCGGCATCACACAGTTGGCGCGAATATTCTCTTTGGCATAATCCAGTGCCAGGCATCGGGTGAGTCCTAACAGACCATGTTTGCTGACCACATAGGCCACGGAATTTCGCTGAGCGGTTACAGATTGCACGGAACCCGTATTCACAATCGCTCCACCGCCACGCTTGATCATCTCAGGAATGGCGTAATGGGACATCAGGAACGCGCCTTTCAAATTCACATTCATCACCTCGTCCCATTCTTTTTCAGAAATATCTGCAGCCGCCCCATAACGTTGAATGCCGGCATTGTTCACTAATACGTCAATTCCGCCCATTCGCGATGCAACGTTCATCACCAGTTCCCGCACTTGCGCGTCCGAACTGACATCAGCATGGAAGAACTCGGCCTTTCCGCCCTTCTTCCCAATTTCCTGTGCTGTTTCCTTTCCCGTCTTTTCATCGCGGTCCACAACCGCAACCAAACCGCCTCGGTGGGCAAATTCCTGGCTGCACGCCTGACCAATACCGGAGCCTCCTCCGGTCACAACAATGACTTTTCCCCTAAAATCCATGAGTCCTCCTCACCGATGGCACCACAGGGGCTGCCCAGGGGTTCTGAGATCCAACATCGAGATATGGTCGCGGCCTAGATTGGCCACGAAAAGCTGGTCGAAGTTGGGTCCGCCGAACGCGCAATTCGTCGGCTGGCATAACAATAGATTTTCTTCATCCTGGCAGAGCAATTCCACCTTTCGATCCGGTGTCACCCGGTAAATGCAATTGGATGCATAAGTGGTCACATAAAGGTTCTGGCGCGCATCAAACGCCAGGCCATCAGGTATTCTCGCCAGTCCCTCGGCAAAAACTTCGGGTGCTCCTGCGTGGCCGTCCGGCTTGATCTCGATCCTCAAGACGCGGTCGAGATTGCTCTCAACCACATAAAGCCAACGCTCAGCAGCATCCAGCGCCAGTCCGTTTGCAAAGTGAAATGGTCCGGAAGAAAAGACCTCAGCCTTTCCGTTGTTTGTGAGCCGATAGACAACGCCGTTTGCCTTTTTCCATTCGCCTGAATCGCTGAAATAGAGATTGCCCTGAGAATCAAAGACGCTGAAGTTTGGATTGATCAGTTCTCGCCCGGCCACTGACTTAACCAGGGTTTCAATGTGACCCTCGGGACTTACTCCCAACACTTCGCGGCGACCGCAATCGCAAATGACTAGATTCTCTTGTTGATCCAGCGTCACGCCAAGACAGAAGCCTCCGGTTGTGGCAATAATTTCAACCTTTTCCGCGTTCGGCGAAATACGATAGACTTGCCCGCTTTCCCCGCCCGCGTAGACCGTTCCGTCCCGCCCTACCGCTACACCCTCGGGATGATCCAGACCGGTAATGAAGTTGCGAACTCCGGAAACGGTATAGAGCATGCACTCTCCTCCAGCAGCCTCTCTTCAATTTCTCAGCGCGTGGCGCTTGCCGATTTCAATTGACGCGAACGTTCGAATTCGAGCTCAGCTTTCTTTTTCTGCCCCATCTTGAGAAGCGCCTGCCCCAACAAGTAGTGGGCGCGGGAATTGTCGGCATTCATCATCACTAACCTCTGCAAAACGCCTTGGGCCTCTGCATATTGCCCCAGGTGAATTCGGGCGGCGGCTAAATTCTCCATCGCGGCTTGATTATTGGGATCGCTCCGCAAGGCTCTCTCCAGGGTTGTTACAGCTTCATTGAACTTTCCGGATTGCAGGGCCAGGCGACCCAGCCCCAGATTGGCCTCGGCATTGCCGGGTGCTCGCTTGAGAATTGCCTCATATTCTTCCTGAGCTTGCGCATTTTTCCCTAATCGATCATAGAGCTTTGCCAGACCCAATCGTGATCCCAGGTGATGAGGATCGATTTCCAGAGATCTCTCGTAGGCACGCTTCGCCAGCTCATCCTTATGCTCCTCGGTGTAAAGATCTCCCACTGCCTGAAGCAACGCCGCATCATGGGGATGCTGCTTGACGGCGTCCGTTAGTAAGTCGTCCGCCCTATTTGATTGCTGTGCCTGGATCAATGCCTCAGCGAGCGCAAAGGTAATATCCGGCCTTTGGGGCGCGCGCTGGTGAGCCTGAGAGAGCCAGTAAATCCCCTGCTCCAAGCGGTGAGTGGAGAAAAAAATCTGACCCAGCCCCCAATACGGTTCAGGGCTGGCGGGGTTAAGCCGCATCGCCTCCTCAAATGCGCCTTCCGCCTCAGACGCTTTTCCTGATTTCACGTAGGCGAGCCCCAGGTTCTGATACACAGCAAAATCTCGTTCACCGGGAGGAATAGCCTGAAGTTCGCGAATGGCCTCACCATAGCGGCCATTCTCCGCCAGTAACAGCCCTATAGAAAAATGAACCTTTGAGTCTGCGCCTGCCAGCCGTGAAAGCTTCTCCGCGATTTCCAAACCGGATTGCGGCTGTCTCGCTCCGAAATAGGCTTTTGCCAGTCCGAACAGGACGGCTGGGTCTTGAGAGTGGTCAGCACCCGCTTGCCGAAAATATCGCAAGGAGCGTGCATAATCGCTGCGGCTTAAATAATAATCCGCAAGATTAAGCCCGGCCAGATGGTTTTGGGGATCAAGCCGAAGAGCCTTTTGAAATTCAGCGATGGCTTCCGTGGTCTTTCCGGCATGAAGATAACTGGCCGCAAGATTATTGTGAAAGCCGGCCCAGTTCGGGTCCAGGGCAATAGCCTTGTGATATGCCTTTTCTGCCTCGGGATACAGATTCTGTTGATCGTAACTGATACCCAGCAGGCTGTAAGCTTGCGCATTTCGTGGGCATTTCGCAAGGGCGGATCGAATCATTACACGTGCTTGCTTCGGGTGCTGATGTTCCAGCATTTGCTGCGCTTGCCCCAACAGAACACCACAGCCCACTTGATCTCCCATTGCCCAGCCCGCACCCACAGCGATTACAACTCCTAGAGCCAGACCCGCGATGACGCTTCCGGATCGAGCTACTTCCCGCATAAATCACCTGATGAATGCCAACCGGAAGGCATCTAAAATGTGGCATGCCTTCGCTCTTTCAGGTTGGCAAGAACTCCTGCAATCCATCCTGAGAATCCGAAAACCGGTGACCAGTGACGAGGGATTCGTGATGGGCGAAATTCAATCCGAAGTTCCGGTTACTTTGGCTCGCTACCCGCCACTTTTCACCCCTCGTGGCCGATGAGATTCCCCGCCGGCCCCGGGTGACGCGAAACGAAAAGAGACTCACCGCTACCGCCCAGAAGGGTAGAGAAAGAATCAGGGAGGGCCAGCCCCGTTATTCGAAAGCGTGACCATAATTTCCAGGAGCTTGCCCTTGCGGAACCGGGCTGCCTCTTCTTTGCTGGCTTCACTCACGCGCGTGAACAACTTTTCAGCTTCGTCCTTTCGACCCGCCCGGCGGTAGGCGATAGCTAATTGGTACAGGATCGTTCTCGAATCCGGCTCCAAATGTCGCGCATGCTCCAGATCTTGGATGGCCGCATCGGTTTGATTGCGAATAAGCTCCAATCTTCCCCGCTGGAGATAGGCATAGGCAAAATTCGGATCGAGATGGATACTTTTTTGAACCGCATCGAGAGCCTCCTGATAGAGCGGCGATGAAGCGGTAATGCCCTGACGGAACAGGGAGTCGGCAAGGAAATAATAGAGCAAGACGTCCTTTACCTGTTTCTGGATGCCCTGCCGAAAAATCTGCGCGGCTTCGGCATACCGGTCCTGATCTATGAAGCAAATTCCCAGTGACACGTAAGCGCTGCTCTCCCGGGGGGCAAGAGCCAACGCCTTTTCATAATCCGCCTGCGCCTTGGCCAGTTCTTTGCGGAGTGTGTAAACCACGCCGCGTGTCAGAAAGAGCTTGTAATCGTTGGGAATCTCTCGGATCCCTGATCCCAGCACCTGCAACGCCACATCGTAATTGAAGTGCTGAACGGCGAGCGTTGAGATATTCAGATAATTTTCATCATCATGAGGGAATCGATAAATTCCCCGGCGGAAGGCTTCATATGCCTGGAGCGTATGGCCGCTTTTTTCTTCCGCTGCACCCAGCAAACCGAAAAGCTCCGGGCGAGTCATCCCTTGCGCTTCAAGTCGGAGAAGCGTTTTGACGCACTTCGCGTATTGGCCGCTCTCGTAATAGGCAAGCGCAAGGCCGTAACCTCGCCCGAATGGATCGCTGAAATCCGGCGGCAGAGCGTTGAACGCCTGAATCGCCTTGGAATAATCCTTGGCCTCACCCAGAAGCCAGGCAATCTCAAAGCGCTGTTGCGAGTTGAGGTTGGGCATCAGATTCAGGGCCTCCAGACTCGCCGACGCTTCTTGAAGGCGCCCGGTTTTGATCAACGCTTGGGCAGCCATCAATGAAAGTCGAGGGTTCGCGGCAACTTGCGCGGAAGCCTTGGAGAAAAACTCGTTTGCCTGCGCATAATTCTCTTTCTCAAACTGAAATTCTCCCAGAATAATGTTCACCGAAGGATCATCCGGAAACAGCTTCGCGACCTGAGCCAGGTCTTTGGCAGCTTCATCTTTTCTCTTCAATTGCCATTCAATAATGCCCAATTCCCTGCGCGCCACCCAGTAAGTGGGATCGATTTCCAAAGCCTTGTGCAGCGCGGAAACCGCCTGTTCGGGATTCCCCATTAAAGCCAGACTGATCCCTTCTCCCGTGTACCCCTGCGGCAAACGCGGAGTGAATTGTTCAACCTCCTTAAATCGTCCGAGGGCTTCCGCATACTGCTTTTGTCGCAATAGCTTCATACCCTCCTGATAGGCGCGATCCGCCTTCTGTTGTGCGAGCGTCAGGCTTTGCGATTGTGCCTGCGCGGGGCCGCCAACTCCCGCAGGCAGAATGCATAAGCCGATAAAAAGGAGGATGCCATAACGCGAACGGCTCATAACCTTTCTGAGTGTAGCAGGTGCCAAGAAGGCGCGGCCATCGAGAAAGTACATGGACGCAGAGAGGCGATATGCTCTTTTTCGCCTGCCCGTGGCAAAAAAATGCGCATACATGGCATCCCAGGGTGGTCTGCCATGTATGCGCTAAGGGGAGGGTGTCAGTCAGAGGTCGATGAAATCTAAAATTTCCCCGCTTTTCCCCAAACTCTTCGGCTCAATCCGGCTGAGTAACACATTGCTCAATCTGGCGCCAGAAATCTGCTGTCACATCCCGCACGTACTGCTGGCACGTTTCCGCATCGGCGGTTTGAAGTGTCTTTAAAATATCCCGGTGCTGCGCCACAACGGCGGGCAGGTCCAGGTGCGTGTAGCGAAACCGCTGAATCAAGACATAAGCAAATTGCGGTGTGGCGATGATTCGGAGGGCACGCTCCACAAAGCGGTTGCCGGACATGTTCCAAATGATCTCGTGAAACCGCAAATCCGCCCGCGAAAACTGAACAAAATCGCCTTCCGCGCCCGCCTGCATCTCATCAAGTGCCTGCTCGAGTCGGCGTACATCCTCCGGATTGGGTCGCCCGGCTTCCCGCGCCAGCTTCGCAGCAAACCCTTCCAGCTCCATGCGGAGGCGATAGATTTCCTTTAAATCCTCCAGACTCAGATCGGTAACAAACGTTCCCTTGTTCGGCTGCCGAACAACAAGCCCTTGAAACTCCAGTTCCTGCAGAGCTTCTCGGACAACGTTTTGAGCCACCTGCATCTGCTTACTCAGTTGACTTTCAACGATCCGCGCGCCCGGCGAGAGCTTTCCTTCCAGAATGGCTTCTCGGATCGCCTTCAAAACCAGATCCTTAAGGCTAACGGGCTCAATAATTTCAAACTTTGCTTCGCTTTTCCTCACAATTCATTATCGATAATGATTAAAAATGATCACATGCTTTACGTCTTAGCAATAATCTATTATATTGTCAAGCGAAATTTCTGAACTTTTAACGAGACGTGACGGGGTAGAAATGCAGCAAAGAAGGCGATGCGGATTTGATTTTAGTGCCTTAACCTCTTTTCTTTTCATCTGGATAGTGTCGGTGGCGACCCCCGCCCTTGCGAGGGATCGCACGATTTGGCAAATTGGCCTATTTGATCAATCCTCGCACGAATTCAATCACCGGGCTCCCACCCAGAACCGAGACTATAATCCTGTTTATACCGTGGGCATCAGCGTCGCCAGGGACTGGCCCAGTCGCCAACCGGGTTCTGAAAATGATTCTCAAGGTACGCGACCCCATCCCTTCACCATTCTTTTCAATCTGAGTTCGCCTCCCAAGGGGGCATACCGGCTGTCCGTCTCCGCACTGCTATACAATCCTCGGACGCCGCATCTTGAAGTCTCCATCAACGGCAAAACCGGCGTCTACTACTTTCAGCCCAAGCTGAGCTATTACCCCGGCGACCCTGCCTTCTGGTCGCCCATTTATGCCGCCGATCAACTCACCATCGATTTACCTACTTCTGCGCTCCACATGGGAGAAAACAAGCTGGTACTCACCGCTTTGGACAACCCGCAGGACGGCCCGGGCGATTCGTGGCTCACCTATGATGCGCTGCGGCTTACGCAGGATTCGCAAACTCCTGACCACGCGCCCCGCCTGGATGCGACGCCCACCATTTTTTACGTTACCAGCGGAAAGGGGCCGGATGAGATCGTCCGTATCTCGGCGACTCTCAGCGAGAAGGTGCGTCGTGGGAACCTGCGCCTCAAGTCAGGAGGGAAAGAATACCAAGCTCCGCTTTCCAGCGCTCCGGATTTTGGCGAGCAGCAATTTGAATTTCCCGTTCCCGAGTTTTCCAGCCCCGCGATGGCTGAGCTGACCTTGCAAGCGAATGGCAAAACCTTTAGGAAAACGGTTTCACTTGAACCTGAGCGCAAATGGACTCTTTATCTTGTTCCACACGAGCATCTGGACGTGGGCTTCACCGACTATCGAGGCAAAGTCGCCGAGGTGCACAACCGGAATCTCGATAAGCTCCTCGCCCTTATGCAGGAGAGGCTCGAAATGCGCTGGAGTCTCGATGGCACATGGATCGTGCAGCACTATACGGCTTCCAGAACCGCCGCCGCGCAAAAGCTCTTTTTCGATCTCGCCCGGCAGGGAAAAATTGGCATTCCCGCGCAATACGCCAACATCCTCACCGGATATGCGACGCTCGAAGAGTTGATTCGGTCCATGTTTTTCGGTTATCGTCTCCATCAAAAACAAAACATTCCGTTCGACTATGTGAATATCACAGACGTTCCAAGTTATACGTGGTCTTATCCTTCTATCCTGCACGCGCTCGGCATTCGTTATTTTGCCGCCGCCAGCAACAACGACCGCGCGCCCATCCTTCTGTGGGGTCGGTGGAACACACAATCGCCTTTCTGGTGGCAGGGACCGGACGGTAGCCGTGTGCTGATGTCCTATTCACGGCAGTATTTCCAATTGAGTTTCATGTGCCAGTTGCCGGCAAGCATCCCGGCATGCCGGGAGTCGCTGCCGACTTTTCTCCAGGCTTACGATCGGCCCTCATACAAGCCGGACGCCGCTCTCATCTACGGCACTCAGGTGGAAAATACGGACCTTGTCCCAGGTGAATCGGAATTTGTGGAGAAATGGAATCACAAGTACGCCTATCCGAAATTCGTGATTTCCACGTTTCCGGACTATTTCCGTTACATCGATGTGCACTTTGGCCGCGAATTGCCGGTGGTCACGGGCGACGGAGGGCCGTACTGGGAAGACGGCATCGGCACGGACGCGCGCTATGCGGCGATGGATCGCATCAATCAGCAACGCGCGCTTTCCGCCGAAAAGCTCTCCACCCTTGGCGCTTACGTCGAGAAGAACGTCGCGGGAGAGCAAAACCTGATCCGGAAGATGTGGCAAAACCTCATCTTATACGCCGAGCACACCTTCACTTCCTGGGGAGGCTACAGCCGGCCCAACAGCGAAGAGACGCAGCGCCAGCAATTCACCAAAGACCAGTTTGTGGTGAACGCCCGCCAGGAGATCAACTCCATCGTGGATCAGGCTATGAGCCAGCTTGCGGACCGGATTCATATTCCTGCGCCGGCCATCGTAGTTTTCAATCCCCTCAGTTGGACACGCAGCGGTTTGGTGGAAACTGATCTTGATGACGGCATGATGATCCGGGAATATCCCCGGATGACGCCTGTGCCTTATGAAATCCTGCGGCGCGGCTCGGGATACCACCACATTCGCTTTATGGCGCGGGATGTGCCCGCGATGGGCTATGAATGCTATCAGATCACAAAGAGCACAGGCCCTGACGCAAGTGCAGCGTCCGAAAATCCCCTGCCGCTCAGCAACACCATCGAAAACAGTTACTACCGCGTTGAGTTTGATCCGGCAAGCGGCGCGATCAAAAGCATTTACGACAAGCGACTGGGGAAGGAACTGGTAAACCCTGCCTTCCCCTACCGGCTGAATCAATATCTCTACGTATCAGGCGGAGAGAATACACAGATCGTTTATCTCAACAAATCGCTGCCGGTTGCAAGACTGGTGATCACTCCTTCCCACCATGGGCAAGTGACCGGAATTCAGAAGACCTCTTTTGGCACGGTCATGACTTATGAGACCAGCGGTCTGAACGCCCCGCATATTTCCGCTCAGGTCATCCTTTTCGATCATCAGAAAAAAATCGAATTTGTCGATCAGGTCGAGAAACAGCCTGTCACGCACAAGGAAGCCATTTACTTCGCCTTCCCCTTTGCGATTCAAAAGCCGAAATTCAGTTATGAGATTCAGAACGGCTGGGTGGACCCCGCTCGCAACATCCTTCACGGGGGAAGTCTCGAATGGTTTACGGTGGGACATTGGGTACGCGTGAGCGGACCCGAATATTCCGTCGGGTTGGTTCCGATTGATGCGCCGCTGGTGAATCTGGGAGACATCAATCGCGGCGTCTGGCCTGATAAATTCGAGCCGCAAAGCGCCACAGTCTTCTCATACGTCATGAACAATTACTGGCACACCAATTATTTCAGGGTGCAGAGCGGCAGGTATACGTTTCGTTACGTGCTGACCAGCGGGCGCAATCTTTCTCCTGCCATGCTCGCCCGGCTGGGCCGTGAATCGATGACGCCGCTTGAACTTCGACAGGTGATCTCGAATGACAAATATGATGACCCTGCCCGTCCGCTTTCGCCCGCGCCAACCAGCTTCCTCACCGTCAGCGCGCCGGATGTCGTGGTGGAAAACTGGAAAATGGCCGAGGATGGAAACGGCGCCATCGTACGGCTGCTCGAAATTGGCGGCCAAAGCGCTATGGCACGCCTGACGTTTCCGTTATTCCATCTCCGCAAGGTCTGGAAAACGAATGCGGTCGAGCAGAATGAGTCGCAACTGAATGTGGAAGGCAATTCCGTGGAAGTTCCGGTTGAAGCGCACGAAATTGTCACATTAAGGGTGCTGGCAATGGAGTAGCGTGGGGGGGCGGACGGCGTCCGCCTCGGGGCGCGCGTCGCACATTCCTACGGGATGAATATTCATCCCGCCCGTGACATTCCCAGTTGTTCGCGTGCATCGTCCAGACACTTCCGGACATTCTCTTTTTCAAGGTTCAGTTGCGCATCGCGCGGAAGAGTTGAAACCACGGGCAACGGCTGCGAGGGTTTATGCTCGCGCACCAACGTGAGCGTATCCGCCAGATATTTGCCGTTACGGTCAGGAAATGTCGCCCAGTATTGGTCAGTAAGGCAGGGAATTTTCAGTGGATCGCGAGTGATCATCTCAAGGTTAAAGTTCGTTTTGGGCCGGGCCTGACGGATGGTTTCGACCATGCGATCGAGATCGAGGATGCCCCGGCCAAGCGGAACCTCCGACACCTTGAACCCCTCCGGGTATTCTTCCACTGCTACATCCTTGAAGTGCGTTGTCACGGCATACGGTGCCAGAGCCTTCACCAGATCGGTGGGGTTATCCAACAACGCCACGTTGTTTCCCGTATCGATGCAGGCGCCCAGATATTCGCTTGAGTAATGTTTCAGCAGCGCCACAAGCTCGTCCGCCGTCCAGTCCTTGTGATTTTCAAGACCGAGCGGCAACTTGTACTTCTCAAGAACGGGCAGCGCATGACGGATGCGGGCGCGAGAATCGGAAACGAAGCGCTTCCATTGCTCGAGGCTTGAAAAGACTTCATAACGACGTCCGCCCAGGCAGGCTGAACGCATCGCGTGAGCGCCCGCGCGCCTGGCGGCTGCCACCGTCTCTTCAAAATTGCCGCTTCCATCAGGTTTCGGAAGTTCAGCGATAACCTCCAGGTACATTCCGAGCGCTTCTGCGCTGCGTCGCACCTTGTCGGCATAGGAGAGGTCGAGCGAATCCAGCCCCACCTGGACGCCGGCCGCGCCAAAGCTATAACAGAAACTTAGAAACTCAAGAGTGGATTTCGAATGCCGGTTGCGGAAGAAAGAATACTCCACAATTCCCATCGTGGTGCCGGACGGTTCTGAGGCGGCGCGGAGCGCTTCAGCCGAGGCAGCCAGCGAAGTGGCTGCACCCGCAGTCTTCAGAAAGTCACGACGGTTCATAGATTCAAGCTCCGAAATTCGCGATCCCAGGGCGCGCGATACGGGCGTTCGAGCCACGCCGAGGCTTCCGCATCGCCGATGATCTCTTCCTTTTCCGGGTCCCACTTGATCTTGCGTCCCAACCGCAGCGAGATATTCGCCAGGTGGCAAGCGGTGGCCACGCGGTGCCCATCCTCAACCGGAGCGATCGGCTCCCGCCGCGATTTGACGCAATCCAGAAAGTTCCGAGCATGCGCTCCGAGCAGATCATTGGAGCGCGCTTCTTTCACGGCTTCTGTCCACGGGACAGGCGTCACGCCGGCAACGTGTGTTGGTCCGCCGACTGGCATGCCGCTGAATTGCGGGACGTGATTTTGGGGCGGCACTTTCTGATCAGGAAACACCTGAAATCCCGAGCGCGTAATGAAGAGGCTGCCCTTAGTTCCAAAAAATTCCAGCCCCTCGCCAGCCCCTCGTCCACGGCTTGCTTCACGATGGGACCACAGCACGGTGATATTGGGATAGGCCAAGAGCGCGTCCTGCGTATCCGGTGTTTCGCCGTTGTCATCGGTCAGTGCCAGCCGTCCGCCCTCGGACGAGGCGCTTTGGGGACCGAGCAAATTCATCACCCAATGAACGATATCGAGCTCGTGCGCACCCAGATTCGTCATCTGGCCTCCGGAATAATCCCAGAACCACCGGAAATGATAGAGAGAGCGATGCGGATTGTAAGGGCGTTTTGGCGCCGGGCCCAGCCACATGTCGTAATTCATGCCCGGCGGCGGGGGGCCATCGGGCGGTGAACCAAATCCGGGCATGATATTGCGGAACGATCCCATGCGCGCGGTATGGACTTTGCCGAGATGTCCCTGCTTGATCAACTGGCGCGCGTGAAGGTAATGCACCCCGCTGCGCTGCTGCGTGCCCACCTGCACGATGCGATGGTAGCGCTCGGCAGCTTTCACCATCCAGCGCCCTTCGCGCACAAAAAGCGTCATTGGCTTTTCGACATAAACATCCTTCCCCGCCGCGCACGCCAGCATGGTGATCAGCGCGTGCCAATGATCGGGCGTCGAAACCACCACCGCCTGAACGTTCTTGTCCTCCAGCAGGCGCCGAAAATCGCTGTAGCCTTTCGCCCGCGGGCCGCAGGCGGCAACCCCCTGCCGCAATCGGGGCTCGTAACAGTCCGAGAGCGCCACAAGGTCTGCGTCCGCCTGGTTCTTGAAATCGCGCACATGCTGAGCGCCAATCAGGCCGTAGCCGATAAAGCCGACGCCGACGCGGTCATTGGCGCCGAGGATTCGTTCGGAGGCAGAAGCCGTCCTGACGGAAGAAGAGGCAAGATCAAAAGTTTTCGTTAACATGCGCGCGAGTATATCACACTGTGAGGTATACGGAAGTAAAAGCGCACGGCGTCCGACGCTGCCGCATGCCGCTTGCCCCCACGCCAAATTTCTTAAATTAAATCCCACGGCTTTCGGGCCGGGCGTGAAAGCAGCGCGGAAGCCTGCGGATCATCAGGAATTTCTTCCTTCGCAGAATCCCAGCGAATCTTATGCCCGGTGCGAAGAGCAATGTTGCCGAGGTGTGGAACGATGGTGGAGCGATGCCCGATTTCGACATCCGCCACAGGCCTCTGCCGCGAGCGCACGCAATCGATGAAGTTTTTGATGTGCAAGTCCGTGCAATCCCGGCCTTGAACCTGCTGGCGCTCGATGCGGAAACCTTCCGAATCACCCGGCACCACATGAATCGCGCCCGGGCCAAATTCTCCCTTAGGCTCGGGATAAATCTCGAACCCCATGCGATCGGCATAGAGGGTGCCGCCTGTGCCGTAAAACGCGAGGCCGTGTGGACGGTCGCCCTGGCAGCGTGTCAGATAATATCGCATGCCCGGCGTGCGCCCGCCGCAGCCGTGGCCGTTCACCATGGAAGCTTCGTAGCTCAGCACGAAGCCGGGATATTCATAGGTAATCTGCAACGTGTCTGGAGTGTCGCCGCCATCTTTCAGCACGTATCGCCCGCCCGACGCGGCAACAAGGTGCGGTGCATCCACATTCATCACTTCATGAACACTGTCAAAGCGATGCGTTCCATAGTCGGTGGCCATGCCACCAGCGTAGTCCCAGAACCAGCGATACGACACCAGGAAGCGATTCTTGTTAAACGGAACGTCAGGTGCCGGCCCCAGATAGAAGTCCCAATCGAGCCCGGGCGGAGGCGAGGAGTTAGCGGCTCGCCCCACGCCATCCGGTGACATGTTGATGTAGTTCCAGACGCGGACAAAATGTACCGGGCCGATTTCTCCGCTCTGAATGATGCGGGCAGCCTCCTGGAAATGAGGCGCTGAGCGGTGCTGCGTGCCCAGTTGAACCACCCGGTTGTAACGCCGCGCCGCGTTGACCATCTTGCCTCCTTCCTCGATGGTGTGGGCCAGCGGCTTTTCGACATACACATCTTTGCCCGCCTGGCAGGCGAGCACCGTGGGGATGGCGTGCCAATGGTCGGGTGTGGCGATCAGGATCGCGTCCACATCCTTTCGCTCCAGCAGCTTTCTGAAATCCTGATAAGCCTGACAGCGCGGCCCGACCCACTTCTTCGCGGCGTTTGCGTGCGGCTCGTACACATCGCAGACGGCCACGATCTCGACATTGGGGATTTGGCGCAGCAGGTTCGCATCGTAACGACCCCTCCCACCGCAACCAATAAGGCCCACATTCACACGATCGTTCGCTCCTAATACCCTGGCTGAAGAACTGGCGGAAAGAGCAGCGGCTGTACCGATAAGTCCCGTCACAAATTCACGCCTTTCCATTTGTTTCCTCCTCGACTTGCTGGCGGTCACCACTCGCCACTGACCCGTTACCCATAATGCGCGCCGATTATACGTCTGAGACCGAAGAGGGGCAAGCCAGTCTTGAGAGGATTGCCGAAGAACACTTTCCGCCGCCCGTTCTATCGAGCAGACGATGCCGTGTACCCGCAAGTTCCTCGTTGATTCCTCAATATCTGTCGCGAGGTTTGCCCTAAGTGGCATAACTACTTTCTGTGAGCCTAATTGTTTGTTTGAGGATCGGCGGTAAATATACTTGACACGGGGCAATTCTGGGAATAAAGTACTTGCCGCTGATCAGATATGCCGATTGTGCCGCTTGTCTGACAGGCTATGGAGGTGCGCTATGCCAAAGGAATCCAGAGTAAAGATCTTTGGGATTATTTCATATTCTGTGGGAGTTCTCCTGCTATCGAGCGTGTTCTGCCAGGCGCAATTGACAACCACGGGGACGATCACGGGCACAGTCACAGACACGAGCAGGGCGGTGGTGCCTGGTGCCGAGGTTACGATCATCAACGAAGGCACTCATGTGCAAACAACCACGAGGACTAATGCGGACGGAAGCTTCGCGATTCCCGGTCTGACGATCGGCAATTACACCGTAAAGGTTACGAAACAGGGATTCCAAACCTATACGGAGACCGGTATCACTCTCCACCCGGCGCAGGTGGTGAGCGTGAACCCGGTCATGAAAATCGGCCTCGTCACGACGCAGGTCCAGGTGACAGCCAGCGCGGCCCAAGTGCAAACGGCAACGCCGGAAGTTTCAAGTGAAGTCTCGGAACGGCAGGTTGTGACCCTTCCCTTGAACGGCCGGAATTACCAGAGTCTCTCAGCGCTGATGCCGGGCGTTACTAATCTAAGCCCAGATACGGCGCAGAACCAGGGTGGATTCCTTACTTCAAACGTGATGTCCATCAACGGTCAGGGGCAAAGCGGGACGATGTATTACCTGGATGGCATCTGGAACATGAATACGGGCAATATGACGCAGACCACGATTACCCCCAACCCCGACACGATCCAGGAGGTCAGAGTCCTACAAAATAACTACGGCGTCCAATACAGTCTGATGGGCGCAAACGTGGTTCTGCTCGAAACCAAGAGCGGGACAGATACCTTCCATGCCACCGCCTTTGAGTACTTGCGAAACGATGCCCTGGATGCCCGCAATTTCTTCAGTCCCACGGTTTCGCCTCTGAAACAGAATATTTTTGGCTACACGTTCGGCGGCCCCTTCTATATTCCTCACCATTACAACACCGACAAGAGTAAGACGTTTTTCTTCTGGAGCCAGCAATGGGTACGTCAGCATATCGCGTCCGTGCTGCGCGGAGCCGATCCTACGGCAGATATGCGGAACGGCCTTTTCCCGTCATCCACCCCCCTCACCAACCCCTTAACCGGACAGCCTTTTCCGCAAGCCTCTCCCGGGGTATACCAGATTCCGCAAGGTATGTTGAATTCCAGTTCGCTGGCATTTTTGAATGCTTTGGAGCCGCTGCCCAACAATCCCAGCGGCGGATTTCTGAATTACTTAAATTTGACCCCGGCCATTAATTCGCAAAGGGATGATCAAATCAAGGTAGACCAGAACTTCAAGCAGAAATTCCACCTGATGGCCGAGTATCTGGACGAGCGGCAAACCAACGGCAATCCGAACGACACTTTCTTGGGCTCCCCTTTCAGCACCAACAGCAATCCGGTATTCACGAACAATCAGTTGGCTCAAATTCAACTGACGCAGACGCTCTCGCCCGCGATGGTAAACACTACCAGCATTGCCATGAACAACTACGTGGTGAGCCTCGCCGCCAAAGGCACTTATCAGCGAGCGCAGATTCCGGGATTCCAGGAAGTCCTTCCTTTCCCCAACGGCTTCGGCTCTGACCGCTTGCCGCAGATCAACATGTCGGGCGGCTGGCCGGGCATGGGCTGGGCATACACCTTGCCTCTCAATCATGCCAGCGATCTTGAAAATACCTTGGATGATGATTGGAGCTGGCTGCGCGGAAATCACTACTTGCAGGCTGGGGCGCAACTCGTCAAAGGAACCAAGCGCCAAACCGCTTTTGCAGACAGCAACGGCCAATGGTTCTTTACCGGCAAGTTCACGGGCAATGCCATGGCGGATTTCCTGCTCGGCGATGCTTCATCCTTCACGCAGGCCAGCACCGAAGGGCGACCCTATGTCCACTATCCTATTTTTTCGCCATACGTTCAGGATCGATGGAAGGCCACTCGCCGCCTGACGTTCACCATCGGCTTGCGCTTCAACTTTCTGCCCGCCACCCACGCCCAACGCGGTTACATTACAATCTTCGATCCGGCCAAATACAATCCGGCACAAGCGCCCATCGTTAATCCGGATGGAACGATCACGCCCACGCCGAATTTCAACCCGCTTAACGGGCTGATTTTCAATGGAGAGGGTGGATTCCCGCTGAACTTCTCGAGCGCTCACCAGTACGATTGGGCACCTTCAGCCGGTTTCGCCTGGGATGTGTTCGGGAACGGCAAAACCTCCTTGCGAGGCGGCTACGGCATCACCTACACACGTGTTCCGACGGGGACGGATTGCAGCTATTTCTGCGGGATCAATTATCCGCGCGTGACCTCCCTCACCCTGATTAATCCCAGCTTCCCGAACCCCACCGGAGCGGCTGCGGCCCCCGCGAGTGTTCAGACGATCGACAGCCAGGACTTGAACCTCTATCCTGCCGCCCAGGTTCAGAGTTACAGTTTAAGCCTGGAGCATCAGTTTGCAGGAAATTGGATTGCTTCCATCGCCGGCGCTGGGAATGTAGCGCATCATATCGGAACATACTACGACATCAACCAACCTCTCCCCGATCCACCTTTTGACTTTAACCCGCTCATCAACACGGGAACGGTGCTGCCTCAAATTTATTCGCCGTATCAGGGATATGGGTCCATCACGACCAACGTCAGCCCGGCCAGTTCTTTCTGGGACGCCCTGGAGATTAACGTGCGCCATCCGATAGGTCACAATCTCTTTTTGAGCGCGGCATACACCTGGGAGCATTCACTCTCGACCGAAAGAGGCACGGTGTTCTTCGAGAATTCCAACACCATGCAGGATATCTACCATCCCCGAAACAATTACGGCACGACGAATCTGAACGTCCCTCAAATTTTGACCATCAGCGCTATCTGGAATCTGCCTTGGTTTCAGAACGCGCACGGCCTGAGAGGCTTTGCGTTGGGCGGATGGCAGTATTCGGATATCACGACCATCCAAAGCGGATTTAACCAGGATCCTGGCCTGAGCATTGCAAATCAAGGGCTGGCGACCCGTCCCGACCGAGTCGCCAGCACGATTACCGGCCCGAAAACCGTACAAAAGTGGTTTAATACCGGAGCTTTCGCGGCGCCGCCGTTTGGTTATTTCGGCAATGCCGCTCCCGGCTCGATTATGGGGCCCGGCGTCGTCAACTTCGATATGGCTCTCTATAAGGATTTCCATTTCGCCGAACGCCACACGATCGAATTCCGGAGCGAATTCTTCAATATTTTCAATCACACCAATTTCAGTGGCATCGATCCGACTTTTGGGAGTGGCACCTACGGCCAGGTGACAAGCGCCAGAGATCCTCGGATTATTGAGTTTGCCTTGCGCTATCAGTTCTAAATGGGTTGCTGAAAAAACTCATCTCAAATAGCCGTAGCGCCGTATTCTTGTCGGCTTCGCCCGAAGCCCGCAGAGGGATTGGTGCTAGGTTTCATCAGCTTTCAGCTACGCCGGCTGAGCGGCATCAGCCCGCCACTCGCTTCACTCCGGTTGTCATGAGTCTGAGGAGGGGCCGCATGCAAGAGCGATTCTTTCATCCATGCTTTTTATTGCTTTTCGCCCTCATGACCTGGAATCTTCAGGGGCAGAGCATCTACCACCCCAGTCCTTTAGACCTCACCGCTCAGATTCGATCCCCCAAGCTCGAATCGCAGTTGCACCATCCGTTGCCTGAGCAATACATCTGGGTGCAGGCTCGCCAGAGAACGCCCGTCGAATTCTGGAATCCTCTCGCCGGGAATACCCCGCAATGGGTCTATTTTCGCCGAAGCTTTAATCTCACAAGCGTCCCAAACGTGGCCACACTTTATGCAGCGGGGCCGGCGCACATGCGCGTCTACCTGAATGGCAAGCTTTTGGCGAACGCACGTCAGGATTGGGGAGCCAAAATCCATCCTTATGTTTTGATCCTCGATGTCACCTCATCGCTTCATGCTGGTCGCAACGTGCTGGCCCTGGCTGTCGCCAATGGCCGGCGGCTGGCAGTGAAAATTGTGGCGCGATCGCGAGAAGTAAACGGGCCGGCTATCTTGATGACCGGCAGTGGTTGGAAGTACAGCACTGAAGAACAAAAGGGTTGGGAGCAGCCGGACTTTAGCGAGAACGGCTGGCAGGACGCGGCAGTGCTGGGAGGAGTGGAAAGCCATATCAATTTCTTTCAGGCGAATCAGGATGCCGGAATGTATCGCTGGCCTGGCTATGACGGCATCTCTCCATTTCTTGCCCGTGTATCGGTTCGGGCGGCTGCAACACTCGATGTCTTTCCCGGGCTGGGCGCTTTTCACAATACCGAAGCGCTCGCGGCCAAAGGAGATCCGCTTAGTGAGGCTTCAGCGGGAGACTTCACAGTGGATTTACCCCCTGCAAAAGCACTCCGGACGGAATACCCCAGCCTGGTTCTTGATTTTGGGCGCGAATCCACTGGACGACTTGAAGTGGTCTCAGATTCGGATGCGCCCATGCGGCTCACCATCCAATATGGTGAGTCGCTGGGCGAGACCTTACAGGAACCCTATTTGGGCGTGGACGAGCTCGACGTGCCTCCCCACGCAACTGCCTACGGCCCCAAGAGCGCATTCCGTTACGCCAAAGTGACTTTCCTCAGCAGTTCTTCCCCATTGCGATTCAAGACGATCGAGCTTGACGACATCTATTACCCGGTCAAGTATCGCGGCTCATTTGAGTCTTCCGATCCGCTTCTGAATCGCATCTGGGAGTTGGGAGCATATACCAGCCATCTCTGCATGCAGGATGACATCTGGGACGCTCCCAAGCGCGACCGAGCGCGATGGATGGGCGACCTGGACGTAAGCGGGCACGTGATTGACGCCGTTTTTGCCGATCACTTCCTGATGCAGGAAACCATGAACGCCTTAATTCACGACGCCGGCCAGCCAGTCGACCGCGATGTGAATCACATCCCGGGCTATTCGGCCTTCTGGGTGATGGGTGAGGCGGATTATTACCAGCACTTCGGTGACCTCAACTATTTGCGCTCGATCCATCAACCGCTCATCCAGCTTCTCGATTACATGGCCAGCGAGCTTGATGAACGTAGCGTCTTCACCAATCGCCATCACGCCTGGCCCTATGTCGACTGGTCGCCGGGTCTCTCGCCTTCATTTTCTTCAGCCGGAACACGTCCGCTTGTCGAGACGGCGCCCAACGCTCAGCGCGCCACCCAATTTGAATTCTACGCTGCTTTCAAGCGAGGCGCGTGGTTGCTGCGGCAATTGGGAGATTCAGCGAGCGCAGAGCGCTTCGACGCAAAAGCCGAGGCGATTCGTAGTGCTGCGCTTCAGTACATGCTTGATTCACAATCAGGAACGTTTGGCGACCGCTGGCAACCGAACGCCATGGCAATTTATTCGGGCCTTGCGGACGATAATCAGACGCAAACGATCTGGCAGAAAGTGCTTTCCCATCCCGACCAGTTTCGCATCACACCCTATTACAACTTTTATGTGATTTCGGCCATGGCCCTAGCGGGCCAGTACAAGCCAGCGCTCGACTGGATTCGCCAGTATTGGGGAGGGATGGTCCGCCGGGGCGCGACGAGTACGTGGGAAGCCTACGAATTGGGGCTGCCCAAACAAGGATGGCACCGCCGCTTGCGCGCCGACTTCGGCCAGGGGTACTTTGTGAGTCTGGCACATGGCTGGTCGAGCGGGCCGACAATCTGGCTGATGGAAGAGATTCTGGGAATCAAGCCCACAAAGCCTGGATTCGCGCAAGTTCAAATTCGTCCGGAGCTTGCCGGACTCCAGTGGGCGCGCGGAACGGAACCCACGCCTCGAGGCCTGATCAAAGTGGATTATCGCGCCACTTCGGGCGGCGGCTTAACGGCCACCATCGACTTGCCGCCCGGCACGCAGGCAGAGGTATCGATGCCCGTGACTCAAGGCGAAAGCACAATCCGGGTGAACGGCCGAGCACAGTCTGGAACTTCGGCCGAGAGCGGGCGGCGAACCGTCATCCATCTTGATCATGCCGGACATTATACGCTGGTATCAAAATAACCGTGGCATAACGAAGGCCACCACATTGAGCTCAGAATGAGCTCCACGAAGCATCTCAACGGCGGTCGCGGAGGGAAGAGAAGAAAGATAGGAGACAAGAAAAGTGGCCGAAACCCGAAAGCGATCATTGCCTTTTGCTTGTCATTTGCTCTGGTCCTGAGATTCTTCGTTGCCTGCGACTCCTCAAAAAGACAGCGGGAAAAAGTTTTGTAACAGCCTCTGTTGGAGAGAATTCATGACGTTGCGAAGACGACGATTCGTACAATACTTGCTTCCCGCGATACTCTGCCTCACCTTTACTCCAGGTGGCAAGGCCGCCCCGCCGGCAAGTTCGGTCCCTTGGACAGCAAATTTCATCTGGCCTTCCACCAGCGCCATCGCCCCGCACAAGAACCAGTTCATGCTTTTTCGCAAAACGTTTACTTTGTCACAAGTTCCTGGCGAAGCGCGGCTGGCAATCTTTGCTGATAGCCGGTACCGCGCGTTTCTTAACGGAGAGTATGTCGGTCAGGGCCCGGCGCGAGCCCCAGCGCGCTGGTATTACTACGACATGTTCGACGTTGCTTCAAAGCTGCATCCGGGAAAGAACGTGATTGCGGTTGAGGTACGCTGGTTTGGGGAGGATAAGGCATGGTACGAGCCGCCGCCGGTTCCGCCGCGCTTTATGGCGATGACTCACGGAGCGCTGATCTGCCAGCTTGAGATCGGCCAGGATTCGGAACAGCAGGTGATCAAAACCGACGAAAGCTGGCGCGCAATGGAAGATCATGCGTGGGAATTAAACACCCCCGAGCTGAACGATCTCGGCAACATTGAAGTGTATCACTCCGATCGTGTGGCAAAAGGTTGGACCCAGCCCGAGTTCGATGACAGCAGTTGGCTTCCGGTGGAAGTGATGCGGAGCGTCTGGGGGCGCATGACCCCTCCTGAGGAACCCTACGCCCATCTTGTACCACGCCCCATGGCTTACCCACTCGAAAAAGAGGTGGTCCCCGCGAAGGTGGTGAGCGCCGGAACGTTTCCGGAACGGCGGCCTCAACCCTTCTTTTTGCAGAGTGGCAGTCCGCTTTCCAGGCTTGGCAGGGAAATTGCCGCCGAAAAACACACCATACAACCCTCAATCTTGAGCAACGCGAGAGCTCTCACTGACGCTTCGGCTTCCGCTTATGCGGAAATCCAGCCCGCCCCGCCGGGGCAAACGCCCTACGTCATCCTGGATATGGGCCGCGAGGTGGATGGATATCTTCAGTTCAGTGTGGAAAGCACGCATCCGGCCCGCATTGACATCGGCTGGAGTGAAATGATGGTGAACGGAGACATCACCGCTGATGAGCCGGGAGGAAATTATGTCGCTCAATATTTCGTCGCGCCGGGAACTCAGCACTGGACGATGTGGGGGTGGCACGGCCTTCGTTTTGTGGAGCTTTCGTTTCCAGACCTTTCTGCACCCCTGAAGTTCCGGGTTGGGCTGCGCTTCAGCACGGCGAATTTGAGCCATGCCGGATCATTTGAAAGCTCCAGCCCCCTGCTCACCAGGCTCTGGCAGATGGGCGCTTACACCTTTCAGCTCTGCACGCTCGATGGAACTATGGATTGCCCCACGCGCGAGCAGCACCAGTGGCTGGGGGACGGTGAAGTAGAGTTGCGTGTAAACGGTGTGGCGGACGGGAACCTGGACCTTACCCGAAAGTTTCTGCTCGACGCGGCGCGGGACGCCTGGCGAGACGGTGCGATTCCCATGGTGAGCGATATGGGGGGAAACACCAGCATCCTGATCGACGATTACATCTTTTCATATATCAACGCTCTCCGGGAATATTATCTCGAAACAGGTGATAAGGATTTCATCCTCCGGCTCTACCCCAGTGTTGTTCGGGCCATGATGTGGTTCCAGAACTTTCGTCAGCCCGATGGCCTTCTTGGAGCCATGCCGTACTGGGTTTTTCTTGACTGGTCGAACCCGGACAAGAAGGGCGAGAGCGCGATTCTGAACGCCCTTTACGCGCATACGCTGGAAAATGCCGCCTACCTCGCCGATCTCGCCCGTGATCCTTATCATGCCAAGATTTTCCGGGACGATTCAGCCGCTATTCGCGCCGTCTTTGACCAGCGATTCTGGGATTCAAGCCGCGGCCTTTATGTGGATGCCTGGGATCGAGGTCGCCAGAGCGATCGAGTGGGCCAACTGGCGAACGCCGATGCGATCCTGTTTGGGCTTGCTCCGCGAGATCGCACTGCCGGAATTCTGGCCAAGATTACTGATCCTGCTCGGGTCCGTCCCGGGGGCTTTAATCCCGCCACCGGACAGTTTGAAATTACCGGCCAGGCAAAGCCTTCGGGCAACGTCATCATCCAGGCTCAAACCTATGGGATGTTTTTCGTGCTGGAAGCGCTGGCGGAGCACGGAGACGCTGCGACGGTACGGCAATACATTGAGAAGTTCTGGGGGCCGATGGTGGCTGCTGGCAACGACACCTTCTGGGAGAACTTTGTCCAGGCCTCCGGAACCTCTTGCCACGCCTGGAGCGCCGCTCCAACTTATTTCCTGACCACCCTGATTCTGGGCATTCGTCCTGCAAAGCCGGGTTATGCTGAATATTGGGTCGCGCCTCATCCCGTTGGACTGGAATGGGCAAAAGGTGCCGTTCCCACGGTCCATGGCGAAATCAGGGTGGATTGGAGGTGGGAGAAAGCAGGTGGTGGAGGCGCTACAAATTCAGGCGATCCGGGAAGCACGTTTGTTCTGACCCTGCACAACCCGGCTGGTGAGGTGGCACAAATCATGCTTCCTGTGCGGAATGGCAAAAAGCCTTCGTCCGTCACGTTGAACGGGAAGCGGGTCTCGGGGCGCTTGCAGGCAACCGCTCCAGGAGACTATACAGTGCGGGCGGAATACTGAACCTAAGACACTCGAGAGAATCTTATGGCAACAAACGGCATCGGACGTCGGACTCTTCTTGCCGCAACGGCAGTGGAAACGCTCATGCGGCTGGCCCCATCGGGCTTTGCGCAGCGCGAGGCGGCACACTTCGTTCCCCAAGCCGATTATTGCACTATCGATTCAAACGGCACTGCTCATGTCACGCGTGTCGTGCCGGTTCCGGGAACCATCAGCGCTCAGGCGCGGAAATTCATTTCCCAGCCTGGCCCCTCGGGTCCACCACCCTCCCTTGCCGAGCAGCGCGCTCACACCGACGCTTTCCGCATTGGCCGCGCTGCGGAGGCACGCAAACTTTTTCCCGTGAAGATCGAAAGCAAGACGCTCGGGGGTGTGCGATGCGACATCATCACGCCGCCGGGGGCGAAGCCTGGGCGCGTGCTGATCAACGTTCACGGCGGCGGATTCGTCACCGACTCAGGATCGCTGGTCGAGGGCATCCCCATTGCACACTTAGCTCGGATGACTGTTATTTCCGTCTACTACCGCCTCGCGCCCGAGCATCCTTTCCCCGCCGCTGTCGATGACACGCTGGCGGTTTACCGCACCTTGCTCAAGAGCTACAAGCCTGAAAACATGGGTCTGTTCGGAACTTCGGCGGGGGCAATCCTGACGGGCGAAGCGGCGGTTGCAATGCGCCGCGATGGGCTGCCGCTCCCGGCCGCTCTGGGCATCTTTTCCGGAACCGGCGACATGAGCCAGGCGGGCGATTCACAGGCGCTTTATACCCTCTGGGGGTTCAGCGGCTATCTGAAGCCGCCGACGAAAAAACCGCTTCTTGACCCCTACGTCGGAAGCCACAACCCGAAGGACCCCGTGCTCTCGCCGGTGTATGCAGACCTGCGCGGCTTTCCTCCCGCCTTGTTCGTTACGAGCACTCGCGACCTTCTGCTCAGCGGGACTTCCATCCTGCATCGCGCCTTTCTGCGCGCCGGGGCCGCTGCGGAGCTGGTCGTTTTTGAGGCATTGCCCCATGCCTTCTGGTATGACTATGAGCTGCCGGAAACCCGGGAAGCGTTGGATCTGATGGCTGCGTTTTTCAGCCGAAGGCTCAGCGTGTAGCCGGAAGCGGATGCAACTGCAACTGCAACTGCAACTGCAACTGCTGCTCCCTGCATAAGATGCCCTGGGTTTGCCCAAATTCGCGCGGCATCGAAAGCTGCTTTGTGCCGGGCGGGACGGAAAACCCTCTGGTTTTTCAAGCAATTACCTGAAGGAGCCAAAATTGAAACGGCGCTCTTTTATCTCCCTCCTTGGCGCGGCATCCCTCCTGCGAATGCCGCTCTGGGGCCAGCCAACTAGCCCTGCCACGGTCGCCCAGCCCTGGGGACCTCCAAAGCTTAAAGCAGCCCGGGCTGAACACCAGCGAGTTGTCCTTTCGTTTACTCCGGTTGAAGGAGCAACGTCTTATCGGATTCAGTTCCAAACCCCCCAAGGGGACAGGGAAACCATTGAAGGTGTGGTGGTTACCGACTACTCCGTGCAGGGACTTAAAAATGGGACGCCCTACCGGTTTCGGGTCGCTGCTGTCGGCACTCGCGGGGTGACTCCGTTTTCCAATGAATTAAGGGCAACCCCTACCACAGAAATGGATTGGAGTTCTCTTGCTGAGGCCTTCCGTGGGAATAATCCCACACGCAGTTCCTGCCCATTCTGGATGGTTCACGGCGATGAAACGGAAGAACAGTTGCGAGAATTCATGCGAGTGATTTATCGCTTCGGCTTTGAAGGTGTTACGCTACATCCTTATGATTACAAAGGATTTATTGAAGAGAACAACTGGAAAAACTGGCGCATTATTGTGGATGAAGCCCGGAAGCTGGGACTCACCGTCTGGGAGCAGGATGACAAGGACTATCCCTGTGGGTACGCAGCGGGACTTATTGTTGCGAAAAATCGAAAACTGGCGCGATGGGAAATCACTCTTGCCCACCAGGAATCCTGCCACGGCCCGAAGCAGCTTTCTTTGAATATTCATAACCTTTTGCCGCCAAAGCAGCACCTCATCGCAGTCGTCGCCGCCGGTCCTCAGAATCGTTTTGAGGATCTCACGGACTCCGCGTCAGAGGGGAAGCTCGAATGGGAAGTTCCTGAAGGTGACTGGGAAATTTTTATCCATGGAATGTGGCAGCCCGGGATCGACGACCCTAAGGTATACCCCGACCTCGTCCATGGCGAAGTGCGAGGCTATATCGACCCGCTCAGCGAAGAGGCTACCGATCTCTTTGTCCAGATGGTGCTTGAAGATACTTGCAAGGCCATCGGTTGGGAGTATGTGGGGAAAACCTGGAAGGGATTTTACATTGACGAGCCGGGTTTCTATTCCAGCGGAGTCATGCTGGGCCAGCCCGGCGGCTTCCCTTGGACACCGGATTTCCTCTCCCGCTTCCAAGCCCGCTATGGATATTCTCTTCGCTCGTTGCTTCCGCTACTCTGGGTGAGTCGAGGTCCAAAAACCAACCAGGTACGACACGACTATATGGATTTTGTCAGCCGGGGATACGACGATCTTTTCCTGGGTAAGCAAACCCGGTTTGCCGAAGCTCACGGCATGCAAATTGACGGCCATGTGAGAGAAGACCTTCCTTTCCAGCTTGGCGGAGGTGCGGGGAGCGATTTTCGCATGCTGGAATCCTACAGCATGGGTGGATTCGATCATATCTTCGACCAGTGGTATACACCTGAGGATGATGTCTACTGGCGACAGCCCAAGATGGCCAGCTCAGTTAGCCATTACAAGGAAACACCCTTGGATGAAGCGATGGTGGAACACTTTGCCGCCACCGGCTGGCGCACAGGGCTTACGGAAATGAAGGCCATGATGGACTGGACCACATGCCGGGGCCTTAATCGGATTGTGCCTTGCGGTCTCGACACCCGAAGACCTCCCGTGTGGGAAGACCAGCCGGAATTCTGGCTCTATGGAAAGAATCCACTCGCTCCATATTTCCACGCTTACCAGATTATCGCCAATCGTCTCACCATGATGATTCGCGGCGGCCGTCACATTGCCAAAGCCCTGGTTTTGGATACGGCGGCCTCGGCCTGGGTTGGACCTGTTGAAGAACTCTGGAAGTCGAACAAGGCCCTGAGCCAGGCGCATTTCGACTATGACAACGTTTCTTATGAAGTCTTTGCCGATCCTGAAAAGACCCGCATCGAGGGTGGTCGCATTCATCTCGGCCGCGAAGACTATGAATGGGTTTTTTTGCCCGGCGTCGATGCCCTGCCACTTCCCGTGGCCGACCGGCTGCTCGAATTTTACGAGGCAGGTGGAACCGTTGTTTCCCTGGGTCCTCAGGTCAGAATTGAGTTGCTTCCGGGAATGACTTCAGCAGAAATCGTTCTCAAAGTTCCCATTCGATCCGCAGATGGGCGGCACGATGAGCAAGTGAAGCAGATTGTTTCGAAAATCTGGGGGCAGCAGGCGAGCGGACGCGGGCGCGCTTATGTCACAACCTACAAGGACATCGGCAACCTGCTCTATTCGCTCAATGTTCACGACGTTTGGATTGATCCGAACCTCACGCTGCTTCAGTTCTATCACCGGCGGCTCTCGGGACGCGATCTCTACTTTTTCAATAATGAGGGCGAGCCTGTCTCGACCACGGTTCGCCTGCGCGGGGCAGAAGGTGTCCCGGAAATATGGGATCCCGTTACAGGCGCTATCCATCAAGCCCCCTGCTATTGGGCAGACCGTGGAGAGCTGTCATTGCGCCTTGACCTCGACCGCTATGAATCAGTTTTTGTTGTTGCAAACCACTCCGCGGAAGCCCAACCGCATATCGCTTCAAGCAACGCAGACGAAGTTCTCCGAGGAGATCATGGAGAAATCATTCTCCGAAAATACAAGCCCGGCGCGCTGCTTTATGCTCTCGTTCAATCGGATGGTAAAATAACTTACAAGCAGGTGAGTACACCCTCGGCTGAACTCGCTCCGGTCACAATCAGCGAAGGGTGGTCACGCATGCCGCTGGAAGGAAATGGCGCGATTTACAGAGTGAGGTTCGATTGGCCGCGAGGAAATGCTCCCTCTGGCGTCCTGCTGATCGAGGATATGACGCAGGTTATCCATGCCAAGCTAAATGGGAAAGATTTGGGCATGCGCTTTACTTATCCCTTCCGCTTTGATCTTGGAACGGCCTTGAAGCCCGGCCCAAATGAACTGGAATTGAAGCATATTGAGCGTCACACCTTTACCTCCAGGCTGGGCAAGGTGAAAGTGCAGCCGTATTATGAGTTTCGGGTGTGAGTCTGTAATGTTGCGCAGCGCGAAAGCCTCCTTGCCGGACAGGCTCCTTGCAAACCTGCACTACATAGCCAGTTTATTGTGGTCTACCCTCGCTGATGCGAGATGCGTCCTTTTGCACTCATTTGGGCATCGACTGTGGGTTTACAACCGGCTTCCATTTTGTTTCATCATTGCGGTGGTGGGGGTCCCGCCAAGCGCTCTCGCCCATGCCGTTCCTTCTGATGACTGCTCCAAGAATCAGCAATTCAACCAATGGCTTCAACAGGGACAAAGCCTTAAACTCTCTGTCGTAGCGCGCCAAAAGGCCTACGAGCAGGCCATCAAAGCTTGCCCCAGAAGCACGACAGCCTATCATAATCTTTCAGTCCTGCTCCTTCAGCAGCAGCAATTCGAGAAAGCGCTTGGTTGGACCCGCCGCGGCCTTGAGGTCGTTCCGGCAAATCCTGAATTGAATCTCGATCTGGGGGTTGCTTTGCTTTCACTCGGGCAGCCCGAGAAAGCTTTGCTTATATTCCAGCGACTTCCTGTTTCCGGCAAGACTGAGTTCTATCTGGGCATGGCTTATCGTTCCCTTCGTGATCATCAAGCCGCACGCCAGGCATTCGCAAAATCTTTTGCTCTCGGTTATCACGACCCGTATGTTCTCTATGCCCTGATCGAGCAGGATCATGCTTTGCACGATAAAAAAGCCGGACTTGCTGACTTCAGAACCTTTTATGAGAGGTTCCCGCAATCGGCCTGGCTGCACCTGCTGTTGGGAAACGCCTACATCTCGCGCCATGACAACTTGCATGCTGAAGCCGAGTACCTTGAGGCGGTCAAGCTTAATCCCAAACTCCCAATCGCCCACTTTCACCTGGGGCTGATCGCCTTTAATCGCGCCGATTATTCTTTAGCCTTGCGGGATTTTCAGAGGGAAGTCGCTCTGAATCCGACCTTTGGCGAGGCTTACCTTTATCTCGGCGCCACACTGCGCAGGCTTGGCCGGAATTCTGAGGCGCTGCCTGATTTGCAGCAGTCTGTAGCCCATGACCCCAATTTTGCCCTTGCCTATCGCGAGCTCGCCGCAGCGCAAATCGAAGCGCACCAACTCCGGGACGCGCGGAAAACGCTGGAGAAGGGCGAAAAGCGTTTCCCCAAGGAACAGGCTTTCCCCGCCCAACTCGCTCAGCTTCTGCGAAGGTTAGGTGACACACAGTCGGCTGAGAAACAATCCCGCCTGGCAGAATCCCTTAGTCGTCAGGCTAATCCGCAACTTCAGAGCCATCCGCCTAGTGCCCATCCTTCAGGCGAAAACCCGGAAGAAACTGGTGACAGCCCTGTCCTGAGTACATACAAAAGTGATGGGGGCAATTCGGTTCCCGACTCAAGAGAGAAATCCGACAATCCTCAACTGACCCGCGGCATTTCAAGCGGAATGAAGAGCGGAAACGCACCAGGGGCGGGCATTGAAAGAGAAGCCTTGCTCGGGCTCAGCATGAACAGGACGCGCGGACATATTTCCTATACCTCACCTGAGCTCCGCCAGTTGAGTCAATGCGTCGAGCGCTCGGACCGCCTTTGTGCCGCAAGCGCCCTGAAGGCGATCCAAGATAAAAACCTGCAAAATAATTCCGATTATCTGAATTTAAAAGCCCAGGCACTGAACTTACTCCACAAAAGAGCTGAAGCTCTGGCTGCCATCCAGCGGGCGATCCAAATCCAGCCGCATCGGGCGGATTATTTCATCACGGAGGGTCAAATCTATCAGCGCATGGATCGCCAAATCGCGGCCATCAAATCCTTCCTACATGCTGAGCAATTGCAGCCGGGACTCGCGGCCCCTATCTATGACCTGGGCATGAGTTTCTTTTTGCTGGGAAACGATAACAATGACAATCAGTACTACGACCGTGCCGCCCGGCATTTCAAGACAGCTCTTGAACTGGACCCCAAAAACGACCGGGCTGAATTCATGCTCGGGATTGTGGATGTCGTCGAATTCAAACTGGATCAAGCGAAGAAGGAATTCGAAGAGGCGCTGCGAATGAGTCCGCAAAATCCCTACTATCATCTGCACTATGGGATCCTGCTCAGCCGGCTTGGAGACCATACGGGCGCCCGGCGTGAGATGCAGACGGCTGAGAAGCTCGATCCTTCTTACGCACGCACTTATTTTAATCTGGGCAACCTTGATGCAGAAATTGGAGACTATCCTGAAGCTCGAGAGCAATTAGAGGCGGCTGTCCGGCTTGATCCAAGCCTCTCCTCGGCTTATTATTCATTAGGCCGTGTCTATCATCATCTGGGACTTGCCGCAAAATCTCAGGCGGCGTTCCTGAAGTTTCAGAAAATGAAATCGCAGGAGCGGCAGGAACAAAGTGATCCTGTTGAAACGTCGGCTGAATCGCGGGCAAAAAAACCATGAACTACCGGAGCGAAAGCGCTGGCATGCTTCATGCGATGTGCCCCGAGGCAGTCGAAGCGTTATCACACTTTAATGGAGGAAGAAAATGGCGTATCGACTCACCGAAGAGGAATTTGAGCAATATCGTCGGGAAGGTTATGTGGTAGTGAAATCGGTCTTCAACGCCGAGGATATCGAACAGGTGGACCGCACGATTGAAGATATCAGCGAGCAGGCGCTGGCCTCTGGCAATTACGACAGTATTCTGGAAGTGGAGCCTGGATCGCTTGGTGACAAGCCTGTGGTCCGCCGCATCTATAATCCTTTTGAGCAGCACCCGAATTTCCGCGCGATGGCTACTGATGATCGCCTTCTGGACCGGGTGGAATGCCTGGTTGGGCCTTCGATTCAGTTGCAGCACAGTAAGCTCAATATGAAAGCGGCACGTCTTGGCTCACCGGTGGAATGGCACCAAGACCTCAGCTATTTCCCTCACACCAATACCGACCTCGTGACCGTCCTGATTTACCTGGATGATGCAACTCAGGAAAATGGCTGTCTGCAAGTCATTCCGCGAATGCATCACCGTTACCTTCCGGCGCAAACTCCGGAGGGTGTATTCGCCGGCATGCTGACAGAAGACGTTCACAAGTACGGAGAGCCGATCCCGCTGGAAGCTCCGGCAGGAAGTGTCATCTTTATGCATTGCCTGACCCCGCATAGTTCACTGCCCAACCGGTCACCGCATCCGCGTCGAACGCTCATCTTTGAATATCGTGCTGCTGACGCTTTCCCCATCTACTACGGTCCCCGCGTGGCAAACGATGAACAGCACGCTTACCAAGTCCGGGGCACGCGCTCACTTTATGCCCGGCTTGCGGGACCTCCGCCCATGATCCCGGCGATGCCTGAAAACTTCAAGTCGCTCTATCAGCTTCAGGAAGAGACCAAGGAAAGGCTTGGCGTGGCAGGCTAATCCTCTTAGCCCCGAGAAGTGTTGGTTGCCACGCGCACGGTGAGCGAGATGAAGCCAGGGGGGCGGCCAGACTTCCGTCTTTGAAAACCGTGGCTTCTGATTTCTCCAGGATTCACCACCTCACTGCCAGATTCGTGACCCGTCTTGGACCTCACGGCTGGCCGGCCTAGCCTTCACCGTCAGAGGGCAACTCCAAAGCGGCGGTCATTGATCTGGCAAGGGTCTCGAGCAGTGTTTGCCGCTTAAACATGGCGGCATTGCCAGGCGATCTTCTGGTCTGGAAGACAAGCCGCACACTTTTTTAACGAACAGAAGATGACCTCTGCTTCCGCCATGAATCCCAGAGGGTAGGAGAATGATGTGAATAAAATCACACGCCGGAATTTTCTTGGAATCAGTGCTGTGGGACTGGGAGGGCTGGCCATGGGTCCGACATGGCCAGTGCTCGCGCAGAGTGAACATTCGGCGACCGGCCTTGAAGCGCTCTACGCCCAATTCAGAGATCCCGACCGGCGCTACAGCATCCGTCCCTTCTGGTTCTGGAACGGCAAGCTGGAGGGCGCGGAACTGCGGCGGCAGATCAAACAAATGGTCGACCACGGCGTCTACGGTGCTTATGTTCATAACCGCGACGGACTCCAGACACCCTACCTTTCAGAAGACTGGTGGGAAGCGGTAGGGGAGGCGCTCAAAGCGGCGCGAGATTACGGCTTTTCGCTCTGCATGGTGGATGAATTCGAGTGGCCGAGCGGCGAAGCGCGGGACTACTGGATGCCAGGCATTAACAAAAGCCGTGTCGTGGCGGCAAACCCGGATTTCCATATGCACCGCCTGCGCCCGACTGAAACCGTCGTCCACGGTCCGCGATCGGTCCGCATCCCTCTGCCTTCCCGCACTGCCGCGGTTGTAATTGCGCGACGGCAAGGCAGGGAAGCTCTCGACGGCGAGAGTCTGAAAGTTCTGCCTTTTGAGCCGGGCGCGAAAGAGCTGGAATGGAACGCTCCCGAAGGTGAATGGATGGTATTCACATACAGCATCGAACGCGCCATAGGACAGCCTGATCATGGTCATGTCGATTTGATGAGCCGCGAAGCTATCGCCAAGTACATCGAAATTTACTATGAAGAGTTCTACCGCCGCTACGGAGAATATTTTGGCAACGCCATGCCGGCCACTTTTGCAGACCATGAAGGGGATTATGGGGCTAAATTGCCCTGGACGCCCCGCCTGCTTGAAACCTTCCGCCGCAAGGCCGGATATTCGCTGGAGCCTTATCTGCCTGCTCTCACCTACGACATCGGCCCCAAAACTGAAAAAGTTCGTTGCGACCTGCTGGACACGGTGAGCGAACTCTACTCCGATAATTTTTTCAAACAAGTCACGGACTGGTGCCATCAGCACAAAATCGAGCACTCCGGGCATGTTTGGGAAGAGTCCTTATTTTTCGGGCCCTCCCAGCAGGGGGATTTTTTCCGCGTTCTACGCTCGATGAGCAATCCCGGCTGCGACACGCTGCTTGAATGGGGTCGGCAATCCGTTTGGCTGAAGGAAGTAGCTTCTGTTGCCGATTTTGAAGGTCGTCATGTGGTGTGTGAGAACCAGGGCGTTCAGGGCATGAACTCTTATCTCAGTCCGGAAGGCATGAAGCGAGTATCAAACTGTCTCGGGGCATGGAACATCGGCGAGTTTATTCCTCACGCCTTCGATTATGATCTTTCGCGCATCAACTTCCCGCCGGATTGGTTCCGCAGCCAGCCTTATCTGCCATGGTTTCAGGCTTACGCCGACCAGATGCGGCGGATCAGCTTCATCAACTGTGAAAGCCATCACGTGGCCGATATTCTCCTCATCTATCCACAAGTCTCGATCTGGGGGCAATCCGCTCCGGTATTTCGCAACGAGCACACCCGCTATTTTCTAGACAACTCATCCTGGAGCGATGATGCAGCAGAGACGAATCAGCAATATGCGGAACTCAAGCTCCGGCTAAGTGAAGCTCGTCTTGACTACAAGGTGGCGGACGACCATTATCTCGGACGGAGTTCGCTGGAAGATCATCGGTTGCGCATCGCGGATTCGCGCTTCCAGATTTTAATTCTGCCGCCCATGTCCACCATTCGCCGGACCTCAGCAGAGCGTATCCGCGATTTCTATCAGGCGGGTGGAACCGTGATTGCGCTTCGGCGTCTGCCTACGATTTCGACCGAATCCGGGCGGGATGATCAAGCACTTAAACAGCTCTGGAACGAGACCTTCGATCAACGGCCCACCCTGGAAGCGTTTCGGCTCAAACAGAATTCGGCCGGAGGGCGCGCTTATTTCTTGACCGGATCGGCGATGGATTTGATCGAGCTCCTGAAACAGATCATCACGGATCCTGACGTGGATGTTGAACAAGGCCCCACGGATCACCTCTACGTGCTGCATAAAATCAAGCAGGGCATCCATCTCTACTGGGTGGTGAATGACACGGCAGAGCCTCGCACGAATTTATTATCCCTTAGAGCTACGGGTCGCCCCGAGCGTTGGGATGCGCACACCGCGCAGCGGTCTCCGCTCTTTTATGAAACTCAGGGCCAGCGGACACGGGTTCGCCTGTCGCTCGGCCCTTGGGACGCGGCTTATATTGTCTTCGATCCCTCCGGCCTCGCCCAGCCTCTGGCATTGTCTTCCACGAACCTCGATGACTTTTACATCATCACTCGAACAGATCGCGAGGTTACAATTCGCGCAAGGGCGCTTATTGGCGAAAAACCTGGCTTCGTTGCTCTCAGCGGCGGCACAAGATTCTATCGGGGCGAATATGCATCTCCACGCTTGGAGCCGCTTGAAATCACCGGAGAATGGAGAGTAACAGTTGAGGGTGACTCCATAACCCTGCCTTATGCGCTGGCCCTTGATGATCCCAATGATCGCGGCATGCGCGAGCGCTGGTATCTGAATCCGAAAGGTCGCCTTGAATGGAACCCCTTATGGCTTTCGCCCATGAACTGCTCCATCCGTGAATGGAACGTGATCGGGCCCTTTCCCAATCCGGAGGATCGCGGATTGGAAGAACATTACCCCCCTGAGGAAGAAGCCAATTACGAGGCTGTTTACCGGGGTGAAGGGGAGCGGGAACTTCACTGGCTGCAGCTGAACGCAGCGGACTATCATGCTGGTGCCGAGCCTGGCGGCTGGAACCTGGGCACTTTGGTGATCAGCGGCGGGCCCTACGGCGACCAGAGCTTTATTGTTAACTACGGAGAACCTCTGCGGCTCTCGCCACCCGAAGGAACTGTCTACGCCCAGACGAATGTCTACAGCCCCAGAGCTGCTGAAGCTGTTCTCATTCTGGCCACTCCGAATCCCAGGGCGGTCTTCCTGAATGGAAGCCAAGTCTATTCCCGATGGCTCCGGCCGCTTTATAACGAATTGACGGATGGCTTTGCAGACCGCATTCCAATCCGTTTGCAAGCGGGCTGGAACAGCTTACTCCTGAAGTTCCTACACCATGCTGTGAATCCCGCTGCGCCGCATTTCACGTGCCGCATTGAGCAGGCGGACGGAGCTCCGGTGGAAGGTTTGCTGACATCCTGCCGGTCGTTTGACCAGCCAGAGCAGAACGTCCGGGATGGATACCGCTGGTTGCGATTTCCAGTCCCTCGCGTCGCTGGCGCCTTGAGAGTGCCAGCGATGAAGCATTCCTGGCTGGCGTTCGTCGATGACAAGTCTGTGGGTGCAACTTCCGAAATTCCATTGCCGGGAGGAACGCAGGCGGTGACTCTTCGGGTTTCCACAAGGGAAATTCTTCAATCGCCCTTTGCTTTTTCTACGGCTCCGGCCTCGCTGCCCTTGGGGACGTGGAAAACACCTGGGCTGGAACATTTCTCTGGCCGAATGGTCTATGAAAAGGATGTAACTATCCCCAGCCAGCTTCTTGCGGAACGACTTCTGCTGGATTGCGGAAAAGTTGGAGTGGTGGCGGAAGCATGGGTGAATGGTCATTGGGTAGGGTCACGAGCATGGTCGCCCTATGTTTTCGACGTGACAGATCATATCCACCCTGGGCTGAACCATCTGAAAGTTCGTGTGGCCAATACGGCAGCCAATGCGCGGGCGGTGGGCCAATCCCGCGACATCCTCCAGAATATCGATCTGGACGGCTGGCACGGCCCAGCGCGTCTTGTGCCCTATTTTGACCGAGAGATTCGCTGCCCCAAGGTAGAAAATCCCGAATAATTGCTCATTTGAGTCAAAAGAAGGCAAGATCTAATTTGATTCTTTTCCCAACAGGTTGCTCAAAAGCAGTTCTGACCCCTTTGGTTTTATGGTGAAGCGAGGAATCTCGCTTTACAATCAAGAACCTGCAAGATTCCTTGTCATCTGCAGTTCCTCGAAATGACAGGTTGCGGCGAGAGGGTTATGGCAACTGGCTGGCGGTTTGACATCCCTCAGCGTGATGTTTAACCTCAATATTTGAGAACAGACGATGGACGTTTACGAGGAAATTGCGAAACTGCGCAAGGCTGGGCGGCGCGGGGCGTTGGCCACCATCATCCAGGTGCAAGGCTCGGTACCAAGTTATGAAACCTCCAAAATTCTGGTGCGGGATGACGGCTCCATTGTAGGCACCGTCGGTGGAGGATGTGTCGAAGCGGAAGTCTGGGCTGTGGCGCAGGATGTGATGCGCGAAGAAAAGCCGCGCCGTCTGCACTTCAACCTGAACAATCATCCGGACTACGACGAAGGGCTGGTCTGCGGGGGGTCACTCGATATCTTTGTTGAGCCGATTCTCGCAACACCCACCCTTTACCTTTTTGGTGGCGGACACGTTTCGCGTTCGGTCTACAAAATTGCCGAAATAGCCGGATTTGATGTGGTTGTCTGCGACGATCGGGAAGCCTTTGCCAATAAACAGCGTTTCCCGACCGCTACTGAAACCTACTCCGGCCCCTGGGAGGCGATTTTCCCGAAGCTTCAGCCGAATGAATTCTCCTACTTGGTCATTGCAACCCGCGGACATAAAGCAGATCTCACCTGCCTGCGGTGGGCACTTAGAACCCCCGCGCGATACATCGGCATGGTTGGAAGCAAGCGCAAGCTGATCGAATTCCAGAAAGTTCTGGAACGAGAAGGCTTTGCGTCCGAGGAACTCGCGAGCGTCCATTCCCCCGTCGGACTGGATATTGGCGCTCTGACCCCTGAAGAGATAGCTGTCTCCATCGTGGCTGAAATGATTGCCGTTCGCCGGAATGCCCTGCCTTCCACTCCATCCCTCGCCTTCCACGCCAAAGCGCGGCAAACCTTATGAGCCAGAGGGCGATCGCAGGGCTTGTCCTGGCAGCCGGAGAATCCTCCCGCATGGGTCAGGATAAAGCGTTGCTCGGATATCGTGGACGTACCTTTCTCGAGGATATCCTGCAAAGTCTTCGCGATGCGGGAATCGAGCGCATTACGGTCGTACTTGGCCATCACGCTGAGGAAATCCGACGGCAGGTGGATCTTACCGGCGCGGAGGTGGTTATCAACCGCTCCTATAGGGAGGGACAAACTTCATCACTTCAGGCAGGTCTTCGCGCTCTGCGGGCGCCAGAAATTGGGGCGATGTTGCTCTGCCTGGTCGATCATCCCGCGATAAGAAGTGAATTGATCCAACAGCTTTGTGGGGCGTACCTGGAATCACGCGCTCGGGTGGTCGTGCCCCGGTTTCAAGGGCGTCGGGGACATCCGGTGCTGATTGACCGCGCATTATTTCAGCCTCTATTGGAGTTGGACCCTGCGGAGGGCGCGAATACCGTCCTGCGCCAATATCGTGATCAGACATATGAACTCGAGGTCAAAGACCCGACTGTGTTGTGGGATATAGATGACCCTGCGGATTACCAGCGATTGATCGAAAAGAAATAGCCAAGCCTGCCATTCTCTCAACGATCGGATCGACGGCTGTAACTTCATCAAGGGCCGGTCCCGTGGAGGAGGCGGCTCAAAATATCCGGCGGGCCTGAGCCTTCCAGCTCAATGCGATCCCCGTCCGTTTGAATTTCCAACCCTTGAATAAACTGCGTGACGTCTGCAGGCTTGGAATTGGTTTTGGAAACCGCCACACGCCAGAGGTTAAGGAGTTGTGACAGAGTTCCGGCGCTCTGGGCATCCTGACAGATGACAGCGATTTGGGTTGAGAAATCCGTGTCCCAATGGACCTGGTATAGTACTGCCCGAATCGGACTGAGAAGGCTGCTTAAGTCGATCTTCTGATTGGACTCACCTAAAAGCAAAGGAACCGCCAAATTGGCTGCTGCCCTACCCGTTGTGATGCCCCATTGCGGACCTGATCCCTCCAATTCAGCCTCCCAATTCACGAACTGCGAGTTGGAATTCAATACGACACGATTGCCAAGATAACCATCCACCACCGCTTCGAGATCGCTTAAGCGGCCAAACGCGGCCAGGTCAGAGCTGAGAAACGTGAAGAAAGTATCGTCGCGACCGAGACCCGATCCGAAAGCATCCAGTGTAAATCCTTCATATTGGCGGAAGGGCAGCTTTTCCCGTGCGATATAACTCTGCGCCTGATCAGGGCGAAACTGACCCTGAGCAATCCCAAAGAGTGCAGAAAGATCATTCACGGGGCCACGCCAACCTACGACAATTTCATTCACGTCTTTCTCAGGATCAGTCCCCAGTGAACGAAGGAACTCCTCGAAATTCTGCATCTGCAAGCTAAATATCGCGCGTCGCAGTTGGTGGTAGTTCGGCAAAGCACGCAACTGATCAAGATTGACGTAGGCGATTTGCTGAGTATCGTTTGGGAAACAGGCTAGGGCTTCGCGGGCGAGTTCTTGTGCAGGAAGTGGGTTGGGGAGAAGGATAAACCAGAGATTAAAAGTCAGTAGAATCTTGCGTTTCAATATATGAATCTCGCGAACTTTGGTCTTAAACAGGTCAAAAGTCCCTGATCTCTCTTAAACTCTAGCGTACATCAAGCGGCTGGACAATCCAAGGAGGGCAAATCCATCAAAAACAGCAGATGAAAATGAAAACTCCCGGAGAAGCCGTCGGTATTGTGGAGTGACGGCCCGCTCCGGGAGCATCTATTTGCCGCGGGGAGGGGGGAACCGCGGGCGTCGCCATTTCCTTGGTCAGCACACCCGAAGCGCCATGACCCGGAATAGCCACGCGTGGAAATAATAAGCAACTTCTTAACCAATGCATTAGAACTTCTAAGTCTATGAAAAATAAAGGCAGCAATTTTGCGTCTTCAATCTGCACTGAAGAAATTCTACACGGAGAGTGTATTATTTTCCGCCGCCATCCTATTCCTTCCAACGCCACGAGCGTTTCTAAATTCCGTTGATCCGAACAACGCCGAGGCTTGAAACACAATAAGACGCCTTAATACAAGGGAGGGATTTGGTGTCCTGTCTCAGGGAATCTTTTACCATAACCACACATTACCCCCTCCTTAATCAAGGAGGGGAATTGCGTTCCTCTCCGAGCAGGGGGAAGGGATGGTGAGTGGGATAATGATCTGGCCCCACGGTAAATCATTAAACGGGACAAAGCAGCGGCGAGCCCTCTTAAAGTTCACCCTGCTTTCGTTTTTGCTTGATGTAATCTGCCGCGCGCATGGAGAGCGCCATAATGGTCAGGGTGGGATTCTTTTCGCTGGAAGTTGTGAAGCAGCTTCCATCGGTCACAAACAGATTTTTCACCTCGTGCGACTGGCAAAAGCTGTTCAAGGCGGAGGTTTTGGGGTTCTTTCCCATCCGCACCGTGCCTACTTCATGACTCGCAAAACCCGAAGGCTCGTGGCCAAAACCCTGAAATGCCGTGCCTTTCATCCGCGAACAGATTTCCATCAGGCTTTGGGTCATGTCTTTCCACAAGGCAACATCATTTTCCACAAAGCGATAATGCACGACGGGCGTCGGGATTCCATACTGATCGGGCCGGGTTGGATCAACCGTCACATAATTCTCCGCGCTTGAAACCGTTTTGCCAAAAGCTCCCAGGAACAGGAAACCCGGCTGCATCCTGCGCACCCTCTCCTTATATTCCGTTCCATATCCCTTCAGGCTTTGAGCCTGATGAGGAAACATATAGGAGGCAAAATTCACCTGAATGCCCCATCCACCGGCATAATCATGTTTTCCAAAGAGTTGGTTGTAACGTGGAACATAAACATGGTCGGTGGCCCCATCCTGATTGACCGGCGGTTTTCCTTCAAGCTCCTCCAGGTACATATTCACGCTCGCCGTCTGATGTCCGTTCAGGTAACGGCCTACGACGCCATTTGAGTTTCCGACACCGTTGGGGTAACGGGGCGATCTGGAATTCAACAGCAGGCGGGCAGATTCCACTGTGGCGCAACAGACCACAAAGATGCGTGCCCGAACTTCCTCTTCCTTGCGGGTCAGTCTGTCAACAAATGAAACAGCGCGAACACGCCCTTCCTGATCCACCAAAAGCTCGCGCGCAATAGCGTTTTGCCGCAAAGTGAAGTTCCCCGTGGCGCGGGCCTTCGGCAGCATGCAAGCTGGCGTGGTGAAAATTGAGCCTACGTCACACCCGTCCATGCAATGACCGCAATAGTGGCAGGGCGGGCGATTGTCGTAAGGCACCGTGAGCACCGCCTTGCGCACTGGAATCAGCGGAATACCCATCGCCTGCGTAGTCCGCGCCAGAATGCGCTCACTGCAACGCATGGGAATGGGCGGCAGATAGTGATTGCCGGCGGGGACAATCTCCAGATGGTCGTTCCTCCCCGAAACGCCGATAATCCGCTCGACGCGATCGTAATAGGGCGCCAATTCCTCGTAGCTCAACGGCCAATCTTCTTCAACTCCCGCCAGAGACCACTCCCGAAAATCCTGCGGTGCATAGCGCAAAGTGACGGCATTCCAGTGCAGTGTCCTCCCACCGAGCACCCGGATGCGGTCCACTCCGACAGGGTCAGAGTCTTCGTAGCGAACCGGCGCAATGTCCTTAGGGTAAAAGAGGGCCTGCTTCTCGCCCCGAAGCCCGCGATAAGGCAACTCATAAGGCCACCTATGGGAAAGAAAGCGCGAAGGGGGAACTTCCTGGCCCGCTTCGAGCATGATTACCTTGGCGCCGCCTTCGGCAAGCTCTTTCGCAACCACTCCTCCGGCTGCGCCAGACCCAATCACACACACGTCGTAAATGGTCATAACTCCTACTCAGCCTCCTCTCGGCCCGTCGCAAGCACCCCGCGCTATTCTGAGACGTCAAAGCTGTTTCTTCCGGCTTCGCAGCACGCTTCTAAGATGATTTGCAGTTTCCAATCCCGCCACGCCCACGAAATGAGCGTTCCGCCGCCTCAATGACCCGGCATATATCGAGAGCCTCTGGAAACGTTAAAAAGGATCATGCGGACCTTTCCGCTTGAATGGAATTGTCGATCCATTGAAGATAATCGGAAGCCCCTTCGACGATGGGCAGGGCAATAACTTCCGGCGTGGTATAGCTATGCATTTTCGAAATCGCCAGTCTAACACTTTCGAAAAGCCGCCGCGTGGTCTTGATCCAAAGCAGGTGTTCCCGATCATCCATGACTTTCCCTTGCCAACGATAAATGGATCGGACCGGCTGGCTGATGTTCACGCAGGCTGCCAGGCGTGATTCCACCAGGTGCTTGGCAATTCGCTTGCCCTCGCGCAAAGTTCCGGTGGTTACCAGGATCACAATCTTATCCGTCATAAGCTTCTCCGAAGGCAATCTCAGACTCTTGCACCAAACACAGCGCAAGGATATACAATAAGATGAAATGCCGACAAATCCTATCCACTTTGGAACTTCGGGCTGGCGCGGAATCATCGCGGAAGATTTCACCTTTGAAAATGTACGCTTGGCAGCATCAGCCATAGCGCACTATCTGCTGGAGCATTCCACGCACCCGCGGGTTTTGGTGGGTTACGACACACGCTTCCTTTCCGAAAAGTTTGCCGAAGCGGCTGGGGAAATCCTGGCCTCACACGGAATTGAGGTACACACCACGTCTCGCGCTCATCCGACGCCCGCGATTTCCTTTGGCATCATCCAGGAGCGATTGGAGGGGGCCATCAACATCACCGCCAGCCACAACCCCGCGGAATACAACGGCCTGAAGTTCTCAACGGCGGATGGCGCCCCCGCCATGCCGGAAGTGACCCGCGAGATCGAGAAACGCGTGGAGCAGATCCTGGCGGGTGAACGCTCACTGAAAGGACCGAAGTTTACAGCTCCACTTTATCGCCCTGCCGACCCTAGGCCTGTCTATCTTGAAGAAATCCGCAGGAAAGTGGACCTGAAAGCCATTGCCGACGCCAAGCTCAAAATAGCCTATGATCCGCTTTACGGAACCGCCCGCGGATATCTGGACCATCTGCTCCGCGAGTATGGCATTGAAGTATACGTCCTGCACGATTTCCGTGATGTGCTCTTTTCCGGCGTGGGACCGGAACCCAGCGCTCAAAATCTTGCAGATCTCGGGAAATGCGTGAAGGAACATCGCTGCGCTGTCGGCCTTTCAACCGATGGCGATGCCGACCGCTTTGGCATTGTGGATTCAGACGGAACCTGGATTCATCCGAATTATATTCTGGGGCTGCTGGCGGATTATCTCCTTGAGGTTCGCAAGCTGCACGGCGGCCTGGCGCGAACAGTCGCCACCACTCATCTGATGGACGCTGTCGCGAAACATCACCACGTCTCGCTTTACCAAACCCCGGTGGGCTTCAAGTATATCGGCGAACTCATCAAAGACGGAAAGATTGCCATGGGCGGGGAAGAGAGCGCCGGGATGAGCATTGCAGGGCATCTGCCGGAAAAAGACGGTATTCTCGCCTGTCTGTTGCTGGCGGAATCCATAGCCCGTCGAGGGCTTTCAGTGCGGCAGCAGCTTGAGGTGCTGTTTGGGAAAGTGGGCGCTTATCACTCCGAGCGCGTGAATCTGCACCTGAAACCTGAGGTTCAGAAACGGCTTCTGGAAAAGCTCAAACGTGATTGGAATGAATTCGATTCGCGCAAGGTGGCTCACATTGATCGCACCGACGGACTGAAGATGATTTGCCAGGACGGCTCCTGGATTCTGATGCGCTTATCGGGCACTGAGCCGGTGGTTCGCGTCTACGGGGAAGCTGCCTCCGATCGCGAGCTTGAAAGACTGATGACCGCAGCCAAGGCTTTTGTATTGAATCCTTGAGCAGTGAAGTGTATGCTCGGTTGCAGAGATTGAACATGCAACGGTGGAATGGCCGAAACCCAAACTTTCGCCGGGTCGTGGGGGTGGCGGGCGCGCTGATTTGCATTGCGCTGATAGCCCATGGAATTTTTGGAGCTGACGGCTTGTTGACGCTTTTCGAGAAGCGCCACGAGCAACAGTCGCTCTCTCATCAAATTCAACAATTAAAACAGGAAAATCAGAATCTTCAGAAGGAAGTCCAGGGTCTGAAGTCTGACCCCGCAACCATTGAGCGCTATGCGCGCGAAGAGCTTCATATGGCGCGGCAGGGTGAAATCATTTATGTGCTTCCTCAACAGGAAAAGAATCCTGCCGCCGCCTCGCTGAACCCACAAGGGACAAAACCCCGTTAGAAATCAGGACGAGTCCGTCTGCGATGGCAAGGATGCGGAAGCGTCACGACGCACAGCGACCAGGCCTTGTTTCTCCTCGGACCGCGCTGGGGTTTGGCTGCCATCAGGCCAGAGGGTGAACGGTCATCGTACGACGCCTTCCAAAGGACTTGAAGCAGTGGCGTAGAGCTTTTTAGGCATCCGTCCGGCGAGATAAGCTTTTCGGCCCGCAATCACAGCGTGTCGCATCGCTTCGGCCATTAGGACTGGGTCTTCTGCTGCGGCAATGCCTGTATTCATCAGCACGGCGTCCGCTCCTAATTCCATGGCAACGGCGGCATCGGAAGCCGTCCCAACTCCGGCATCCAAAATCAGCGGAATATCTGGAATCATCTCGCGCAGTATGCGAATGTTGGCCGGGTTCTGGATGCCCAACCCTGAGCCGATCGGCGCTCCCAGGGGCATCACGGCGGCGGCGCCTGCGTCAATCAGCCGACGCGCGGAGATCAAATCGTCGTTCGTGTAAGGCAGCACGACAAATCCCTCGCGCGCGAGAACTTCCGTGGCCCTCACCAGCTCAAAATTGTCGGGAAACAGAGTCTTCTGGTCACCAATCACTTCCAACTTGATCCAGTTGGAAAGCCCCACCTCGCGCGCCAGGCGGGCCGTGCGAATGGCTTCATCGGCGGTGTAACAACCCGCGGTGTTTGGAAGAATAAAGTATTTCTCGCGGTTGATATAATCCAGCATCGACTCTTTGCTACGATCCGTCAGATTCACGCGACGCACCGCAACCGTGACAATTTCCGCTCCTGAAGCTTCATGGGCGCGAGCCATTTCCTGAAAGCTTCGATACTTTCCGGTGCCAACGATCAGACGGGAGTGGAATTCACGATCCGCGATTTTAAAAACTTCTTTTTCCATTGAGGCGCTCCTTAAACCTAAATTCTAGCGTGGATTTCCCGCCATGCAAAACCGTTGGGTCAGGACGCCTTGTTCCCACATCAGAGTGCAATAAAATCAAAGTATAAAGATGAATCTATAGTCCGATCCCAATGATGGAGCCCTTCCATTTCCTCGACCACCCCGCCGATGTTGGATTTGAGGCGTGGGGAATAACGCGCGAGGAGGCGTTTGAAAATGCCGCCCGTGCCCTGGTTTCCCTTCGAGTGAATCTGGATTCTGTTGCGCCGCTGGAATCCAGAACCGTTCAAGTCCAGGGTTCGGACTGGCTCAGCCTCCTAGTGAATTGGCTAAGCGAAATCCTTTATCTTCAGGACGCAGAGCGCTGGTTACCTTGTGATTTCAAGTTCACTGATCTCCGTGAAACCGGACTCACGGCCATGGTGCAGGGAGAAAAATTTAATCCCTCAAAGCACCATTTAAAGAGCCTCGTGAAGGCAATCACTTATCATCAGCTCGCATTTGAAAAGCAGGGCGACCTTTGGCGGGCACGAGTTTTTGTGGATGTTTAATACCGAAGCTGCTTACGGCGTGATGCAATGAAGGAAGTAAAAATCGGAGGGCAAAGCTGATGGACGGGCTTCCTAAGTCGAAATCACAGTATTTCTCCTCTCCGCTTAGCCTTAGAATGACCGGCATAAGGGAGAGGTTTTGAATCCGTCAGCGTTAGCTTGCATCGGGAAGGGATATTCAATATCTTGGTGTCAGAGGAAGAAGTTGAAGGCGCGGCTTTAGAACGACGATGGAATTGCCCATGGAGTGGAAAAGATTTCGGTTGCTGGCACGCTGGGAATGTCTGAGGAGGCTGGCCCGCAGCATTCTCACTTGCCTGGCGGTCACCGTTGGTGTCACCGGAGTTGTTTCTTCTCCCCCGCTCTGCGCGGCGAATCAGCTCTACGAAGTCCGGCAACTGGCGCCCCACACCTTCGTTTGGATTCCCGATGACATGATGGACCAGAATGGCGATCCGAATTTCAATCGGTCGGGCAATGTGGGCTTTGTAATTACAAACGATGGGGTGATCGTCATCAACACGGCCAACAACCCCTTCCATGCGCGGGAAGTGCTTTATGAAATTCGCCAGCGTACGGATCTTCCGGTGCGGATGGTTATCGACACAGGCTCCCAGGGTGACGAAATATTAGGCAACGAGGTGTTTGCCGAACAGCGTGCCACTATTATCGCAAGTTCCGGGGCCGAAGCTCAGATGCGCTCCTATCAATCTGGTCTCGTCAAGCGAATGTCTCTCGACCCGGAACTCCCTCGTCACATGCGCGGCATCCATCTGACTTTTCCCACGCAGACTTTTCAGGGAACCACGTCCTTCAGCATGGGAGGGCAGGAAATTCGCGTGCTCAGCTTGAATTGCGATGAGCCAGGCAACGCCGAGGGCGATGCGGCTGTCTTCCTGCCCAGGGAAAAGGTGATTTTTCTGGGCGATCTTTACGTGAACGGATACGTGCCGCAAATGGGCTCGCGCAACGTTCAACGCTGGATCGACGCCTTAGGCAACGTTGAGAAGTGGAATGCAACAACCTACGTTCCAGGGCATGGTGACCCCAGCACTGTGAAAACTCTCGCTAATTTCAGGGGATTTCTCCAGTGGCTTCAGGCCGGAGTACAGGCGGGTATTCAGCAAGGCAAATCTCTCTCCGCCGTGGAAGATCAGCTTCTCTCTTCCAGCGCCTTTAATTTGCGGGCTCTTGATCTGGCCCCAAAGGCCATCGCAGCCGTCTATAACCAACTCGCCCGAGCGCGAGCCGCGCACGTTGCGCCCAACCGTTCGTCACCCTCTCCCGTTCCCCAAAGCCGAACAGCCAATCCCGCCACCGATAGCGCGGTTAAGGGTTTCCTGAATCGTATCTCATCCCGCGCGCTGAATGGCGCCCATTGAGATTCCTCCAGAAGAGCCTGCGGCTGGATAAAGCCAACCTGGCAACTCCTCCATGGAGGCCGCTAGAGGCAAGGCATTAACCTTCAATGCGCCATCACGGGCAACACCAGGGCCGAAGGATGCGCGGAATCGTGATAGATGGTCTGTGTTGCTTTTACCCATCGGCTGCCAGTTTCCGGACTCTCGCCGGTATTCAGATTGCGATCGAAACGGGGGAAATTGCTGCTTGATACTTCCAGACGCAAGCGGTGGCCTTTCAGAAAAACGTTGCTTGTAGCCCAGAGATCGATCGTGAATTTGTAGACCTCGCCGGGCGTCAGGTACTCTGGTGTTTCAGCGGAATTGCGATAGCGCGCGCGAAGGATGCCGCCGGTCACATTGCGGGCAAAGCCGTCCGGCGAGACGTCAATCACCTTGGCCGTGAAATCGGTATCGACGGCTGTCGAGCTGGCGTAAAGTTCCAGGTGCACCGGTCCGGTAACGTCCAGATTGTGGGTCAATACGGGAGTCGAATAAACCAGCACATCCTGCCGTGCCTCATTGGGTCGCTGGTCACGCGCTCCGGGTTCAAGATGAAGCGAATCGCAACAGAGTCTGCCACCAATGGTCGGCACGGGATCGGAAGGGTCGTAAACAAACCTGTCGGGCGTTTCACCGTGAGGCGGGTTGGTGATGAGCGTTCCATCGCCCAGCACGGAGTTCGCTTTGCCTGCGGAGTGGAGGTAAAAACGAGTTGGCCGCTCGCCCGGCGGCGGCCAGACATCTGCCTCGCGCCATTCATTCACGCCCATCGCAAAGTATTTCACCGGCTTCTCTTGAGCCAGTCCGTTGGCCTCGCCTTTCAAAAGGCCGTCATACCAACGCAGCATGAGCTTGTTGAGATCGATGACGGACTGAGCCCCAAAATCAACATCGCCCACTTGACGCCCCAGCCCGGCGTGCCCGCCCACAATGACGAGCAATCGTTGACCTTGCCGGGCTGCGTCCGTTCCGCCATGGGCCTTGATACCTTCATAGTTGCGCAGGGTCCCACCCAGAAAAAGGTCATACCAGCCTCCCACGTGGAATGCCGGCACACGAATGCGCGAATAGTCCGCTTCAATCGACCACTGCTTCCAGTAATCGTCGTAATTGGGATGATGGAGCCAGTCCAGGAAATAAGGTGCCAGTTTCTGAAGGCCGGCGTTGCCGAGAGTGGGCGGAGCCGGAAAGAGGGAATAATTCTCGAGCGGCAGCGCGCGGATTGCCGCCATGGCATCGGTGCTTCTCGCCACCTGCCGATTCAGCGTATCCTGGGCCAGACCTGAAGTCCAGGATTCATCAAACCACTGCGTGAAGGCTCCGCCCTGGTATGTCCAGTTTTCGTGATAGTTCGATGCCGTCACGACCGGAAAGATTCCCGCAAGATGGGGCGGGTGAGCGATGGCGGTAAGCATCTGCGTAGCGCCCACGTAAGACCCGCCGAACATTCCCACCTTCCCATTCGATGAGGGCAGTGACGCAGCCCACTCCACCGTGTCGTACCCATCCTGGGATTCATGCTTGAAGGGATACCACTCGCCTTCGGAAGCATAACGGCCACGGCAATCCTCGATCACCGTCACGTACCCCCGCCGGGCCGCAAGATAGCCAGTCTCTATCTCATTCGCCTTATTGTAAGGCGTGCGTTCGAGAAGCACAGGGAATTTTCCTGGAGCGTCAGGCCGGTAAATATCAGCGCGCAGAGTAACACCGTCCCGCATCCGAACCGGCACATTGTGTTCAATCACTACCGGATAAGGCTGCGCTGCCCAACCGGCAACAGCTCCAAACATCCATACCACCACGCCCAGCGCCATGCTTCGTTTCATAGGTCTCCTCAGTAGAGTGGCGTTAGCAGGTTACGGAAAAGTCCTCCAGCCACCTGCCTGTTTTAAGGCAGGGAGTATAAACGATTTGGGGAGAAATCAAAAGCTGACGAGGGCAATTCCGATCAGGCGGCCGATTAAGACTGAGAGGTGCATTGAATTGGAGAAACTCTGGTCATCTCAGAACTGCAGGACGGCACGTCACGCCCCTCACCAAAGCCCAGCTTCCAGAATTGCGGCATGGGGTCACCAGCCTCTTTCAGGGCCCTTTGCAGATCAATCTCCGGCTCTTTTTCGCCTTCGTCCGCCAGGGCAAAAGTTCCAAAATGAATGCCAACACTCGTCTGGGCTCCGAGCGTCTGATGCGCGAGCACGGCTTCGTGCGGTGACATGTGAACGGGTGACATAAACCATGTTGGCTTATAAGCGCCGATCGGAAGCAACGCCAGGCGAATGGGCGCAAACTGGCGTCCAATCCGCTCAAAGTGAGGTCCATACCCCGTATCACCAGCAAAATAGATCCGGCCTCCCGGCCCTTCGAGCACGTATCCGCACCATAAGGCGTTATTCCGATCGCGGAAGCCGCGCACAGAAAAATGTTGTGCGGGCACACACGTCACTTTCAGGTCGTTTCGAAGCGAGAAGGCCTCCCACCAGTCAAGCTCAACTGCCGGACCCAGCTCTTTGGACTTCAGTAAAGCGTGTACGCCCAACGGCACGATCAGTTGCGGCGCATGTGCTTCCTGCAAACTCCTGAGCGTCCGCAGGTCCAGGTGATCGTAGTGGTTGTGACTGAGCAGAATCAGATCGACGCGCGGCAGATCATTGATTCGCAGGCCGGGTGAGCGCCGCCGCCGCGGCCCCAGCCACGGAACCGGCCCCACGCGTTTTGACCAGACCGGGTCAGTCAGAATATTCAGGCCTGCCGTTTGGATCAGCACGGTTGAATGCTGGATGAACGTCACTCGTAAATGATCCCCCTCCACCCGGGCGGGAGGAGGCGGACCTGGTGGTTCGTCGATGAACTCGGGCCAGAAGCCGCGTTCGGAATGAAATTGCCAGCGCAGAAAATCGCGGAAGCCATGCTCACTGACCGGGCCAGGATTAAAAAATCGTCGGCCGTCGAAATGATCTGAAACCGGCCCATGATGGCGGGGGTTCCCGTAAGGATCAGTCAAATAAAAAAGAAAGGCAACTGCCAGCGCCGAGAGCGTTCCATAAAGCATGCGCGAGTTTTTCCTCACGCATTTTCATGCCATAACTCATGACTTTCGGCAAGAGAAACGTAGAGAGGCAGCCCTGCGAGTTTTCAATGAATGAGGCGCAAATCGATCGGGCTTCCCGGTCCCAGAGTGGCCTTTCCATCGGGAGCAACGATATAAGGAATTCCGGAAGGATCAAGCGGCAGGCGACCCAGAAGACCCGACCGCACTAAATCCTTGAGAGAACCTGCCCGATGCCCCGCCTGCTTCTCATAAAACACCAGAACCCTGTCCAGTTCTTCAAGATCCTGCGCGGCTTTGAGCGCTTCGAGATGGGCCAGCGCACTCTTCCGCACCGTTTCATCCTCCGTTGCACGGTAAATCTGAGCCCAGAGAACTTGCGACGTCCGCAAATCGCCACCCTTCGCGGCCACGGCAGCCGCCAGCGTCTTCATCCAGATTTCCGCTCCTGGGCGTTCGCTGCCCGCCCTGAAGACTCTCGCCGCGGCGCGATAATCGTGGAGGTCCCAATAGTAGATAAACCCCAGGTCCTGCCAAAGGCGCCAATATTGGGGATTTGCCACTATACCTCGGCGGAGCAGTTGGAGCGCCTCGGCCGGCTGACCGGCGCCGCCCGGAGGCTTTTCCGCGAGAAAGACCGCTCCGAATCGGTAGGCGATGATTAAATGCGGATCCAGCGTGGTGGTGATTCGCAGCAGCGGCCCGAGCAAGTCAAAACGTGGGTGGCCGGAAAGCCGCTCTCTTCCGTAGTATTGAACCGCTCGCGTCCAGTAGATATCGGCCAGAAGGCCCTCATATCCCAGGCTCAGATCACGCAGTAGCTTCCCGGAAGAAACATAGAGTGGAGTGGTCGCGGCCGCCGAGCCTGCCTGCACCGATCCCGCTGCCCACCGAAGCACGGACTGAGCCGCCAGCGCGGCGACGAGTGTCGCCCATAAAAGGCCGCGGGGCAACTGCCGAGGTCGCGGCAAGGCTTCCTGGAGTTTCATTGCAACTCACGCTCCTCAAAAATCAGAATCGAAGCCGAAACCAGGATGGCTGCATAAAGCAACGCATAGAGCGACCGCGAAATCAGGAGATGCCCCGGAATGCGATCGCCGTGCGCTGCGCTGCCAATCACATTAAAGAGACTGAAATTGGGAAGGAGGTAATAAAGAAAAGTGGTGATCGCCGACACCAAAGTGCTGTGCGTTTCGCTGCCGAACCATCGGATATCCGCCAGCAGATTGCCGATGATGAAAATGCAGAATGTCAAGACGGCGGAAAGCGTCAACGAGGAGATGCAGGAAAAGAGCAAAGCAACTCCGACAATGAGAGCCAGTTCAAGGAGGATGAAATAGATGGCTTCAAGTGAAGCCACATCCTGCGCCTGAAAACGACGGTCCTGATAAAAGAGGGCCAGATAGAACCCCGCAGCCATAATGGCCGTATTCACCAGCAGGGTCAGAAGCAATCCCAGGTACTTTCCCAGAACGAATTCCCAGCGGGCAACAGGCTTGGAAAGAATGTTGTAGAGCGTGCGCCGGTCGATTTCCCGCCACACCAGGCTAACGCCAATGAAAATGGCAATAAGCAGCCCGAAAATGGAGATGGCGCTGAGGCCCAGATTGACGAGAATGATGCGCTGAATATCAACTGAAATCTTACCGAAGAGAATTGAAGCTCCAATCAGCAGGAATGCAAAGACGATGAGGTTGTAAAGGACCTTATCGCGCACCGATTGCTTGAACGTATGACGCGCGATACTCAAAATGCGATGAATCATCGGTTTACACGCTCAAGCTTCGCAGTTTGTCGAATGACGATTCTGAGCGCCGCGCTTGTGACTCAGAGCGGAGTGATGGGAGGGACTCGCTCTGCAAATAAGAAACTGACTCCATTCCTCACGACCTTCGGCACCCTCGGAATGGCAGACTGCCGAGGTTTTTCAACCGATTGGTAAGCGGCAGTCAAGCCGTATCTTACCGAGTCTGAACGCGATCCTTTTCCGGCACTGGCTGCTCCATGACCGCGCCGATTTGCGCCATGAAATAATCTTCCAGGGAAGACTTGACGGGATTGAGAGAGACAATTCGAACTCCGGACGATAGCGCGAGTTCGAGCAACCGATTTGTGTCGTACTCACTTCCAAACTCAAGTCGTACTCGGCCTCCGGTGCGAGTGAGGCTCTGGGCGCAGGATGCGAGCTTTTCAAGCGTGGTTGCAGAAGAACTCTCAACCACCATCTCCGTGGCGGAAATCTCCATTCGCAGAATCTGGCGCAAATCGCCCGAACCCAGCAATTTGCCGCGATTCAGGATGCCAACCCGATCGCAGAGCATCTCCGCGTCAGAAAGAATATGGGTGGAAAAGAAGATCGTCTTCCCCTGCTTGCGAAGCTCCAGAATGAGATCGCGCATTTCGTAGCGGCCAATCGGATCCAGTCCGGACATTGGCTCATCCAGAAAGATCAACTCCGGATCATTGATCAGGGCCTGAGCAATACCGAGCCTCTGCACCATGCCCTTGGAAAATTTCCGAATAGGGAGATCGCCCGTCTCGGCCAGCTTTACCCGCTCAAGAAGTTCACCGGCGCGGCGGCGCGTTGTGGTGGAATCCATTCCGCAGAGTTGAGCGGCATATTCCAGAAACTCGCGGGCACTCAAGTGGTCGTAGAAACTGGGGTTTTCGGGAAGAAATCCCAGGTGAGCATGGACGGCAAGATCACCCAGTTCGTGCCCCAGGATGCGCGCTGAGCCTGATGTGGGGAAAATCAGACGAAAGAGAAGCTTGAGCGTCGTGCTTTTACCGGCGCCATTAGGTCCCAGCAGGCCAAAGATTTCGCCCATCTCAACCTGCAGATTAAGATGGTCCAAAGCCCGCCGTGGACGCTTCCGCCAGAAGCCGATGGCATAATCCTTGGTGAGATTCTTTGTCTCAACAGCGAGCATAGGCAGAGTCATGATCCCTACCGCGATCTTTGCCTATCTTATCATCATGTCATCGTGTAAAACGGTTGTTCGATGTACGAGCTCAGGAACCAGTCATTTTTCGCCCTGGCGGGAATGCTGGGACGTCTCGTCAAAATGAAGTGGGGGGAAGCCTTGTGACTTCCCCCGAAGGAACGTTGCGCGTTGAACGAAGAGTGATGCGTAGCTACTGGAGCGGATTGTCGGTTGTGTCCGGGGTTGAGCCGTCAGTAATGCTGACTGCCGCCGTTGTATTGTAACGGATCACGCCCGACTGATCGGAGCCATAGTGATTCTGGCCCGAAGTGCCGGGAGTTGTCGGATCGGCTTTCACGCCATACGTGTTGATGTTGCCATTTGCATCCGCAGCGCCAGCCGTGTATGTAAAGGTATAGCCGCTCTTCGTGCCGCTGGCCAGCACGCTGTCAATCAGATCGGCGTTCGTCGCCGTAGGATTGCCGCCCCCCGCAGCAGGCCCCAGCGCCGCCAGTGTCGGGCTGTAGCCCTTGTTGTAAGTCGTCGAGTACGTAACGTCGGCCGTATTGATGGTGCGGATCGACCCCACCGCTGAAGCCTGATTGGCGGCGATGCGCGAGCGCAGCAAATTGGGAATGGCGATTGCCGCAATAATCAAAATGATCGCCACAACAATCAGAAGCTCAATCAATGAGAAGCCTCTTGAATCCTTTTTCATGAACATCTCCTTCAAAGTAGGTTTTCCATCCGTGACTCTCACCCCGAATGGAGAAACGAAGAAGGGCAAGTGATTTTCCAAACCTCTGGAGATTAGTATTTACTAATCAACGGACTATCCTTCCTGAATTGTGGGCTTTAGGAGTTGCGTAAAGTGAGCCCAGATCAAAAGGCGGGTATGGAAGCTGTCCATGTGACGTTTTTTGTCATTCCGGGTTGTCAAGTTGGGTCAGACTGTGAACACCGGAGAATGCCGACCATTTGAGTGGAGTGCATTCGGCGGAGATTTAGGTTAAACTTTCTAATTTTGGGCTGGGTGCTTGAGAGGCTAGTGAAGGCTTGTTGGAGCCAAAAGAAGGGGTTTTCCCTTCTGCTTTGCGAACCGTCAAAATGAAAAGTTGCTTTGCTTGCATGGCGGCGTAAAGTCACCGCTATGGATTTTTCAGCCGCAAGTCAGCGCCCAGTTCGTGCCCGACCGGCTTTGAAGCAGCTTATCGAAGAGAGAAGATCGTGACAGACTCGATGAATCAGTTCCAGAAGCTGGAAGAAAAGCTTGCGAGAATGGCCCAAATTTTCCGGCAAACGCAGACCGAAAATAAATCCCTTTTGCAACAGATTGAGCAGCTCAAGACTGAGTTGAAGGAGAGCTCTCAGCATCAGAGCGCTTTGGAACACGAAATTCAGGCTCTGCGGCGGGAGCGGGAGGAGGTGCGCTCGCGCGTGGAGCGGCTGCTGGAGCAGGTCGAAGCGTTGACAAAGCAGGATTCTGCGGGATAATGGAATCTATTCTACCTCTGTGACGAAGGCTTGACTTGGCCACTCCCTTGCAGGACGGAATCAGCGTCTATATCTACGACCAGGAATATCACATGCGTGGCCAGCTTGACCCGGAATACATCCGTCTGCTGGCCAGGTTCGTGGATGAGAAAATGCGTTCGGTCGCCGCTCGAACTCAGACGGTGGACTCGCTGCGAGCTGCGATTCTAGCGGCTTTAAATATCGCGGATGACTATCACCAGTTGCTGGCCAGATATGAGGCAATCACCCGTCAGTTGGATCAAAAAGTAGACGAGTGCAATCAGGTGCTGGACCAGCTTCTGGGCTCCGTCGCCTGAGGGGCAATCGCCTTCAATCCTATCCGGCTGCTGAATAATCCTCCCATTTGCCACTCCAGCACTTCGCCAGTCATTCTGACGCTGACCGACAGTGAAGCCAAAGAATCCCTGTATTTATAGCATGAAGCAAATGCAAGGATTCGTCGTCGCCTTTGGCGCATCAGAATGACCGAAGAAGGGCGGGGTATAGCAGAATCGGGTCTTCAGCAGCCTGTTCAGGGACAGCGCAACGGATGGACGTATTTTCCAGACAGAACTTCAGCAATTTCTTGGGAGAATAAAGGCGTGGATAGTCCTTTCAGGGTTTTATTCCTTGGAGATATTTTCGGCCAGCCGGGGCGCCGAATTGTGAAGGAAAAGTTGCCGGATCTGGTGAAGGAATTTAATCCCGATCTCATTCTGGCTAACGCGGAAAACGCCGCAGCAGGATTTGGCATCACACCGCCTTTGGTCGAGGAGTTGCTTGGTGCCGGCATTGCGGTGCTCACTTCCGGCAACCATATCTGGGATAAGAAAGAGATCATCCCTTATCTGGCTGGAGTCTCAAACGGGCGCCTGTTGCGCCCGGCCAACTTCCCGGCGCAGGCTCCCGGGAGCGGGCTTTTTCTGGGGAAGACTTCCGCGGGCGTACCCTACGCCGTGCTGAACCTGCAAGGCCGGATCTTTATGGCCTCGATCGATTGCCCGTTTCGCACTGCGGACGCGCTGCTTGCTCAGATTCCTGCCGACGTCAGAATCCGCATCGTGGATGCCCATGCGGAAGCCACTTCCGAAAAGCTGTCCTTGGGCTGGTATCTGGATGGCCGCGTTACGGCGGTGGTGGGCACTCATACCCACGTTCCGACCGCGGACGAAAAGATTCTACCTAAAGGCTCCGCTTATATCACTGATGTCGGAATGAGCGGGCCGTATGATTCCGTGATCGGCATGGAAAAAGAAGCGGTCATCAGGAAGTTTCTGGATCAGATGCCAGCGCGCTTCGAAGTGGCCAAAGGCGATGTGCGACTCTGCGGGGCGCTGATCGAAGCCAATCCCGCGGATGGCCGGGCCCTTTCCATCCAACGCATCATGCGGCGTTAGCTTGCGTAACCGGAAGCGCGCTGCCCGCGTCACAAAATAGGTGGCATTGATTTTGGCTGGTTGCAGGTTATAATCCCTTCAAGGAGTCCCTCAAAGAAATTAGTGCGAAAGGGTCTGCATGACCGATCTCGGAAAGCGATTAGGCGATTTGATTGATGATTACTGCCCTCGCTGCCGTCTGCTGTTGAATCATGCTATTGCCAGCATGGTGGACGGACAGGTCGTCAAAGTAATCTGTCAGACGTGTTTCAGCGAGCATCCTTACCGCCACGGCGAGGGTGGCAAGAAGAAGCCTCCCAATCCGCGCGCGACGTTGTTTGACCAGGTGGTGGCCAAATTGCCCGCGCCAGCCGCCCCTGATCCTCCTCCCGTTCCCCCTGCTTCACCGCCCAAGAAGAGGTCGATGAATCCGGCCCGCTACATCTCTCGACACAAGGGAAAGCCGCCCCACGGCAAACGCTGAGTTCGTCTGAATGCCGCCGGGACGACGGCAGGAGCCGGGACATTGCACCTCGCCATTCACCCTCAAGAAACGGCACGCCTCTCGTGGATTTGCACTTGCATGCATCGGTTCATGGTCGGAGTCACTTCACGAAAGATGGCCAGCATGGCTTCGATCAGGTCTACACCGGATGAGCCGCGCACTTCATCCTCGCTCATGGGGTAATAGAGCTGTAAAGCCGCCCACTCATTCCTGGCTACCGCTGCGAGCACCTTGCGCAGTCTCTGCACGCCGGGCCAATTCGTCTTGGAAAATGGTGCAGGCTCGCCCCACGTTCCGGCGTGGATATGGAAACCTTCGCGGTTTACCAGCCGGTTCAATTCGCGTTCCAAGGCCGAGCCGGGCTTCAGCCCTTTCACCAGCCGGTGCCAGTCCCAATCTGAACGGAGGCTGTAATCGGACGATCGGTCGGTGGGTTCAATCCGTCCGCGCTCAACCTGCAGGCCGCATTTAAAGAGCTTATCTTCGGTATCGATCATGACGAACAGTTTTGCGCAGCCGAAACTCACATGTGACGAGAGCGGCTTTGCCAGGCGGTTCGCTCGTGGCAGATACCCGATCCATTGCCAGTAGACCCCTCGCCCATACCGCTCGGTCACAAACGCCTCTCCATAGCGCGCTTCGAGTTCAAGCTTCAGGATGCGCGTGATCCGCTCGTGATCCTCGAGATTTCCCACTCGGATGCCCCGGCGGAAATCCAGATATTCGGGGCGGAAGCCAATAGCCGCCTTCGGAAGCGGAAGACTTTGAATAGTTCTAGGCGCCATCCCTAAAGATTATGCAGACGCTGGGCGAAGCGCAACGGACTTTCAGGAGCATTCGTGGGTTTCAAATGAGTCCCCGTGAATTTAACGGCTCAAAGCGAAGGCAATGTAGCTGCCTCCCGATGGCGCTCCCCATTTCCCGCCTCCGGCGGCGATCACAACATACTGCCGGCCATCAACCTCGTAGGTTGGTGGCGTGGCGTTTCCAGCCGCCGGCAGCGTCGTTTCCCAAAGCAGTTTTCCCGTGGTTTTGTCATAGGCATGGAACTGATTGTCATGGTCTGTCGCTCCAATAAAGACCAGGCCCCCCGCTGTCACCAGCGGCCCGCCATAATTTTCACTGCCCGTGTTGCGAATGCCCTTTTTCACTAATTCCGGAAACTCACCCAATGGGACTCTCCAAATAAGCTTGCCCGTGTTCAAATTGATGGCATTCAGGGTGCCCCAAGGCGGCTTCACAGCGGGATAACCTTGCGGGTCGAGGAATTTGTTATAACCGTCAATCATATATTTCAACCATGGCCCCATTTTCTCCGGATTCCACACAGCCTTTGCCGGGGTGTCTCGTCCTGTTGTCACATAGGCTGTCAAAGCTTCGATCGCCGAGTCGCCAAGCGGAGCAAATGCTGGCATGCGGCCGCCGCCTTTTCGGATGATTTCCGCAACTTGGGGTTTGCTGTACTTCTGGCCAATATCCTTGAGCGACGGGAATTCCGGAGGGCTGCCGCGCAGGTCAGCCCTATGACAACTGGAACAGTTGCTGAGATAAAGTTCGCGTCCGTTCACCCGCCCCCTGGTTTTCGGACGCGGGACAAGCCTTAAAATCCAGGCCATCTCATTGGCATTCACGTAAAGTACCCCTGTAGCAGGGTCAAATGCAGGGCCACCCCACTCTCCGCCACCATCGAAACCCGGAAAGATGACTGTTCCCTGGCGGCTTGGGGGAATGAACTGCCCTCCGTAACGAAGCTTCTTGAGTCGCGCCAGCACCGCCTCATGTGCTGCGGGCGTGCGATCAGTCACAACGGCAGGGGTAAATTCCTGCCGGGCAAAAGGCGGTGGCAGGAGAGGGAAGGGCTGCATTGCAGCGGCCTTTTCTCCGTCAACATCCGAGGGCGGCGTTTTTCGATATTCGATGGGAAACAGCGGCTTGCCGTTTTCACGATCGAAAACAAAGACGTAACCGGACTTGGTGATCTGCGCGATTGCATCCACCTGGCGTCCGCTGCGGCTTACGGTGATCAAAGCAGGGGCGGCGGGGAAATCGCGATCCCAAAGATCGTGCCGGACGCCCTGAAAATACCAGACCAGCTTCCCAGTTTCGGCGTTCAAGGCCAGCAGGCAGTTGGCAAACAAATCGTCCCCAAGACGGTCGGCACCGTAGAAATCAAATGCCGCCGAGCCGGTGGGCACGAACACCAGGCCGCGTTTCATGTCCACGCTCATCCCGCCCCAATTGTTGGCTCCGCCCGAGTATTTCCATGCGTCTTTCGGCCAAGTGTTGTAACCAAACTCGCCTGGATGAGGAATCGTGTGGAAAATCCATCTCATTTTGCCGGTGCGAACGTCATAGGCTCGGATGTCGCCGGGAGCCGAGGGCAAATCTTCTGGCACGATTGTGCCCATGATGATCAGGTCCTTATAAATCACGCCCGGACTGGTGGAGCTGACGGAAAGCGTCCTGGGGTCGCGTCCCAATCCTTCCCGAAGGTCAACGCGCCCTGACTGACCGAACGAAGTGATCAGCTTGCCCGTCATTGCGTTAATGGCATAAAGGTTCGGCCCGGCTACAAGGAAGATTCGCCGATCGTGGCCATCGCTCCAATAAGTGACGCCACGATTGCGCATCTTCTGCAGAGGTTTTCCCTCTGGCGGCATGAAGGTCCAAATGAGTTTACCGGTAGCTGCGTTCAGGGCAATCAGACGAAGCCTGGGCGTTGTGGCATAAAGGACATCCCGAATGATAATCGGATTGCATTCCATTTCCGATTGCGGGAACTCGTCGCCCGAATCATATCGCCAAGCCACTTTGAGCTGAGAGACGTTGTCTCGATTGATCTGGTTAAGGGAGGAGTAATGGATGTTGTCTGGCCCACCGCCATAGACTTGCCAGGTTCGATAGTTCTCGGCAGAAGCCGTCTGTTTGCGCCCTCCCTGGCATCGGGTGGGCGTCGCCATGGCGAGGAGCATCATGGCGATAGGGAAAAGTCGCGGAATGCTTATCTCATCCATGGTTTGATGTGGTTCAACGATTTTCCCGCTTCGATGGCCAGCGCTGCGGCGCCGTAGAGCGGCGAGTAGTCAGACAGTTTGGCAAGAACAATCTCTGTGGTATAGGGGAACATGGGTGACCACCACCCCTGAAGCGCCTGCTGAATGGACTGAACCAGGAAATCGCCCGCCTGGGCCACGCCGCCTCCCAGCACGATCTTATCGGGATCAAGCAACCGAATGGCGATTAGAAGTGCGCGAGCGAGCCAGCGCACCGATTCAGCAAAAAGCGAAATTGCTGTCGCATCACCCTCCTGCGCAGCCTGAGCAAGTTCGCGGGCTGAGAGATTCGGGATTGCACCACCCGCCAGCTCTAGCATCCGGGCTGATTCAGCCGGATGCAGTTGTGCGAACTCCTGAACCTTGCGACCCATAGCCCGGCCTGAGGCCAGCGCCTCCGTGCAGCCGCTCTTCAGACCGCAGGTGCAGATCTTCTCCGAATCCGTCAACGGCAAATGCCCTATTTCTCCCGCCATGCTATCCCGGCCTCGATGCAACTGGCCATGACAGATGATTCCCGAGCCTATTCCCGTGCTTAACGTTAGATAAATCATTGATTCAACGCCCTGCCCCGCGCCAAAGCGATGTTCGCCGAGAGCGCCGCAGTTGGCGTCGTTATCCACCCGGCAGGGCACCCCGAAAACATCCCGCGCCCACTCTGAAAGAGGAAAATCTTTCCAGCCGGGAGTATGAACTGAGGTCACTCGCTGACGTTTGAAATCCACCGGCCCGCCAAAACTGATCCCGCAGGATTGAACGGACGACGGGCTTTTGCCGGCCAGTTCAGCCGCATACTCCTGCAACCGCTTCAGCATCCAATCGCGTCCGCCGGAATGCAGAGTCTCACCATGCTTCACCTCAAGGAGCCGGCCTTCAGGATCAAAGTGCGCCACTCGAAAGTGGGTGCCGCCGATATCGATGGCCAGGAAGGTTACCAATGAGATTACTCCTGTCCTCAAGCCGAGATGGAAAAACTCTTACAGCTTATTATTCCGGAGAGCCAAAAAACAGCGATAAAAGACGAGTGATCAGTGCCAAAGCGAAGTCCATTCCAGAGTTTGGGTTTTGGCCAGTCACTTATCACTCGCCGCCCGCACCGCCAAAGAGAATCATTCGCCTCGCAGAGTTTACCCTTTACGGGGCCCAAAGCGCTTGGCATCAGAACGATGCAGGGGAGAAGGCTGGTATCAGGCTGCACTTCGGCCGATATCGCGGTGCGACAGCCGGATTTTGTACCCCTCACGATCCAGAATTTTTGCCGCCTGCTCCGCCAGTGCCACCGAGCGATGCCGGCCCCCGGTGCAGCCCAGAGCAATCGTCAGATAGCTCTTTCCTTCTCGCAGATAGTGGGGCAGCAGGTAGAGGAGCATTTCTGTAAGGCGGTTCAGGAACTCCCGGGTTTGAGGGTAACGCTCCATATAGCGTTGCACCTCGCGATCCTTTCCTGTCTTTTCCTTCAAGCTGACCACATAGTTGGGGTTGGGAAGGAATCTGACGTCAAAAACCAGATCGGCGTCGGTGGGAATTCCGAATCGAAATCCGAAAGAGACGACGGAAACCAGCATCGCCTTTCGAGACTCAATGCCCGCAAAGCGCTGCTGCACAAAGTCCCGCAATTCGTGCGCATTCATCCGTGTGGTCGAAATCACCACGTCCGCGAGCTGGCGCATGGGCTTCAGCAATATCCGTTCCAGTCGGATACCTTCGCGCACCGGCAGATGGCGCCCGAGGGGATGCGGCCGCCGGGTTTCTTCAAAGCGCCGCATCAGCACTTCATCGGAGGCTTCCAGAAATACGAGAGTCGGCTTGGGCCTTTCCTGCGCGAGCTTCTGATAAATCGCGGGCAACTGGCTCAGGGCTTCACCCTCCCGGATATCCACCACTACCGCTGCCCGATCGATCCGGCTGCCCGGCTGGCGGCAAAGCTCCGCAAACATCGGAATCAGATTGACCGGCAGATTATCGACACAATAGAAGCCAAGATCCTCAAATGCCTTGAGGACTGACCCTTTACCGGAGCCGCTGAGTCCTGTAATCAGTACGAACTGTCTAAGAGTTTTGTGGTGGGCTTTTTTTTGCCCTGTCGCGGGTCGTTTTTGATTGGATTTGGCAGTTCGAACAGTCACGATATTTTGCAGACGCAAGAAGCGCCGAAGAAAACTGCTCTACTGATCGGGGGAGCATCCGGTTGGAGAGGCCGACGGTTACTCTGGCCTGAGCACGAAGCCCTACATCCGGTGATTCTCAGGGCTCCGGCTCCACCAGGACCAGTCGCCCATCCTGTCGGCGATAAACAATATTGACACGCTCAGTCTGGACATTCCGAAAGATGACCAGTTCCCTCGAATCTGCCTCCAGGCTTTCAATCGCCTCTTCCATCGTGAGTGGCTTGATGGGGATCCGCTCCGTGGTCAAAATCTTCCGGGTCTCGTCAGGTTGTAGCTCCGCCATCACGTTGAACATCACAGCCGAGGCAGGAGCAGGCCGGCGCTTTCGGGTCCATTTCCGCTGGAGCAGGCGCACGGCCTGTTTTTCCAGCTTTTCGAGAGCGCCGTGAATCGAGGACCGCGGATCGGCGGTCTCTTCCTGAGCCACCAGCGTATGATCCCTCCACTGGAGGGTGATTTCAGCGATACGCCGGTGCTTCGCGGCTTCGAGAATCACGTGAATTTTACAATGGTTGCGAAGGACGCGGTTCAGCTTGCCCAGTCGCTCTTCGGTATATTGGCGAAGATCAGGAGTGACTTCCATCTGCCGCCCGGTATATTCAATCTGCATAGCAGACCTCCCGAAACCCAAAGTCGAAAAGCGCGATCGCCGCGTCGCGTCATATTCTTTTCCTGCGCTGGTGGGTGCTGGGGATCTTCAGATCCTCGCGGTATTTTGCCACCGTCCTGCGCGTCACATGGATGCCCATTTCCCGCAAACGGTGCGTGATCTGTTCATCAGTCAGCGGATGCGTCGCATCCTCCTGCTCGATCATTTTCTGAACCGTCCGCTTGAGATTCACCAGAGAGGTGCTCGCTCCGGAAGGCCCTTGAACGGCTTCTGAAAAGAAGAAGCGCAGTTCAAAAACGCCTTGCGGGGTATGGGCGTATTTATTGGCCACGGCGCGGCTCACCGTTGAGGGATGAACGCCCACTTCTTCGGCAACCTCCTTAATCATCATGGGGCGCAGGTAATCCAATCCTTTATCAAGAAAATCCGTCTGGCGTCGGATAATCGCCTCGCAAACGCGGATGATGGTTTGTTTGCGCTGTTCAATGTTCTTAATGAGCTGCAGTGCGGAATTGAAGCGCTCCCGGACATACTTCCGAACGTCACCGCTGGCGTTGCCATCACCCATCAGGCGGCGATAATGCCGGCTCAGGCGCAACTGCGGCAGACCCTCCTCGTTCAATACCACGCGGTATGCGTCATCGACCTTGACAAAAGCCACGTCCGGCTCAATCAGCCTCGGCAATGTGCTGTTATAGCGCTGCCCGGGACGAGGGTCCAGTCTCCGGATCGTCTCAAGACTCCGCTCCACGTCTTCGACTGAACAATCCAGCGCGCTCGCAATCTTGCGATACTGCTTGCTTTCGAGATCATTGAGATGCTCCGAGACGATGCGCATGGCAAGTTCGTCTTCCGAATCCGCCATGCGAAGTTGGATAAGTAGGCATTCGCGCAGATCACGAGCTCCCACGCCTGCCGGATCCAACTCCTGAATCAAGGCCAGGGCATCTTTCACATCCTCCAGCTTGTGCTCGCCAGCCTGGGCTACCTCTTCCAGAGTGGCGGTCAGGTAGCCATCCTCGTTCAGATTTCCGATGATGGAATAAGCCGCATCGCGCACGGCCTCCGAACACGGTGAAAGATTCACCTGCCATTGAAGGTGATCTGAAAGCGAAGTAGGACGTGAGACGAAATTCTCAAACGACGGTTTTTCGATATCTTCACTAGCCGGCGACTTATAACCTGGATCAAGATAGTCGTTGAAGAAAGAGCCGTAATCGACCTCTTCAAAGGGATCGTGGTGATCGCTCATCGTGGAGGAAGCCTCATGGCTTGGTGTCGCCAAGGTGGGCTCACTTTCGTTCTTCTTCTGAACCTCTTCGAGGACAGGAACAATATCCGTCACTTCTTCCAGCACCGGATTTTCGACCATCTCCTGGTTAATCATCTCACGCAGCTCAAGCTTATTGAGCGCCAGCACCGTGACCATCTGGACGAGCCCCGGCGTCAAAATCTGCTTTTGAGCGACTTTGAGGTTCAGTCCTAATCTGGGTTGCGGTTTCGTCATTATATAGCTAACTTGAAATTATCGCCGAGGTAAACCTTCTTGACTTCGGAATCGTTCCCCAATTCCTCCGGTGTTCCTGAGCGGAAAATCCGCCCGCTATTAATTATATAGGCTCTGTCGGTGACTTGAAGAGTTTCGCGGACATTATGGTCCGTTAAAAGTACGCCAATTCCTGAAGCCTTTAATTGGAGAATAATCTTTTGAATGTCCAGGACTGCGAGGGGGTCGATACCTGCAAATGGTTCATCCAAAAGGACAAAAGAGGGTGAAATCACTAAAGACCTTGCCACTTCCACCCGCCGCCGCTCGCCGCCAGAAAGTAGATATCCATAATTGCGGCGCACTTTTTGGAGGCCAAATTCTTCCAGTAACTCCTCTAACCGTTCGCGTCGTTGATGCGGAGTAAGGGGAATGGTCTCGAGAACTGCCATCAGATTTTCCTCGACGGTAAGCTTTCTGAAAACCGAAGGCTCTTGAGGAAGGTAACTGATGCCGTTTCTTGCCCGAAGGTACATGGGGAACTGGGAAATATCCACCCCATCCAGTAACACTTCTCCTGCGTCCGCGCTAATCAGTCCCACGATGATGTAAAAAGTCGTGGTCTTGCCAGCGCCGTTTGGCCCCAATAGGCCAACAACCTCACCTTGGGATATTCTTAGGTTAATGCCATCAACAACTTTGCGGCCTTTGAACGACTTGGTGAGATCCACCGTGGAGAGAATTTGCATGGCTCATTGCCGTGGGATGCGCCGTTTGGAGAGGGTTTGCGATTTGCCACCTCCATCTGCGAAAAGGCTAGCATCGTGAATAAAGAAAGTCAAACGTTCGCCCGTCAGGAACCCTTGCTGCTCATCGTAAATAACCGGTGGGCCACCGCTTAAAATAATTTTGCCTGCCGCAGCAAAATATTCAGCTCGCTGGCCATGGGCATGTCTGCCCGGTAATTGATTGACCCGAACATTCCCTTCAGCTACCGCTCTCTCAACCTCCGGATCCTTCCCTTCAAGGGGCTGAGAAAGGTAAATTCGCAACCGATCAGCGCGAAGAGTGGTATTTTGAGTCTCCATCCGGACATGCCCCTGGTAAATGGCCTCCCGTCCCAAAATCAAGTATATCAGCCGGTCGGCGTGGATCGTGAGGGACTGATTGGCAGTCTCCTTTCTTGCCTGCCTTCGGCTCCCGTCACCCGTAGACCCTTCGGAGTGAAATGGAACCTGCAAAAAGGAGGTCAATACGCCATATCCCGATGTCAATTTCTGTTCTCGTTTGTAGATATTCAGGGACGAGCACTCCACCACGTTCGCGCCTCGCCAAGCGCGGACGTTCCCTTCATAATGAATAAATTGCTCCTGCCTCTTGGCGATAACCTTATCCGCAAGCACGATAAGGGGTTCGGTCTGTGTCGATCGGTTACTTTTAACTCCAGAAGAGGCGGACGCAAAATGGATGGATTGCACGTTGCCCCATCCCTTTGACGTCCCTGCGCTCAAATTCATCATCACGTGCTCGGCTCGGATTCGGTTATCAGGATCCCAAAGCTCAGGATGTCCGGAAAGAATCAGTTGTTGGTCCGCGGCCTTGTAGACCGCTTCGTCGGCATTTGCGCGCCGATCCCCCTCTTGAAACTCAAAATTGCCCTGCTGACGGATGGTTTCGAGGACACCCGTAGCAGGGTCAAGCTCAGCGTCGAGCCTGGCCGCAGTACTCTCACGCAGCAACCTGCGGCGGGGCGCATCAGGGGGTGGCTGATCCAAAATGCGGGTCGGCGAGAGTCCTTGCAAGTTTTCAGGGCGCCCCTGCTGATTGAAAGCAATCAGCAATTGCCCCCCTGTGATGATTTCTCTGTCTGAACCGGGGTCTTTGGGAAGCAATTCGATCCGGCCAGGGCCGACCGTGCGAATGTTTTTCAGGACACCTTCCGGTTGAAACAAGAATTGCAACTCCGAGCCGGTGAGGATTTTCCTGCCAGCGGCAGAACTTGAATTGGGTTGAGCGGCAACCCGTGGTCCGGCGGCCGATTCCAAAATCAATCGCGCGTTGCCTGAAGCGCTCCCGGAGCGCGGCTGGAACTTCAAGCCTGCGAAATCAACGTGAACCCGCTCCGCGGTGAGGCGCCGCAAGCCGCCTGCTTCGCGCGCTTCCACGCTCACATGACCGGTCGCAACCAATTGGCGGACCTGCTCGGTGGAAGGATCAAAGTCTGCGTGGAGCGCTTCAGCGCTCCCTCGAGCTTCTCCCGAAGGCAAGGCTGCCAGCCCCTTGACACCTCCGCCCAGCGTCGCCTGCGTAACATGGTTCTGGGGATTTAAAGAGATGGTCCCGGTAAAGGCCTCTAGGCGGCGCGAGCCCTGAACGCATTCAATCGGGGCTTGCAGCGTGATCCGTTCCGAGGGCCTCTGGTAGTCGAGGCTACCGACGCTGACCTCAATGGGTGATTCTCCATCGGCCTGAGGTGGAATGCGTAGCCGCACATCCTTGAGTAGTTTGAATGAACCCTCGCGAGTGTCATATTGCAGGCCGACGGCGGAACCTGAAGCGGAACCGAAGTGGAAGCGCGCGGGAGCGCCGGTTGAGACCATGGCACGGCGCGGATCATAAGAAATGTCGGAGGTCTTCAGAAGAAACGGCTGGCGTGCCTGTTGGCTAGCGGACACTTGTGCCTGAGCTTCTGATTCCAGCTTGACGGAGGCCTCACCATGGCAGGCTAGCGCTCCAGAGGAATTGTAATACGTGCATTGCTCCGTCTGGATTTCGTCGTGGCGATTCCCCTGCCGCCCGAAAATAATGACGTGGACACCTTCCAGAACCGTGCTGACTCCACCATCGTAGGCCAGCGTGCGGGAGGCGTGGATGGTGAAAATCTGCCGTCCTTCCTCAGACCGGGTGAACGTATAGCCGGAAAGCCTGCGGTTTACATTTTGTGGCAAGGGAGCGGAACCCTTGACGGCGGCAGTTCGCCGCCGAAAGCTCGCCCAGAGCGCGGTCAGGATGACCGCGAGAGTCACCATCAGAATCAGTCCCAGCAGCCTGGTGAGCCTTTTGCGACGGGCATCGAATTTTTGTTCTTGCAGTTCGAGCGGATTTTTCTTGAATTTCAAGGGTCATTGGCCCCCGTCCCATCGACGGTTCTCGGCATCCTGATTATCCGGAGATTCGCTCCCCCAACGAAGGTCTCGCAACACCAGTTGCAGTCGCGTTTTTCCCCCAAAATCATCTTCCATCAGCGTGTAGGCTATTTCCACCGACTTTCCGGGGGCGAGAAGCTCGGCCTTATTCGCCATTCCCCAACCGATGGCATCCATCCGGCATCCCGCTTCCTCCACCCGTATTCTTAGATGCTTCTCCTTCAGAATACGAGGCTTCTCGACCAAATCAACTCTTGATGCGAGAACCGGAAGAGGATTACCGTAACCGAAAGGAGCAAGCTTCTGAATCTGTTGATAGAACTTCGGCGTAAGCTGAGCGAGGCTCAATTCAGCATCCACGCGCAGCATGGGTTCGAAATCTAAAGTGGAAAGCGCAGTGCGCGCATAAACCTCGAGTGACTCTTCAAGCTGAGGAATGCGGGAGGGCGCCAGGGAGAAACCCACCGCCTGAGCGTGCCCGCCGAAGCGTTCAAAGAGAGATTTACATGAATCGAGAGCATTCAGTAAGTGGAACCCGGGAATCGATCTGCCCGAGCCGTAAGCTACCCCATCTTCGATGGCGATGACGAGCGCCGGCCGGAAGTGAAGGTCCACCAGGCGCTGGGCGACAATGCCGATAACGCCTCGATGCCAGCCTTCTCCGGCAAAGACCAGAAAGCAACCTTTCGTTCTCGCGGGCTCCTGCTCAATCCGCCTTTTGATTTCATCCAGGATGGCTTCTTCCGCCTGCTGGCGATGACGGTTGAGAGATTCAAGCCGCTCGGCGATTTCCCGGGCTTTGCCGGGATCAGTGAAAAGATCAATCACATCCCGCGCACTTTGCATGCGGCCTGCTGCGTTGAGCCGGGGCGCGATGCGGAACGCCACGTCACTCGCCGACACACTTTTGCCATCCAACCCCGCCGCAGAAAGCAGCGCAGAAAGACCTGTCCGCCCGGCACTCGCCGGGAAGCTTCCTGGCTTCATCTCACTGAGCCCTTCGAGACCGTAGTAAGCGATCACCCGGTTTTCACCCGTTAAGGGCACCACATCCGCGATGGAACCTAAGGCCACAATCTTGAGGTAGGAGCGCACGCCGCGCTCCGACAGTTTGTGCCCCATTAATGCCTGGACGAGTTTGAAGGCGACTCCGACGCCGGAAAGGTTCTTTTCTGGATAGTGGCAATCCGCGCGGCGAGGATTCAGGATGGCGCAGGCTTCCGGCAAAGACGCCGCCGGCAGGTGATGATCCGTGACAATGCAATCCATTCCTAGCGCACGAGCACGGGCCAGAACCTCATGCTCGCGGATGCCTGTATCCACGCTGATCACCACACGGCACCCTTCGCGCGCGGCAAGCTCAATCACCTGCGAGCGCATCCCGTAGCCTTCTTTCAGCCGGTGAGGAATGTGGACTTCGGTCTGCGCGCCCAGAGAATTGAGCGCTGTCATCAGAACCACGGCCGCCATGGCACCGTCAACATCATAATCACCGTAGATCAGGATCTTTTCCTTTAGCGCGATAGCCCTTTGCAGGCGATTCACTGCTACGGACATATCCTGCATGAGGAAGGGATCATGAAGATGATTCAGCTGCGGCGACAGAAAACGGCTTGCCTGCTCGGGGTTTTGAAGCCCGCGCAGAACAAGCAGGCGAGCTACGAGCGGTGGGAGATCGAGATCTTGCGAAAGTTGGCGGACTCGAGCGGCGTCCGCTTCACCCATCAGCCAGCGCATGGAAGAAAACGGCCCGATAAAATTGCACGCCTCACCGTAAGCCCCCTTCTCTTGGAGGATAAGGGCTGCAGGCCCGGCCAAAGTCCACCCCTCGCTCCTCTAAATTCAATGAGGTTTGGAGTGAAGAGCTTTAAAGTCCCGGAAGAGTCTGAGTGCCTGGCGCGAGAACAGGACGCTAGCTTGCGGCGGCACGCACATTGTTCGCGCGCAACCCCTTGTTACCCTTCTCCAGTTCAAATTCCACCTTCTCGCCCTCTCGCAGTCCGTCGAAATTGACCCCGCGCAGGGAGCTGCGGTGGAAAAACACTTCCTGACCGTCATCGGCGCGAATAAAACCGAATCCCCGGTCACGAATCAATCTTTTAATAGTACCTTGCATCGTGAGCCTCACTGGCATAGAAGAGGGGCAACATCCGCAGGTTGAACGGAAGATGCGCAGAAATGGGAAAGCCTCTTTTACGCTAATGGGACTCTATCAACCCGCGAGCAATTTGTCAAAGAATGGCGGACAGTT
>Ga0209062_1000612_pt1 | contig 97323 bp, 80 predicted proteins | sample Coa_R2_2_FD_187158 | JGI IMG/M metagenome (GOLD analysis project Ga0209062, IMG submission 187158) | Surface soil microbial communities from Centralia Pennsylvania, which are recovering from an underground coalmine fire - Coalmine... | ecosystem: Environmental > Terrestrial > Soil > Unclassified...
TGAATGACAGACGGGCTCGGTGCCTTCATGAGTAAGGAGATGATCCCTGACTGCGTAATCGGGGAATTCACGTCGTACAATAGATACGGAAACCATGGGCTCTGGCTCGCGGGTGCGGAAAACGAATCTGAATGAGCCAGTCGATTTTCCGAAAGGTGAAAAATCTGCTTGAGGAATTGAGTGATGATTTTGCGTCGTATAAGGCAGACGACCACTGCTGCATGAACCTCAGACACTTATAAGAAAGGTGATTATGGAACCGAGAAATCTGGAAGATGTTGCCATTGTGATTCGCCCGGAAAAAGACAATGTCGCCGTAGCGACGGTCGATTTTCTGGAGAAGGACACGCCGCTTCGTTATCGGGGCGAACTCATTACATTGACCGGCCGGGTCACGCGGGGTCAAAGCTTTGCCATTCAAAAGATTGCCAAGGGGGGGATCTATGTTACTTTGGGCGATCCCATTGGGTTGGCGTCGAAAGATGTTGAACCGGGTGATCCGATTACCGAAGATAATCTGGAAGACCGACTGCCAAGACTGAGGGCCCACTATCGGGACAACCCGCAGCCCACGCCCAGGGATTCCACGCTTGCCAGCCTGACTTTTGAGGGATATCACCGGCCGGATGGCACGGTAGGCTCGCGCAATTACGTTGGAATCGTGACTTCCGGTATGTGCTCTTCCACTGAGGCGCATGCCATTGCTGCCCGCGCCATGAGGGAAATCTATTCGCGCGAAAAATTTCCGAATGTCGACGGTGTTGTGCCCATCTCGCAGGAATCCGGCTGCGGCATGCCGGATGGCAAGGCGGTCGACCTGCTGAACCGGCTTCTCGCCAACACCTTGCGCCATCCGAACCTTGGAGCCGCGATTTATATTGATCTGGGCTGTGGCAAGACGTGCGTTGAGTGTTCAGCGCCTGTATTTCAGCAATTCGTCCCGGATTATCATCAGCGCGTCATCAACCTGGTCATCCAGAATTCAGGTGGCAGTCGCAAGACAGTGGAGCGCGGGCTGGAACTGGTGGAAAAGCAACTCCATTACGCCAACCAATTCCGGCGCGAGCCGGCACCCATTTCAAAGCTGATTGTAGGCACCAAGTGTGGCGGATCAGACCGCTGGTCCGGTGTAACCGCCAACCCTGCGGTGGGCGTTGCTGCCGATATGTTCGTGAAGGCAGGGGCGGCGGTTTTCCTTCCAGAAATTCCTGAGCTTCAGGGCGCAGCCATGGTGGATCTTGCGCGTCGCGCGCGCACACGCGAGGTGGGACGGAAGCTGATGAACGCTCTGAAGCGCTACGAGCGGTACGTGAAATCTTTCGGAGATGATTTCAGCGATTTCCGCGATAATCCCTCGCCGGGAAACAAGAAGGGTGGTCTTTATAACATCTATCTCAAATCCTCCGGCGTCAAAGCAAAAGGTGGAACGTCCATTGTGGAAGACCTGGTGGAATATGGAGAGTGGCTGGGAGACCGCAAGGGGCTTTATGTGCTCTATACTCCGGGTTACGATCAGATTTCCACTCCGGCTCTTTTCCTGAGCGGCGCTCAGGTGGCGCTTTTCACTACCGGACGCGGAACCGGCATCGGCTGTGCGCTGGGTCCGGTGTTGAAGATCGGGTCCAACACGCCGCTGGCGCGTGTGAACGGCGATATTGATATCAACGCGGGAACCATTCTTGACCGCGAGGCGACGACAGAGGAAGTGGGCCGAAGAATCTTTCAGGAAACTCTGGACGTGGCTTCCGGAAAGAAGCTGACGCGAGCCGAAGAGGCCGGTTATCACACGGAATTTAAAATCTGGGAATCTCTGTGGCCGGCGCTATAGCCAGCGTGTGCGGCCAGAGCGTATCATATATCCATGGTCGATTTGCTGATTTTGAGCCTCTTCCTGGTGATTTATTTCCTGATCCTTCCGCGAATCCCAGGAATTTCTCGATTCACCTGATCTCCAAAACTTCCCGCTCCGTTGGGGCGCAAGACTTCATGCAGCGAGAAGAGTAAAAAGTCCCCGGTAGTTCGCTGACAAGCATTCCAAGACTCTCGTCTGGCGGTTTATGGACTCTTCTCTTCGTCGTGAGCTCACCCTGACTCACTCCACAGCCTTAGTCATTTCCAACATGATCGGGACAGGAATCTTCACGACGACGGGGTTCCTGATGGCGAATCTGGGCCGACCGTGGTGGGTGATGGGCGTATGGGCGACAGGAGCTGTGGTCGCCATAGCCGGGTGTCTTACTTATGCCGAACTGGGCATCAATTTCCCTCGCTCAGGCGCAGAATACGTTTATCTGCGCGAAGCCTGGGGAGGCGCATGGGGATTTTTGAGCGGCTGGATATCCTTTTTCGCGGGCTTTTCGGCTCCGATTGCTGCGACTGCGCTGGCCTTTGCAAGTTATCTAGGCTCTTTCTCTCCAGCGCTGCTTCCTGGCCAGTTGCAGGTTCGATTGGCTGGGCTGCACATCGGTCCAGGTGAAGGCGTCGCAATTCTTCTGGTTGCGCTTATGGGGTGCATCAACATCCTGAGCGTGCGAAGCGCGGCTGATCTTCAGAATGTTCTTACAGGTATCAAACTGGGAGTCCTTCTGGCGTTCCTGACCTTTGCTTGGGTCTCTGGTAAAACGTATGGGTCAAACTGGCAAGAGTCGGTCTCTGGAGGTTCAGTGCACGGACTCGCGGCGGAGTTTGCCATCTCGCTGGTGTTCGTCATGTTTTCCTATTCCGGGTGGAACGCGGCTGCTTATGTGGCCGAGGAAATGAAAAATGTTGAGCGGGTACTGCCGGTTTCGCTGGCAGCAGGAACAGGGATTGTTGCCATATTGTATCTGGCCCTCAACGCCGTGTTTATCACAGCCGTTCCGCCAGATCGGCTGAAGGGGCAGGTTGACGTAGGTTCCATTGCCGCTGAATCGTTGTTCGGAAGAGCGGGCGGTGGGGTGTTCAGCGGCATGATGGCTCTGGCGCTGGTTTCCTGTGTCGGTGCGATGGTGCTGGTGGGTCCGCGTGTTTACTATGCGATGGCTCAGGATAAGTTGTTTTTTACCCATGCTGCGCGTCTGCATCCGGTTTGGAAGACACCCGCGAACGCTATCGTTTGGCAAACGATCGTTTCGATCCTAATGTTGTTGACCGGAAGTTTCGAGAGCCTGATTTATTACATCGGTTTTGCATTGATTCTTTTTGCCGCACTGGCTGCCGCGGGACTTTTTCGGGTTCGTCGTCGCCCGGGTTGGAAACGCCTTCGGGTTGCCGGTGGATGGGTGCCGGGAGCGGCCGGTCTGTTTATTGTGGCAAGCATCTGGATGCTGGTCTATACGGCAGCTTTGCGTCCCAAAGAGGCATTTCTCGGTTTGTTGACCATCGTCGGCGGAGGGTTAGTTTATCGTTGGAGGTTCAGGGAGGGGTCGTGACCCGTGTCGCTTTGCGCCGGCTCAGAAAGATGCGAGCGTGGGTTGTTGTCCGAAAATGAGGCTGGAAAACTTCTTGATTCGTTCGCGCTCCGTGCGCATGTGCCGGACAGCGGCCACATAGGGTGTGAAGAGAAAGGGTGCGGCGGCGACACTCAGGAAAACCTTTTGCACGCGAGAGAAAGGTGAAAATTCGCCGTTTCTGACAGAGAGCACCGTGGGGTAGTAACGCAGCACGACTCCGTAAATATCCGCGGCGAGAGACAGGTGATTGGAGTGCGGCCCGAAGGCCTGGCTTCGGCCCGCGCGAATATCGGCGATGAATTCCTCGCGGTTGCGGGCGGGGCTGGCGGTGTAACTGCGGCCAATCCGGCGCAGGGTGTGAGAGTCACTGCCCGCCACTATGCCCACCTGCCGTCCAATACTCCGGAATCGTTCGATTAAAGCCACAATAAATGCATTGTGCTCGCGCTGAAGCGTGCCGTTGCGCACTTCAAAGACGCTGAATAATTCTGACATACGCTCAACAAATTCGCGCACGCGCGCCGCATTCCAGAAATCGTGGAAAAAATGGTTGAGCACGTAAAGGAGATTATTCTGACGAAGATAGGCCACGAGTTCTTCGGCGTTCGCTCGCAGCTTTTGGATTTCGCGGTGCTGGGCTTCGTTGTGGCCGTACACACCGATGTGGATTTCATGATGAAAATGGGGCAGACGGGCGGTAACTTCCTCGCCCATTATGAAGTCAGGCATGTCGCCGAATTGGTTCAAAAGCTCGAGGCAGCCATCGATCGAATCATGATCCGTAATCGTCACCAGGTCCATGCCCCGTTCCTTGGCGCGGCGATAGACGTCGATGGGTTTCGAGTAGCAATCCCGGGCCCTCAGGAAGCGCAGATGCTTCACCTGGCCGGAATAGCGGCTGTGGCAATGAAGATCTGCCTTGAAAAATTTGCCTCCCATCTCACTCTCGCTTCTCATGCTATATTACGCATTCCGCGCGGTGCGGGGCAAGCCTGAATTGGCTTTTTCAGGGTGCACAGCCTATAGCAGCATTCATGACCATCGAGGAACAGTTCTTGGAATGTCAGCTCCTATGAGATACGTGCTGGGCCGATGCTGTGCCTGCCTACTTTCTGTGATCACGGGCGTTTCTCTGGCTGCGGCGGCTGGCAAAGCAACGTCGCCGATCACCTACCAGGTGGATTTGAGTCATCCGGAATCGCATCTGGTAGGTGTAACACTGACGGTTCCTGAAGCCCATGCTCATACGGAGATTCAATTTCCCGCATGGAATGCTCTATATCAGATTCGTGATTTCGTGCGGCACGTTCAAAATCTCCAGGCTCAATGTGGCGCTCGACCAACCACATTGATTCCTGAGGACCGAAACACATGGTCAAGTGACCGTGTCTGCGCTCCGCTCGTCGTCCGCTATGAGGTCTATGCGGATGAACCCGGAGTCTTTTCCAGTGAACTGATCCCTGATCATGCTTTTCTGAACCTGGCCGAAGTGCTTTTTTATATTCCAGATCGTCGCCATGATCCTGCGCAAGTGCAGTTCATTCTGCCGGATTCATGGAGGCTGGTGACGCTGATGCCTCCAGAGTCGGACAGCGGGAAATACCGAGCGCCCGATTATGACGCGCTGGTGGATAGCCCGGTTGAGGCAGGGAAGTTCCAGATGTATTCCTTTTCGCAGGGTCAAGCCACCTATCGGGTCGTCGTGAGGGGAAATCCGGCGGATTATTCATCTGCGCGTCTCCTGGATTCGATTGCGAAGATCACCGCTGCTGAAACTGCCTTGATGCGTGACGTTCCTTTTTCCGTCTATACCTTCATCTTCCATTTCCCGGAGACGGACGGCGGAGGGGGGATGGAGCATCGCAATGGGACAGCCATCAGCTTTCCGGCCCCCCAGCTTCGGGATAACTGGGATGGGCTGGAGTCCACCGTTGCGCACGAGTTCTTTCACTTGTGGAACGTCAAGCGAATTCGCCCGCAGGGACTCGAACCCATTGACTATATTCATGGGAATGACACACGTGACTTGTGGTTTTCAGAAGGCGTAACCAGCACTTATGCAAGGCTCACGCTCCTTCGCGCGGGCTTGGCCAGCCGAACGGAATTTTACGACCATCTGGCGCAGGGAATTCATGAACTCCAGCGCCGGAGTGCACGGCACTTCCAAAGCGTGGAGTTGGCGGGAATGGATGCGTGGCTCGAAAAATATCCTGATTACGGCCGTCCGGAGCGGAGCATCTCTTACTACAATAAAGGCGAGCTTTTGGGTTATCTTCTTGACCTGGGCATTCGCCATTTTAGTGAGAATCGTTACAGCTTGGACGACCTGATGCGGCTTTTGAACCGGAACTTTGCCGAGCGGCATCGCTATTTTACGGACGAGGATCTGGAACGGCTTATTGCTTCCTTGGCTCCACCAGCTTCGTGGGTGCATAATTTTTTTAAGCAGGATGTAACCGGAACCGCTGAACTGGATTACGGGAAGTACCTGGGTTACGCGGGGTTGAAGCTGGTGACCAACACTTCCACAGAACCCGACTGGGGCTTTCAGGCGACCCGAAACTTTGAAGGATTGATTCAAGTTGCTGAAGTGGATCCTGAAGGCAATGCGGCGCGCGCAGGCCTTGAGAATGGCGACATTCTGGTGAAGATAAACGGACAGGTGATATACGCTTTACCGGAAGATATCCTTGGGGTGAGGCCGGGCGAGAAAGTGACCATCCAGGTGCAGCGGGGCCCGCGTTTGGTGACCCTTCGGTTCAGTCTTGGCAAAAAACAGGAGACGCAATATCGCGTGGAGGAGATTTCAAATCCATCGCCTCAACAGCTTGCGATTCGAAATGGCTGGCTTGAGGGGAGAACTTCGGGATCGTCAGGCTCTGAAATTCCATGATTCGTTCAATCTTTGTCATCTCGTTCGCCCTGGCTTATGTTCTGTTGGTGGGTGCGCCTTATCTGCTGTACACGATTTTGACTGGGAATACGGATCCGATTTATCGAGTTGGAGTCCTGGGGGCGAAATTGACCCTTCGACTGGCCGGAGTGCAACTGGAAGTGCGCGGGCACGAGAAAATCCCTCAGGGTCGCGCTGTGGTTTACATGGCTAACCATCAAAGCAATTGTGACCCTCCTGCGATTGTGGGTTTGCTGCCCCCGGTTTTGATTCTGGTCAAGAAAGAGTTCTTTCGGGTTCCAATCCTGGGGCAGGCCATGCGCCTACGGGGCTTCGTTCCGATTGATCGTAAAAATCGGGGAGGAGCCATCCAGGCTCTGGAACAAGCGACTCGATTTCTGATGGCGGGGCATTCATTTCTGGCTTTTCCTGAGGGGACGAGGAGTGGGGATGGCCGGCTCCTGCCTTTCAAAAAAGGCGTTTTCATTATGGCATTCAGAGCGGGGACGCCCATCGTTCCTATCTCGATTTCGGGCAGCCGGAAGATTATGCCCAAGGGGGAGCCGGCAATTCGCCCCGGAATTGTTCGGGTGACGTTTCATGACGCCGTTGAGACTCAGGGCTGTACCCTGAAAGATTTGGAGTTGATTCAGGGGAGAGTTCGAGCGGCTATTCTTTCCGGGCTTGCCTCGGAAGAGAGATCTCTGGAGGCCGTGGCCTGACCGAGGCTGTTTCTCGTGAGACAGTCTTTGGAATAAATCCAGCATGGTGATCGCCAAACGGTACCTTATTTCAGGTCGGGTGCAAGGCGTGGGATACCGTTTTTTTGCCGAGCGGGAGGCGAATCGTCTTTCTATTCGGGGGTACGTTAAAAACCTGCCCAACGGAGATGTGGAAGCTTACGCCATCGGAACCGAAAATGCTCTTTCCGAGTTCAAGCGCAGGCTGAAGGAAGGTCCGCGGGGCGCTTACGTCACCCGTGTCGAAGAGACGGAACAACCCATTGACCGTGATTATGACCATTTTGTTATCGCGACCTGATTTCTTTCTGCGCGTCTCTTCCCAGGCGTCAGGGAAACGCTATAGGTCGTTATTCAACATTCGATTTGTGGAGGAACTGTGGAGGACCTCAAGCGTCTGATTCGTGAAGTGCCGGATTTCCCCAAGCCCGGGATTCTTTTCTATGACATTACGACTTTACTGAAGGACCCGGTGGGGCTGCATCGCGCGGTTGATGCGCTTGCAAACCACTACGTGGGTCGGAAGATCGATCGGGTGGTGGGCATTGAAGCGCGTGGGTTTATTTTTGCTCCGATGGTAGCTTATCGGCTGAATGCCGGATTTGTGCCGGTTCGCAAGCCCAAAAAACTTCCCGCGGAGGTTGCGCGGGCCAGCTACCATTTGGAGTACGGGACGGATTCGCTCGAAATGCATCGAGATGCTATTGGGGAAGGGCACAGCGTATTAATCATCGACGATTTGCTTGCCACCGGAGGTACTGCGTCGGCTGTCGCAGGCCTTGTGGAACAGATGCATGGGCATGTGGCAGGATTGGGATTCTTAATTGAGTTGGAATTTCTGAAAGGGAGGGAAAAGCTTGCGCAGTATGACATCCACACGGTGCTCCGGTATTGAGGCGAAAAGGGGCTTTGCAGGGTTTTATAGGGCGTCAATTTCCCAAGAGAAGCGAAGTCGGCAAGCGAACCTTCCTGAGTCCTCGGCATGTGCTTGAAGGACGATCGTTAGGTTACCCTGTCGAGTCTTGCGTGCCGTTTTCAGGGTCGATCCCGAGTTGCTTGAGGATGCTATCGAGAAAGAATTCTTCCGGGAGAGCCCCCTCAATATAAGCGCTTCCATTAATGACGGTTTTGGGAACTGCATAAACCCGATGTTGTGCGACGGCGTCGGGAAACTCGGTGGCTTCAATACAATCGGCCCTAATAAAATCGTTCTCGATTGCGAATGAATGAGCCAGACGCACGGCCTGGGGGCAGTGCGGTCAAGTCGGCGTTACAAATACTTCCAGATGAAGCGGTTGGTTGATGCGGGCGAGTTTTTCCTTTGTTTCCGGCTTCAGTCCGGAATCGTTCTTTGAGATATGAAGAATGGCGTCGAGAAGCGTTGAGAATTCATAACCGGCGGGCAGACCGTAAAAACGGACACCATAGTCCTTGCCGTCGCGAATAACCGTGGCCGGAACCTTGTCGATGGCATATTCGGCGACCTTTTCTTTCTCAAGCAGGAAATTGTGAACTTCGAGGGACAGCTTGTCGGAAGTTCCGGAAAGATCTTCGAGGAGCATTCGAGCTTCTCGGCCGTATTCCAGATTGAGCTCCTGCGTGAAATGGATTAATTTCACCGGGCTTGCCATTTCTCGCAACCTGTCGCGGATTTCGGCCAGATCGCTTTCCCTCAGCAAAGGCATACTATTTCCTCGCTTTGAGTTTGTGGGTTTCAGTTGATAACTTTAAAGCATCGATTCAGCACTATTATATTTGGATGCGTTGGAGAGCGCTCTTGTTTCAAGGGTATAGACGGGATATGAGATGTCGCCTGAGTACTCGCTCTGGATCCCACTTTGAGTTTATATTTCTTTCCGCTCATGCTGAGGAGACAGGCGACAGGCCGCAGTTTCCACCCCCTCACTTGCCTCGGGGTAAAGGAGGGAGTAGGGAATGGTTGTTGGAAAGAATGGATCGAACTGGCTTGCAAGTCTGCCGCTGACTGCTACTATTTTGACATACGAGATACAATTCTAATTTTGTGTACCTGTAAACTGTCACACAAGTTTCGGGCATGCCGCAGATCATATGGCATCGAGTCGTGGGGCAGGATGCTTATGCTACGAAGAAGAGGAATGAATAAAGGTGGAAAACCGGGAAAATGAACCGATGATTCCGCAGTCATTGATCTCCGACGAGCCGTTGTCGCCTGAAGAGCGTGCGCGGCGCCGGTTCGTGGGCTGGCTCCTGGGTATTGTTGGGGCCGTCGTTGGAGTTTTGTTGTGCATCCCACTGGTTCGCATGGCGCTTTATCCGCTTTTTGCGAAATCCGGTAGGGCAGGGTGGTCAGACCTGGGTGATGTGAACCAATACGCCTCCTTGTCAGCGCCTGAGCGACGCGTGATCCAGATCCAGAATATTGACGGATGGCGACAGACGATTTCGGAAAAGGTGGTCTATGTAACGAAAGGTCCGAATGGAAAGCTGCGGGTGCTCACCGCAGTTTGTCCGCACCTGGGCTGTGAAGTGGCGTGGGATCCTTCTTTGAATAAGTTTAAATGTCCCTGTCACGGCGGAACGTTTGCGCCGAGCGGAAAATATATTTCTGGGCCCCCGCCGCGCGGGATGGATACTTTGCCCATAGAGATCCAGGACGGCCACTTGATGGTGCAATATGAGTATTTCCGTAATCTGGTTCCGAACAAGGAAGTCATTGGATAATGTCTTGTAACCGAGACCCACGCCCTTGATAAGCCACCGGTGGTGTGGGCAACTCTGGCGAAGAGTCTTTTTTTATGTCCGATTCTCCCATTACTGCAAAGTCTCCCATGGAGATTGAAAGCAACAAAGAACCTCGGAGTATTTCCGGCTGGCTGGATGAACGAACCGGCTGGAAGCGGATGATGCACGAATTCCTGGATGAGCGCATTCCAGGAGGTGCGCGGTGGTCTTACGTGTTTGGTTCGGGCCTGCTCTTTATTCTGCTTTCTCAGGTGGTGACCGGCATTTTTCTGGCTATGTACTACGTCCCTTCCGCCGATCACGCTCACACCACGATCGCCTATATCGTGAAGGTTGTTTCGGATGGTGCCTTCTTGCGCAGCGTTCATTCCTATGGCGCAAGCATTATGGTGTTCCTGCTGGTCGTTCACATGACGCAGACATTTCTGTTTGGCGCCTACAAAGGAAAGCGAGAGCTTTTATGGGTTGCGGGCTGTATTCTCTTCGCATTAGTCCTGGGAATGGCTTTCACGGGTTACTTGCTGCCATGGGATGAGCGTTCATATTTTGCTACGGCGGTGGGCACGAACGTCATCAGCGAGGTTCCCCTCATAGGTCAGTGGCTTAAGTTGGTTCTGCGCGGCGGCGCGGGAATGGGAACGCTGACCATTTCGCGGTTCTTTGTCGCGCATGTCTTCTTGCTTCCCGCTTCGCTGTTTATTTTTGTTGGAGTTCATCTTTTTCTATTCCGTCGTTCGGGTCCCGCGGGTCCTCCCAGCACTGATCCAGCCGCTCTGAAGGCCAAAAGCGAAAGGTTCTATCCCAGACAACTCCTGATGGATTCAGCCTTCGCCTTGCTGCTCATAGTGATCCTGGCTTTATTGGCGTATTTTGTGCCAAAAGCTCTGGGACCCAAAGCCAATCCTGCGGATACACAATTCATTCCGCGGCCGGAATGGTACTACCGTCCTATTTTTCAGTGGCTTAAATATTGGGAAGGACCGCTGGCGGTCATTGGCATTCTGGTTGTGCCAGGAATTCTTACGGTGCTGCTGGTTGGACTACCTTTTTATGATCGCCGGCCAGAAAGACGACCGCACAAGCGGCCTATCGCGGTGGGAATTTATTCAGTGGTTCTTCTCGCGCTGATCGCGCTGGGCATCATCAGCTATCATGTGGACCATGCTGACCCGAGTGTTGCCGCCCAACTTGCGCGGCAGGAGGAAGCGGAGAAGGAATTCATGCACCAGCCTTTCCAACCTGAAATGGAGGCGGGCTCGGCCGGCGCTGCGGCAGCCACATCCTCGAGTCCCGTGAATCCATTGGTTGCAAAGGGAAAACAGATTTTTGAATCGAATGGGTGCGTGGCGTGCCACGGCGCCGGCGGTGTGGGCACGGCCATGGCCATTAAATTGATCGGTATCGGACAAAAACTTCCACCCGATCAGCTGGCTGACCTCATCCGTCACCCCAATGCCAAGATGAAGGCCGGGGGCATGCCTGCCTTTCCTTTCTCCGATGAGGATATGAAGGCATTGATTGCCTATTTAGATAGTCTGAAATAAGGGATTGAGGAGACTGAAGACCAGCCAAGGGGTTCTCAAATCCGGATCAGGGGCACAGGATCAACTCCTCCGTACCCTCATCTTCAACGAAGCGTTTCTGTGGACTTTTGCGGATAGCGTCTGATAGGAGAGTAGAAATTCCCTATCGGTTTTAGGAAGTTTGGGGTGATCTGCCAAGTTGAACCACTGGGGCTCATTGATTACGCTGAGGCGCTTGAGATTCAAAAGGGCTTTACCGCCCAGCGTAAAGCTCATGCGATATCGGACACGCTGCTGCTATTGGAGCATCCTCATGTCTACACGCTGGGTCGGAATGCGCGCCGCGAAAACCTGCTGATCACACCGGAATTTCTGCAGAAGATCGGCGCCCGGGTCTTCGAAACCGATCGTGGAGGCGATATCACGTATCACGGGCCCGGTCAGTTGGTGGGTTATCCGATTTTCGATCTCACCCAGCACCGGCGCGATATCGCCTGGTACATGCGCTCGCTGGAAGAGGTCTTTATCCGTGTTACAGAGGATTTTGGCATTCGAGCAAGTCGTATCGAGGGGCTTACGGGTGTGTGGGTGGGCGATGAAAAGATTCTGGCTCTGGGCGTACACATCTCACGCTGGATCACTTCACATGGCTTCGCTTTCAATGTAAATACCGATTTACGCTACTTTGAGTGGATCATCCCTTGTGGGATTCGCGAGAAGGGTGTGACTTCGTTAAAGAAGCTGCTGGGCAGGCCCGTCGAGATGCAGGAAGTGATTGATCGGGTCGTGGAGCGATTCGGACAAGTGTTTGGGATGGAGATGCGAATGCGGAGCAATCCGATGCTGGCAGGCGCATTATGGGCGGGTGACAAACCCTGAGAGAGAGCTGCTCGGGACTGAGTTTTTTGTATTTTCGGACCGCTATGATTCAACTCCTCAGCCTTGAAATGCGGCACCTCTGAAAGCCTGCCGATAGACATCCTGTGTAACGGCCTTTGGCCTCCAGATGTTAAGCATTCAATGGGCCGCAGATTTAACGTGGGCAAAAAGACTTCAACCCATCGGTTGCTTACTCTCGATGCCACACAGCTTCGGCGTATGCTTTATTATCTGAAGCTCACGCGCGAATCTGAATTCCGCATTGAGAAGGTATTGTATCGCCAGGGGAAAATTGTAGGCGGCGTTTATGTGGGGCGCGGGCAGGAGGCAATCGGCGTGGGCTCGGCGATTCAGTTGATTGAGGGCGATGTTGTCTTGCCCAGTCATCGGGATTTTTCCTCTTTCCTGATCCGCGGTATCTCTCTGAAGGACATCTTCTGCAACTGGATGGCACGCGCCAACGGCCCCACGAGAGGACGCGAGAATACTCTGCATATTGGGAATCTCAAATGCGGTCTTATTCCTATTATTTCTCCGCTTGGTGATACCTGTCCGGTGGCATGTGGCGTTGCCCTCGCCATGAAGCAGCAAGGAAAGAATAATGTCGTGCTGGTGCATTTCGGAGAAGGAACCAGCAGCCGTGGGGATGTGCACGAGGCGATGAACCTGGCCGCTGTAATGAAGTTGGCCGTCATTTTTATCTGCAACAATAACGCTTATGCTTATTCCACGAGCACGGAAAAGCAATTTGCCGTCAAAGATCTGGCTATCCGAGGAGCGGCCTATGGCATGCCGGGGATTAAAGTCGATGGCAATGATGTCCTGGCGGTCTACCAGACTGTTGCCAAGGCTATCGCCCGCTCAAGAAAGGGTCACGGACCAAGTTTTATCGAGTGCAAGACCTTTCGCATGACGGGACATTCCGCTCACGATGCCGCAGAATACGTTCCCGAAAAGCTTATGAAACAGTGGGAGACAAAAGATCCCATATTGCGGTTTGAAAAATATCTGCTTTCCCGGCAAATCATGAGCCGGAAAGATATTCGGAAATTAGAGGAGATCGTCAGAAAAGAGGTGGATGAAGCAGTTGCTTTTGCGGAGGCATCACCCTTTCCAGAAGGCTCGGAGGCTTTGGAAGGGGTCTATTGCGGCGCTGATTGTTGGTGGGACAGGCCTCGGAAGGAAAGTTGATCTGGTTGTGATTCCCTGACGGTGCGCCTGCGAATCGTCGCGACGAGCTGCCTTGAAACCAAGAGATCATCAATGCCGGTTTTGACATATCTTGAAGCCATTCGCCAGGGAATCTGGGAGGAGATGGAGCGCGATCCTTCCGTGTTTGTCATCGGCGAAGATGTTGCCGAATATGGAGGCGCTTTCAAGGTTACGGCCGGAATGCTGGAACGGTTCGGCAAAGACCGTGTGATTGATACCCCTATTTCCGAATCCGCCATCGTGGGCGCCGCTACGGGGGCGGCCTTGATGGGTATGCGGCCCGTCGTTGAAATGCAGTTCATGGATTTTATTGCCTGCGGTTTCGACCAGATTGTGAACATGGCGGCAAAAATTCACTATCGCTGGGGCGCCAAGGTGCCGATGGTGATTCGAGGTCCTTCAGGCGCGGGCGTTCACGGAGGTCCTTATCATTCGCAGTCAAATGAGATGTGGTTTGTCCATACACCCGGCCTGAAGGTCGTGATTCCTTCCACGGCTTACGACGCGAAAGGTCTCATCAAAGCTGCCATCCGCGACGAAAATCCAGTGATCTTTTACGAACACAAGTTCCTTTACCGCCGGATAAAGGAGGAAGTTCCGGAGGAAGACTACGTTGTGCCGCTGGGTCGTGCAGCGGTTCGGCGTGAAGGCACGGATATCGCTGTCATCACTTACGGCGCCATGGTTTGGACAGCGCTCGAAGCCGCCGCCGAGTTGGAAAAGGAGGGCATCTCGCTTGAAATTGTTGACCTGCGGTCGTTACTGCCCTACGATGAGGCAGCGGTGCTTGCCAGCGTCCGAAAGTGCGGTAAAGTGATCCTGCTGCATGAGGATACACGGACAGGCGGCATGGCGGGAGAATTGGCGGCGTTGATTGGTGAGCAGGCCTTTGAGGATCTGGATGGTCCTATCATTCGGGTGACAGCGCCGGATACTCCCGTACCTTTTGCGCCGCCGCTTGAAGAATATTTTTTGCCCAATGCGCAGAAACTGATAGATGCAGCAAGGGAACTTGCAGGCTACTGAGGTCATTGACTCATGATGTTTCCGCCCTGCAAAATCGCTGCGATGGTTGCCCTGGATTCTCCGCAGTCACTGAGTCAATGTCTCTCAAGCACCGCGATGTTCTATTGAGGTTGTCCTTATGCCCGTGAACGTCATCATGCCTCAGATGGGAGAAAGTGTAGCAGAAGGGACGATCACGCGATGGATGAAGAAGGTGGGTGATCGCGTGGAACGGGATGAGCCGCTCTTCGAGATTTCCACGGATAAGGTGGATGCGGAGATTCCCTCACCGGCTGCCGGAATTCTCACCAGAATTCTGGTCAAGGAAAACGAAACCGTTGAGGTCAATACGGTCGTTGCCGAAATTGATGGTGAAGGAGCTGCGGATTCTGCGAAGTCGGGTTCCGTGAATGCGTCTGAGGTAACGTTTTCTGAGCCCGTAATAGGACCTGAACCGGGAAGTGTATCAGCCGCTGCGCCAAAAGGTGCGGCAGCGCGAGAGGTTCGGTCCTCGCCCGTGGTGCGCAGGATGGCTCGTGAGCACCAGATTGACCTCGCACAGGTGCAGGGCACGGGGGCAGGGGGGCGAATCAGCAAAAAGGATGTGCTGGCATATCTCGCGGGACAAAAAGAGAAGGCCAAGCCCCCGGCTGTGATGGCCGCGCCTTCTCCCACCCCGGCAGCCCCGTCGATCGTGTCTTCGCTGGCCGCACCTTCCAAAATTACATGGAGCGGACCCACCCAAACTGTACCCCTGACCGCCATGCGACGGCAGATCGCCGAGCGCATGGTAATGAGCAAGCGGACTTCTCCGCATGTGGCCACTGTATTTGAGGTGGAGATGACGCGGATCGCCGATCTGATGTCCCGTCATGGCGAAGATTTTGAGCACCGAAACGGCCTGAAATTGACCTATACGCCCTTCTTCGTGCGGGCCGCAGTGGACGCCCTTAAGCAATTTCCTGTGGTTAACTCCTCGCTCGAAGGCGACAACATTGTTTACAAGCGAGATATCAACATAGGTATTGCGGTGGCTCTAGAAACCGGGCTTATTGTGCCAGTCATCAAGCGCGCGGATGAAAAGAGTTTTCTAGGAATTGCGCGCGCAGTGCGGGATCTTGCCGAGAGGGCGCGAACTAAGCGCCTGAGTGTGGAAGAAGTGCAGGAAGGCACGTTTACCATCAGCAATCATGGAGTCTTCGGTAGCCTGATCGGTACGCCCATCATCCACCAGCCTCAGGTTGCCATTCTCGGTGTTGGGGCCGTTGAAAAGCGCCCCGTTGTGCGCAACGATGCTATCGCCATCCGTACGATGGTTTATCTTACACTTTCGTTCGATCATCGGGTGCTGGATGGCGCTGTGGCAGATCAATTCATGTCCAGAATCAAGGCTAAACTTGAGCACTGGGATGAATCGATTGTTTAGCATCGGAGTCCTTGTGGCTCATTCTTTGGGAAATGTGCGCATCTCGATGCCGGTCGAGCATCGGAGTTGTCTCAATTCTCTTCAACAAGGAGGCCTGGTCTCATGCGGAGTTTCGCTGTACGAAATGGAAATCGAGTTCCAACGCCAAAGAATCTGAATGCAGCAGCGCCTGGACCGATGCCTCCCAAGGACGGTGGAAAGCTCATTGTCCTTACGGCACCACTGACGGAGACAATTGATCATGCTGGTTATTTTATTCAGATGGCGCTGGCGTCGATGCCGACCTGGATGGAGTTTGTTCTGAACAGTAAATATCCTCACTGGCGGAATGTGGAATATAATCCCGACGGCTCGGCGCGGTACATGCCGGCAGGTACCCGCTTGGTGCAAAAGTCGCTGGAGCGGGCATTTCCCCGCGAGGAAATTATTGCCTGCTACCCGGATGACCTCGACAGGTTTATCGGACCCCGAACCCGGGTTGTTGGCGTTTCCACTCACAATCCGCTTGGCGTGACCTTCGCGGCTGGAGTCTACGCTTCGATTTTTGGCTCATCTCGGGAGCCCATCAACTCGCATTATTCGAAGCTTCTTTTCGCTAAAATCAAGGCCAGCCCCTATCGCCACAATTTCAAGGTGATTGTCGGCGGCTCGGGAGGTTGGCAGATTTCGCAAACCAACAGCTTCGAGGAGCTCAGTGTCGATTCCGTGGTTGAGGGGCGCAGCGAATCTGAAGAGGTGATGGAGCTTTTTCGCAAAGCTGTTCGCGGCGAGGATTTGCCCCGTGAAGTGAATGCGGCCCATCCGAAAAACCGCGATGCAATTCTCTTTCCGGACTCCCGCACCACGTTCGGCGTGGTGGAAATGACCACAGGATGCGGTCGTCGCTGCCAGTTCTGCCTGCCCGATTTGAATCCTCAGATCGATCTGCCAAAGGAAAATATACTCAAGGCGGTACGCGCCAATGTGCGTGATGGAAACCATCAAATTTCGCTGGCTACGGAGGATATGTTCATCTGGGGGCAAGTGCGCACGGAGACGCCATTTTTCTTCCCTAATCGTGAGGCCTTGCTGGATCTTTATTCTGAAATCGTGAATACACCCGGCGTGGAGCATCACGTGCTCAGCCATTGCACGATGGCGCCCTTTGTCGTGGACCCGCTGTTGATTAAAAAGCTGTCTGAACTCCTGCTCCCCAAAAGTCCGATTCATCTGCCTCGGCTGAGCATGCATCCGCAGAAAAAGATTCTGGCGCCGCTCATTGGTCTCGAAACCGGCTCAGTGCGCATTGCCAAGAAGATCATGCCCAGTAAGGCGATTCCATTTTCGATTGAAGACTGGCCGAGCGTTGTGCTCGAAGGTTTGCGAATCGCCAATGAAAACAACTGGTTCCCGGTCATGACACTCATTGTCGGCAGCCCCGAGGAGACGGATGAAGATGTGAAAGCCACCCTCGATCTGGTCTATGAGATGGAGCGCCGCGGGCTTTTTGCTTTCCTGGTGCCTTCCATCTTCACGCCGCTGCACGACACTCGCATGGAAAAACAGAGAGGTGTTGCGGAAACGCGAAAGCTCACGCCGCTGCAATGGCAACTGATTTTGAAGTGTTGGAAGCTGAGCCTCCGCCCGGGACTCTATAGTTGGTGGGGGCCCACAGCCTGGCGGCTGGGATCGATCGCGATGTGGCTGCTTAAGTTGCGCCGCACCAACGGTCCCAACTTCACATGGCCGATCTGGATGTTTTCCGGGATGATTCCTGAAGAACTGCTCAGCCGCATGGGGAAGATTTATGTTGGCAAACCCCTCAAGACGAAGACCCGGAAGGAACTGATCGCCAGTCTCAGACCGAACTATTGGCAGTATTTGCGAGCTGACAACGGCGACCTGCCAGAAGGTTATACCCCGCCTCCGATAGCTGTGCGGAAAGCGGAGGCGCTCCAGGCGGCATCGTAACGGACGGCGTCAATTGTGAGGGAACAAGTGTCACAGAAACTTCCCTGCGGCGCCACCATGCCGCACGAAAATCAGGAAACATTATTGGGATGCCTGATTGTTACTCTTACCGCGTGGGTTCCATCTGTAGTGCGTTGTTGACGCGGTTAAAATAGTTGAAGATCCCAGCCACGGCGGCAATCTCAATAATCTCACCTTCGTTGAAAAAAGAGCGAAGTTCTCGGAACAGATCGTCACTCACTTGGTTTGAATCCAGCGTCAATTTCTCCGCGAACTCCAGGGCTGTGCGCTCGCGAGGGGTGAAGACTGTCAGATCACCTCGCTCAAGCGCTGCCAGTTCCTCTTCAGTTGTTCCGAACCGCCTTGCCAAGGCAGTATGCGAATTGAGTCAGTAATGGCAGTTATTGATATGGGAGACCCGCACCGCAACCATTTCTTTAAGCTTTTTCTCAACCGTGCCGGTGTTCATGACGGCCCGGAAGTGGTCCGTCATGGTTTTCATGATTTCCGGACGGTGCGCCATCGTGCGGAACATATTGGGGATGTTTCCGCGCTCCTTTAGGAAATGATTGAACACTTCCCGGGACGGGCCGTCCACCTGATCGGGCGAGAGTTTGGATAAGCGAGGCATAGAAAGCTGAAAAGTTAAGAGGTTTCCTGGTATCCGGCAAGGAATTGCTTCAGGGCCGTCTGATTAATCTTCAACTTGCCGGATCGCAGCAATTCCTCCTTGAGATTGTCACGGTAGATTTCGAACGCCAGATCCCTTTTCTGTTGGAGAAGTTGGTCCGTGATGTTGTCTTTCTGCGCAGCAAAATCGGAGTCGTTAGCCGGCGTGTGCGAGACCACCTGGAAAACAATATAGGTTGAACCCACCGAGACAGCGTCACTGGTCTGGCCGGGCTGAAGGGTAAAAGCCGAGGCCATAGCTGAGCCTGGAATCATGTCTTGCAGTTGATCCTGCTCGGTGAATTCCTGGCTTTGCTTCACCTTGTAGCCGTCGGCCTGAGCAATCTTGGAAAAGTCGCCGTTTTTAATCTGTGCCGCGAACTGCCTTGCCTTCTCTGCGGCAAGGATCTTCGATTGATCGGCGCGATAGTCCTGTTCCACCCGCTGCCTTACTTCATCCAGGCTTGGAAGGTGCTCGGGAACAATCCGGGTTATCTGAATGATGGCAACGCCCTTAGGAACCGTAATCGGCTCGCCGATGCCATTGAGAGGCAGTTGAAACGCCAGATTTTCAAAGCTCTCATTGTTGCCGAGATCGGGAACAGCCTGGTTGTAAGCGAAGAGGGGTGTTTCCCCCGTCTGTAATCCATATTGCTGAGCTATGGCGTCAAAATGGTCAGGATGATCTTTCAATGCCTGCTCAAGCTGATTGGCCAGGTTCTGCAGGGCCTGATCAAGCGCCTGCTTCTCCAAAGTCTGTTGGATGGAGTCTTTGACCTCGGCAAACGACTTCAGGTGCGCAACCTGGCGATCCTCAACTTTAATGATGTGATATCCGTAAGGCGTTTTGATTAAATTGCTGATTTCTCCTGGTTTCATGGAAAAGGCGGCATCTTCAAAGGCTTTTACGGTTTGCCCTCGCTCAATCCAGCCAATTTCGCCGCCGTTGGCCGCGCTGCCCGTATCCTGGGAGTACTTTCTGGCCATGTCTGCAAAATTGGCTCCGCTCCGGATCTCGTTCAAGACCTTCTGCGCGGTCTCGCGAGTTTGGGCCTCCTGCTGAGGGGTCTCACCGGTGGTCTTGAAGAGGATGTGCGCCACCTTGACGCGATCGGGAACCCGATATTCGGAGAGGTGCTGGTTGTAGTACTGTTCAAGTTCCGCGTCGGTGATCTTCACTTGCGAACGAACCTTATCCGGCGGAATTAAGACGTACTTCACCTGGCGCTGCTCCGGCATCTTATAGCGCAGCCGATTTTGGAGAAAGTAGGTCTCAAGCGCTTGCGGCGTCACTTTGACAGCGTCGATAAACTGGTTCGGCTCAAAGACGACATAATTGATCTTGGCTTTTTCGTTGCGCCGGAGGAATGCTTCATGCACCTCTTCGGGAGTCACTTGGATGTCATCGGTGACGGCCTCGCGCAGCTTGCGGATCAGGATGGTGTTGCGCATCTGAGCTTCAAATTGTGGCACCGCCATGCCGGTTTCCTGCTGGATCAGGTTTTCGTATTCCGCCATGCCGATGAACTGGCCGTTCTGGTAGAGATAGGGAATCTGGCGCAGCGAGGCGACCAGTTCGGAGTCTGAAACGGTCAGGCCCATCTTATGCGCCTGGGTAATGAGCGCGTCTTGCAGAATCATTTGATCAAGGGCTGACTGGGCAAGGCGGCTGATTGTCTTGGGATCGTTTCCAACGGTCCGCAATTGGTTGTTAATGGCGCGCTGAACGTCCTGAATGGTGATATTCTTTCCGTTAAGGGAGGCTAAAACGTTCGCTTGAGTGGTGGTATCCCCGCCGGGGATCGGAGCCAGCGTCAGGACCATGCCGATTGACACAATCCCCAGAAAGAAAATCAAAAGATATTTCATCAAGGTTTTGCGGCTACCACCGCGAAATAGTCGATACATAAAATCTCCGCGAGAACTTAACTCTAAAATGAATTATAGGTCTAAGGGAGGCGAGAGGCAAACCCATGGAGCGTTAGATGTTGAGCCAGTTTGATATCAGTGACGGCTCTGTGCCACTGTCCGCCAACAGACCACTACTGAGCGTGGGTAAAGGTCACGGAATGCGTTCCGGGCGGTAATCTAAATAAGCCCCTTGATAGTCGCACACGCGCGCTCAGTCCATAGGGTACAGGCTACAGCCGCCATCTACCAGCAGCGTCGTTCCCGTGATGTAATCGGAGGCATCCGAGCAAAGGAATAAGAAGGCATCCGCTACTGATTCGGGGGGCTGCATATACCCCAACGGAATGGCCTTCTGCGCCCGTCGTCGATAATCCGGCTCCGTATCCCACTGGCGTTTAGCCATACCGACCGCCACAATCCCTGGCGCAATCGAATTTACGCGAATTCCGTGCGGTGCCAACTCGCGTGCCATGCCCCGCATCAACATCTTCATTCCACTCTTGCTGACGTTGTACGGTGTGATATTGGGCCAAGGCACGTCCTGAACCCATGAGGAAGTGAAGATGATTTTGCCCTTAATCCCTTGCTGAATCATGGCCTGCGCCGATGCTTGGGCCACCATAAACGCACTTTTCAGGTTAAGGTTCAGAATCCGATCCCAATCTGCCTCTGAATACTCCAGGATCGGGCACGACTGTGCCATGCCAGCATGACAGAGGGTGATATCGAGCCGCTGAAAACGTTTGAACGCGCTGCTGACGAGTTCCTGACACTCGGCTCGCCGGGTAATATCCGACTGGATGTAAAAGAAGCGGTCCGCGGGCCATTGGGCTTCTATGGCGAACTTCTGGGTCTCCTGCGCTGAGATCAGATCGTTGATAACAACTCTGGCAGAGTGAGCAAGCAGTCTACCGACCACGACTTTCCCAATGGCTCCCATACCGCCGGTGATAAGAATGACTTTACCTTCCAGACAATTCTCTGCGTAGGTCATGGGTGCTCCTGTTCTGGGATTCTGCGTGTGAAAGGGCCATATTACACTAAGACTTCACAGAAGTCCGAAAAAAACGTTTACGGTCGGCGTTCTTTTGCGATCCTCAGCCGCGGATCGACCTTGAGAGGCTTTCGGAGGGTGCAGTAGCTTGCCCCGCCCCCTGAGAGACTGGATAGCGCGCGAGTAGAGGGTTATGATAGCATTTGAAGATCGAGGGAGAATCGCCTTAGGTGGTTGTGGCGGTTGATTTTGATCGCATTAAGGCATCACGCAGATCAGCCTACATCAAGAAAGGGTTTTGGGGTTTATGTCTGGCCATTCGAAATGGGCAACCATTAAGCACAAGAAGGGCGCACTGGATGCGCGTCGCGGAAAAATCTTCACCAAACTGATAAAAGAAATCACGGTAGCAGCCCGCCTGGGCGGAGGAGATCCGGACGCGAATCCGCGCTTGCGCACGGCGATTGCGGCAGCCAAAGCCGAGAACATGCCGGCTGATAATATCAAGCGTGCCATTCAGAAAGGCACTGGCGAACTGCCGGGCACTGCGTATGAAGAGTCAGTCTATGAAGGTTACGGCCCTGGCGGCGTCGCCATGATGGTGGAAGTCGCCACCGACAATAAGAACCGCACCATTTCTGAAATCCGCCATATTTTCAGTAAAAATGGGGGCAATTTGAGCGAAAGTGGCAGCGTCGCTTGGATGTTCCACAAAAAGGGCTACATCGTCGTCGAGAAAGAGAAGGCGGATGAAGAAAAGCTTCTGAATCTGGTTATGGAAACCGGAGCCGAGGACTTGAACGATGATGGCAGCAACTGGGAGATCTTTACGGCGGTCAACGATCTCCAACGGGTTGTGGAAAGGCTGAAAGCGGAGAATATCACACCTGCGGTGGCGGAAATTTCCATGATTCCGCAGTCTTACGTCAAGCTCAGCGGCAAGAGCGCCCAACAGGTTTTGCGTCTGAGTGAGGAGCTGGAAGATCACGACGACGTGCAGCACGTCTACTCGAATTTCGATATTGAGGAATCGGAGCTCCACGCGCTGGCTGAAACCAAGTAACTCTGGTCAGGTGATCAAGGGCTCCTGGCTTAGAATCCGGGAAGTGTTACCTCTCGAATTTCCAAAACGCAGAATTTATTTCTCACCCCGGAGTCTTTTACGGCGCTGGAGGGTATTTCTCTACATTTTTTCGATTAGCGTAGTAAGCACTTCATGCCTTTTCGCCGCTGCCTGCCCTTCTTCGCCAACCTCAGCCTCGTGGGGACCGCCATCCAGCCCTGTTCCTCAGATCACTTATACCAAAGTGTTGAAAGGCAGCAGTCCGGAATATGAGAAAATTACAGTGAATGCGGAAGGTACCGGGACTTATGATGGCCGCAGGCTTTCTGACCCGCCGAACCCCCGGCATTTCAAGCTATCCGAGCGCACCACGCAAAAAGTGTTTTCGCTGGCTGCAAGCCTCAATAACTTTCGCACGTGCACGCTGGAGAGCCACAAGCGTGTGGCCAACCTGGGCCTGAAGTCGTTTGAATATGAAAACGGAACCCAGGTGAACCGGTGTCAATTTAACTATTCAACCAATCGTGCGGCGCAGGAATTAACGGACCTTCTCGAAAGCGTGGGTGTCGTCGAGCGTCATATCATCGCGCTGGACTATGCCATGAAATACGATCACCTCGGGCTGCCCCGGGAATTAACCTTGATCCAGATCGATCTGGACAACAAAGCCCTCGTTGATCCTCAAATGATGGTGAAGGCTCTCCAGGAGATTACGCGTAATCCCCGCTTTTTACACCTGGCGCAGGCTCGTGCTGAGAATATCCTGCAAGAGATTCAACGGCAATAAGTTTCCCTCAAGGCTCTGCCGGACGTGAGAACTCCCGGCCTGTGCTCTCAGGCGCTGCGATCAGACAAGAACCGAGGTTTTCACAAAGACTGAAGACTGTGCTGGAGCCTCGCTTCTTCATCCCTCGGAGATTTTTCGGGAAAGCTCTTTCACCTTTTGCGCCAAATCGGGAAGATGCGAGAAATAGGCATAGAGCTTTTTGAACTCACTCAAGGGGCGCGCTGGAGTCCCCCACAAAACGTTGCCCTTCCGGATTACTTTACCGGGCAGAATGCCGGCCTGCGATCCAATCACCGCGCCATCTTCAATCCGGACGTGGTCTCCGATCCCCACTTGTCCGCCGATGACAACGCAGTCGCCGATTGCAGTGCTTCCTGAAATTCCGGTTTGAGCGGCAATGATGGAGTGACGCCCAATGCGAACGTTGTGGGCAATCTGCACCAGGTTGTCGATCTTCGTTCCTGAACCGATGAACGTCGTGCCGAGCGAGCCTCGATCAACCGTGGTGTTGCATCCGATCTCGACGTCATCCTCGATGATCACCTTCCCAAGCTGCGGAAACTTATGGTGGCGGCCTTCTGCAAAAACGTAGCCAAAACCATCTCCGCCTATAACGACCCCGGCGTGCAACGTAACGCGGCTGCCAATTTGAGCGCCGGGATACACCCGGACGCCCGGATAGAGCATACAATCGGGGCCGATCTCCACGCCCACACCGATAAAGACCCCCGCCGCAAGAATGCATCTTTCGCCTATTGTGGCATGGTCTTCGATCGTGACATGGGGACCTATGGAGGCGCTTGCCGGCACGCTGGCGGTTGGAGAGAGGACAGCGGTCGGGTGAATTCCAGGGGCAGCTAATTTGGAAGGGTGGAGTGCGTTCGCGGCCGCAATAAAGGCCAGCTTGGGATGCTTGACGCGGATGACGGTGTGGCCGCGCAACGAAACCCCTTCGGGTATGAGAATGCAGCCAGCCTGTGAAGCAGCAGCCTGCTGGAGCGCGCGTTCTCCTTCCGCAAAGGTCAGTTCACTCGAAGAGGCGTTTCCCAGATCGGCGACATTGCAAATCTCATGGTTTCCGTCTCCGTAAAGTTCGCCGTCCACAAGTTGAGCAATTTCGTAAACTCTCATGGTGGCCTCAAAAGAGAGCGCTGGCACAGGTTCCCAGATTTTCTAAAAGGGATAGATTGGAGGTTCGCCCGGAGGGCGTGTTTTCCACCGGCGATGCATCCAAAGCCACTGTTCGGGATAACGTCGGATATACTGCTCCAGTAACTTCGTGAAATGAGCAGTGTTGAGTGCAATTTCCTTTTCCGGATCATCATCTCGGAGCCATTCCACGGCCTCAAAGCGCAGTCGATATTTTCGCAGTTGCGAATCCCAGATCACCAGGCCGAGCGTCACGGAGGCACCCGTTTTGCGGGCCACTCGCGCCGGCCCTGTGGTTGTGCAGGCAGGGAGGCCGAAAAAATCCACAAACACACCTTCCGTTGGAAGCATGTTCTGATCCATGAGAATGCCGACGGATTCTCCCTGCCGCAAAGCGCGCAACGCCTGACGGGCGAATTCCCCTTTTTCAATGGACTGGCCGCCACTCAAGCAGCGATAACGATCAATCAGCGAATCAATCAGAGGATTATCGAGTTTCCGGACCACGAAGTGAACCGGATGGCCGTAGACGCCGTGCGCGAAAGATCCGAGTTCCCAGTTTCCGAAGTGCGCTGTCAGAAAAAGCAACCCTTTTCCCTGTTGCTGAGCGCGTTCGAAATTCTCATAACCGTCGTAGACGATCAATTGCTCAATGTTGGTACGATTCCAATGGGGGAAATGGGCAAAATCCGCGAGCATGCGGCCCAGATTTTGAAAGCTGGCAAAAAGCACGCGGCGTCGCTCGCGGGGGGACCATTCGGGGTAAGCCAGCCGAAGATTCCAAAGCCCTACGCGCCGAAGCCCCGGCCAGAACCAGTAGCTCAAGCCAGCGAGGGCTGTACAAAGCAGGCGAGCAAGGCGGTGAGGCAATGTCCCCAACAGCTGTAGTAATCCTTTAGCTGCCCAGTACTCCACTCGATGACGGAGTGATGGGACAGCTTCGGCTCGTCCGTCCTTATAGGCGGACTCCGTGGCTGTGAGGCTGCTTAAGATGCGAGAGTCCATTGGCTAGCTTTCACTTGTAGTTAGGTTATACTTTTTCAATAGTGAGCGTGGCAAACGGCAATCGAAGACGCCTCGCTCGGAAACAGGCGCTGAACTTGGCCACTGAAGTTGTTGATATCCGGCATTTTGGCGCAGGCGATTTCGCTGCCCTGCTTGAAGCAGAGTCCATTGCCTGGGCTAAATCCCTCCGCTGGGATTATACCCCTTCCGCGCGGCTCATCGCCGCTTGCTTGGCCGATAAGCGACTTTCCGGCTACGCGCTGGTATCTGATCAACGCATTCAGGGCTACAGTTTTTTCCTTTACGAGGATCAGAAAGGCCTTATTGGCAATCTCTTTGTGGAGCCTAATGGTTCATTCAAGGAGCACGCATTGATCCTGCTCGATCATGTGATCGAGACTTTGAAGGCCACACCAGGCTTGCGCCGGGTTGAGGCGCAGCTTCCGCACTTTGGCCTTCAGGATCTGGAATCATGTTTCGAACGGCATCAATTTGTGGCCTACCTTCGCCGCTTTATGGCCCTTCGTTTAAAACGCCGTCCCCGAAGCTCTATGCTGTTGGCTGAATCACCTCACGCGACCAGCCGGTCCTCTTCGACCGCACTTGGAAATTTCATTATAGAGCGTTGGGAACGAAAGCACGACGAGGCGGCCGCGCAGCTTCTCTATCATGCCTATCGCGGCCACATCGATGGGGAGATTAACGATCAATACCGTTCCCTGCAGGGCTCCTTGAGACTTATCGAAAATATCGTGCATCTTCGCGGGTGTGGCGAGAATGTCCCTCAAGCTTCGCTGGTGGCTGTCCATCGACCCACTGGAAAGCTTGCTGGGATTCTTGCACTCACGGCTGTGCGGCCAACCACTGCCCATATCCCACAGATTGCGGTTTCGCGCGAATTTCAGCGCGCAGGACTGGGAATAGGATTGATGGAAGCTTCTTTCCGGGAGTTGGAGAGGTTGGGATTTGAGGAGGTTTCTCTGACCGTCACTGACCTGAATGCGAATGCCGTGCGTTTTTATAAGCGATTAGGGTTTGAAACTTTCCGGACCTTTGGCGCTTTTGCCTGGAACCGTCCTGCGCTGTGAGGCGGTGATGCCTGGCAAATGCCATGGGAAGACCGGCTTTCGTGCAGACTGACACCGTAAATCTATTCTTACAAGAAACCGAATTATCCCCCCGATTTTTTCTAATTCATTCCCAGCGCCTCCGGTATTTACAATGAAAGTGTAATTCGAGCATTAAGAGAAAGCTCAATTCAGGAGGAAGAAAAAACCGGCCCTTGTTGATCAGTGGAAAAACAGCCACCAGGAAGGTTCCGTGGTAAAGGCGTCTTCAATGGATGGGCGGGCACCGCAGGGAATGAGTAACCCCCAACAATGAGTGAATCGTACGCACTGGTCCTTTTTAACTTGCTGGTCTTGGGTATTCTGGCTCTGGACTTGGGGGTATTCCACCGGCGCGCACACCGACCATCTCTCAAGGAAGCAATTCTTTGGTCCGTGGTTTGGGTTGGGCTTTCAGGGGCTCTGTGCGTCACTCTTTATTTCTGGCGCGGACCTCACGCGGCCTTAGAGTATCTCACCAGCGACATTCTTCAGAAGTCACTTTCCCTGGATAACGTCTTCTTTTTTGCTCTGATCTTCAGCACAATGGCGGTGGCGCAGCGCTTGCAGCATCGTGTGCTCTTCTGGGGAGTCATCGGGGCCGTTGTGTTTCGCGCTGCCTTTATTGTCGGTGGCCTGGCATTGATCGCGCGTTTCCAGTGGATGTTCTACGTCTTTGGCGCTTTTTTGGTTTTTACCGGGGCCAAGCTTCTGGCTCAACACAAGGGACCAGCCATCGATCCAAAACGCAACATCGTGGTTCGATGGGCTCAAAGGATCTTTCCGGTTGCCGAGGACTACGAAGGCTCGCACTTCTTCATCAAAAGAGACAGCCGGTGGTGCATGACGAGACTCTTTATCGTTCTCGCCATGGTGGAGATCGCGGACCTTGTTTTCGCGCTGGACTCTATTCCTGCCAGTTTTGCCGTCTCCCGCGATCCGTTCATCGTATACACTTCGAACATTCTGGCGTTGCTGGGATTGCGTGCGCTTTACTTTCTCGTGGAGGGTGCACTCACCCGCATGCGATACCTGACTCTGGGACTTTCTTCTGTGCTTGTTTTTATGGGACTGAAGATGTTAGTGGCAAATTTCATCCCTATTCCCATCTGGATTTCTCTTCCGGTCATCTGTACGATACTCGGCGTTGCGATTGCCGCCTCCACGTGGGCAGGTCGGCGCGGGCAGTTGCACCAGAAGTCGCCCTACCCCCAACCATCCCTGGTTTCCGGCAAACACCGCTTGAGGGAAATGAGAGATTTCCAGGGAAGTCATCCGGATGTTCGATCAACTCTCGATCAGCAGCGTTCCAGGGTCTTCCACGAGTCCCTTCACTCGCGCTAGAAACTGCACAGCTTCGAGGCCATCCACGATTCGGTGGTCGTAGCTTAGCGCCACATACATCATAGGCCGGATCTCCACCTGACCTCGTACAGCAACGGGCCGTTCCTCGATCTTGTGCAGCCCCAGGATGCCGACTTGGGGAGGATTCAAGATCGGAGTGCTGAGCAGGGACCCGAAAACACCGCCGTTCGTAATGGAAAATGTCCCGCCGCGAAGATCAGCAAGGGTAAGCGATCCTTCCCGTGCCTTGCGGGCATATTCCTTGACCGCCACTTCAATTTCGGCGAAAGAGAGGCGGTCAGCATCACGCAGCACCGGCACGACCAGTCCTTCTTCCGCGCCCACAGCCACGCCGATATCGTAATAGTGTTTCAAGACGATCTCATCACCCTGAATTTCAGCATTCAGGTGGGGAAATTCCTTCAGGGCCGCAATGCAGGCCTTAACAAAGAATGAGGTAATGCCAAGATTGACCCCATATTTCTCCCGAAAAGCATCTTTCTGGCGTTTTCGCAGTTCCACCACCGCACTCATGTCAATTTCATTGAAGGTGGTTAGCATGGCCGCGGTATGCTGCGCCTCCACAAGCCGTTGCGCGATGGTCATACGACGGCGAGACATGCGTATCCGCTCCTCCTGGCGCTGAGGGGTTTGCGGCGCCGGAGTTGGAACGCTGGGAGTCGCGCGGGCCGCGGGAGCAGCGCCGCTTGAGGCGCTGGCAAGCTTCTCGGCATCCTGACGCGTAAAACGCGCGGCGGAGCCAGCCAGCGGGACCTGAGTCAAGTCCAAGCCTTTCTCCCGCGCCAAGCGGCGCGCTGATGGCGTGGAAACCTCCCCCGCCGTGAGACTCCGCGCTTCCGCCTTGATTTGAGATTGCGGCGCCGCTGGTTCAGCAGAAGTAGGTTTCTGTGACGCGGGCTGCCCTGGCTCGGGGATCCCAGCCTGGGATGTCGCGGGAGCCGGAGTGGATTGTGTCTGCGCTCCAGAGCCGTTGGAAGGCTGCGTGCCCGGGGCCTGTTCTTCAATCAGCCCCAGCACATCGCCAATGCGGACATCTTCCCCTTCCTTTCGCTCGATCTTGACGAGCACGCCGGCTTGCTCCGCACCCACTTCAAGATCCACCTTGTCTGTCTCAAGCTCTACCACGACCTCGCCGGGGCTTACACGGTCTCCTTCCTTCTTGCGCCAGTGGCCCACCGTCGCTTCCAAGACGGATTCACCAAGCTCAGGGACAACAATTTTGGTTGGCATATTCACCTCAGCAGGGGTGCCTCACCTCCTGCCTTGAAAGTTTGTGCGGCAGGGAGGCATGCTTCGAGGCTGCATGAAAGTAAACTGTGGTGGCCCAGAATTCGCGGTTTTACTCAGACCTTTCGAAGAAGTACCGTATCTTCGGTACGCACTCCTTTCATGTCAAACGCCTGACGGATGATCAAATCCTGATTCAGAGCATGCCAGGCTGAAGAGCCCTCGGCGGGGCTTGAGCTGCGCGGCCTGCCAATGTAATGGAGCGGGCAGCGCCCGTCGATGAGCCGCGCAAGTTGAAGTCGCACAAATTCCCAGGCTCCCATATTTCGTGGCTCTTCTTGCAGCCAGACGACTTCGTCTAGGGAGGGATAGGCGGCCAGCAAATCTTTCAGATCATCCTCCGGAAGAGGATAGAGTTGCTCAATGCGGCAAATGGCGACCGCCGGGGTCTGTTCTCGCAGGGGGGAAGTCACCAGATCCACGTATACTTTGCCGCTGCACAGAATTAATCTGCGAATCTCTTCAGGTTTTTGCCGGGCAGATTCATCATCAATGACGGCCTGCCAACCCCCTTCGGCTAATTCACGGGGTGATGACGCGACGAGAGGATGACGGAGCAAGCTCTTGGGGGTGAGAACAATCAGCGGCAGCGGATCTTTCTGCAAGAGCAACGCCTGCCGTCGCAGCAGATGAAAGTATTGCGCAGCCGTCGTGCAATTGGCAATCCGTATGTTAATGGCCGCTGCAGACTGCAGAAAGCGTTCCGGACGAGCACTGGAGTGGTCCGGACCCTGGCCCTCAAGTCCATGAGGCAGCAGCAGGACAAGAGAGGGTGTTAAACCCCACTTGGACCGGGCCGAGACAATGAATTCGTCAACGACGACCTGCGCCCCATTCACAAAATCTCCATATTGCGCCTCCCAGATCACCAGGCGGCCGGGCTCATTCACGTTATAGCCATACTCGAAGGCCAGAACAGCATTTTCAGACAGAGGACTGTTGCGAATTTCAAAGGCAGCCTTTGCTTGCGGCAAGGCCTGAAGGGGGATGTATCGATCCCCCGTATTGGCATCATAAAAGACCGCATGGCGCTGGCTGAAGGTTCCGCGCTCCACATCCTGGCCGCTTACGCGAATGGCGATACCTTCTTCAAGAATGGATGCCCATGCGAGTTCCTCTGCCGATGACCAGTCGATCGTCTTCGCATCGATGTCTTCGAAAGTGGCTCGCTTGCGGTCGATGGCACGCTGAAGTTTGCGATTGACGGTGAACCCTTCCGGAAAGCGGCGCAGGGCCTCATGGAGCCGCTGGAGCCGTTCGATGGGTACTGAGGTTTTCGTGTGTCGAGCCGTGCCAGGCTTCGGCGGCTCAGGCACAGGTTCCACCAATTGTCTTTCCGGTTCCAGAGAATTATAGACGCTCTGGATGTATTCCATATGTTTGCGTACAAGTTCTTCAGCAAAGCCCGGTTGGATTACTCCGCGCTCAAGAAGGGTTTTCACCCAAAGCTGGCGTACGGTAGGATGCTCAGCAATTTTCCGATACATCACGGGCTGGGTGAAGCTGGGCTCGTCGCCTTCGTTGTGACCATACCGGCGGTATCCGACAAGATCAATCACAAAATCCTTGCGAAAACGGGCCCGATAGGCAAAGGCGAGGCGGGCCGCTCCGATACAGGCCTCCGGATCATCCGCATTGACGTGCACGATGGGAATCCGGAAGCCCCGCGCAAGGTCGCTGGCAAAAATGGTACTGCGACCTTCTTCAGGCGGGGTAGTGAACCCTAATTGATTATTGGCGATGATATGAATGGCCCCCCCGGTGTTATATCCGGGTAGCCTAAAAAGATTGAGAGTTTCTGCCACGACACCCTGACCGGGGAAGGCGGCGTCCCCATGAATCAGAATGGGTAAGGTTCGAGTAGGGTCGAAGCGTGGCGCGCCGGGCTGATTCACCTGCGTCCCACCAGCTCGTGCCATTCCGAGGACAACCGGATCGACGGCTTCCAGGTGGCTGGGGTTGGGGGCCATCGAGATGATCAGGCTCACCGTTTCGTCGCTCTGAAGCGAGCGCTGCGCGCCGGAATGGTATTTCACGTCGCCGGTCCACCCCAGGTCGCCTCGGTATTTGCTGGTTTTGACCGGATCCTTAAACTCAGCGAGAATCTGCGCGTAAGGCTTGTTGAGCACGTGCGCCAGCACGTTCAGTCGCCCGCGATGTCCCATCCCGATCAGAATTTGCCGCGTATTCGCATCTGCCGCGGAATGGATCACTTCGTCAAGGATCGGGATGAGCATCCCCAAACCTTCAATCGAAAAGCGTGTCTTGCCTGGAAAGGTGCGATGCAAGAATGACTCGAAAACGCCTTCCTGCGTGAGCCTCTCCAGAATCCCGATTTCTGAAATGGGATTCCTGGGGGGGTGAAACATCCCGGATTCCGTGGCATTGCGCAGCCATTCCCGCTCCTCCGGGTCACGCAGATGAGCGTAGTCGAAACCGCTGTGGGAACAGTAGACTTGACGCAGCGCCTGGATCACTTCAAACGCATTTGATGCGGTCTCCGCAATCGATCCGGAAATAATATTGGCTGGAAGACGCTTGAGGTCCTCTTCGGTCAGGCCGTAAGTTTCAGGAAGCAAAGAAGGATCGCCGGGCAGTTCGCTGCCCAAGGGATCGATATGTGCGGCAAGATTGCCAAATTTACGAATCGATTCGGCGAGATTTACTGCGGCAACGATTTTCTCGACTGCCGCCACGGGCGCAGCGTCACGAAGCGCATGTGGAAAGAATTTGGCAGGAGGAGACTTCTCGAAAAAGGCTCGCGTTTCCGCGTCAACAGCATTGGGGTCTTGGCGAAAGCGCTCATAAAGCTCGACTACATACCCTGCGTTAACTCCCTGAAACTCCGACCAATCGTCGATCATAAGCTTTGTGGATGATAATTAACTTTCATCGAAGTTTGCATCATTCAGTAGACTAACAAATTGACCTTCATCTGCAAAGTACTCATGCGAATTGCTTAGGCTGGTCGTTTGGGCTCAGGCGCGGGGGCGCGGCCGAGGCGGTCTGCCATCCTGCGAAGATGAGCAATACGCCGCAGAAACACAAAAACTTTTGACAGAAGACTGTGAGGCTCGCTAATTTATAGGGATAGGGGCTGTTCGCCGCAGACCTAAACGTGTTGTTCTGGCAGGCTTTGGATATTGCTTTTCTGAGACCGAAACCGTTTTACCCACTTCTCATGGGAGCAGGAGAGATGCACTCTGGTACGAGAGTTGGAATGTTCAAGGTCTATCCTTTTCAATCGATTCAGACCTCATAATCCCCGAGCAGTTTGTCCGCAAGATGTTCGTGATTCTCTATAAAGCTCCAAAGGGTGGGATGATGATACGCTTGCGGCCACAAATAGGCGTAAGATAGAGAGTCGAGTTTAAGGAGCCCGTTCCAGATGAAAACTGTTGGATTCGTAAGTTTCACTGAATCCTTGGAGTGAGAAGAACGCCTGGAATTCAGCAATTCATAGCAATACTTCTTGAAGTTGAAACTGCCGGTGGGATTGGGTGGAAGGCTTTGGTGGGCAGTCCCGGGAATTTGGGTTAAGGAAGTGTAAAACCATGATTGAGGCCATCGAAAACGAGTTTACTGAACTCGAATCGATTGAGACGAGGGAATGGATTGAATCCCTCGACTATGTCATTGAGCAACACGACCCGCGGCGTGTTCGGAATCTTTTGGAAAGCCTCCGCGAACACGCTCAGGCCGCAGGCATCAAGATTCCTCCTGCCATTAATACGCCTTACATCAATACGATTCCCGTAGAAGAACAGCCTCCTTTCCCGGGTGATATCGAGATCGAGCGACGCATCAAGAGCCTGGTGCGTTGGAATGCCATGGCGATGGTGGTGCGAGCAAACAAGGCTGAGGATGGCATTGGCGGGCACATTTCAACCTATGCTTCGGCAGCAACACTTTATGAAGTGGGGTTTAATCACTTTTTCCGGGGCGCAAACGAGGAGCATGATGCGGATGTCGTCTTCTTCCAGGGCCACGCTTCACCGGGTATGTATGCGCGAGCTTTTCTCGAAGGACGACTCACCGAGCAACAGCTTGAGAATTTCCGTCGCGAGTTGAAGCCGGGTGGAGGCCTTGCATCTTATCCCCATCCCTGGCTGATGCCTGACTTCTGGCAGTATCCGACCGTTTCGATGGGCCTTGGCCCGATTATGGCCATCTACCACGCTCGCTTTTTGCGTTATCTGGAAGACCGGGGATTGAAGAAGACGGCGGGCGTGAAGGTGTGGGCTTTCCTGGGTGATGGCGAAGTGGATGAGCCTGAAACTCTGGGTGCCATTTCTCTGGCAGCTCGAGCAAAGCTGGATAATCTCATCTTCGTGATTAATTGTAATCTGCAACGACTGGATGGGCCCGTTCGGGGCAATGGCAACATTATTCAGGAGCTTGAAGCAATTTTCCTGGGTGCGGGATGGAATGTGATCAAGGTCATCTGGGGCAGTGATTGGGACTCGCTCCTGGCGCGTGATCGCGAGGGTTTGCTGGTGAAGCGCATGGGTGAAGTTGTTGATGGCCAGCGGCAGAAGTATTCCGTTGAATCCGGCAAATATTTCCGTGAACACTTCTTTGGAGTAAATCCAAAGTTACTCGAATTAGTGAAGGATATTCCCGACGATCAACTCGCGAAATTACGGTTGGGCGGTCATGATCCGAAGAAAGTCTATGCGGCTTATCAAGCCGCGGTTGAACATACTGGAACGCCCACTGTGATCCTGGCGAGAACGATTAAAGGATATGGCCTCGGCGAGAGCGGAGAAGGGAAGAACATCACTCACCAGCAGAAAAAGCTGAATGAGGATGAGGTGCGGAAGTTCCGTACACGCTTCGGAATTCCCATCAGTGATGAAGACCTGGCCAAAATGAGATTCTACAGGCCTCCAGACGATAGCCCGGAGATGCAATATTTGCATGCGCGGCGTCGGGAACTGGGCGGTTATCTGCCTCGACGCTGTGTCACTGTGCCTCCCCTCAAGGCTCCCGGAGAGGATCTCTTCAAAGAATTTTACGAAGGCACTCACGGCCGCGAAGTCTCAACCACTATGGCTTTTGTGCGGATGCTCTCGAAGATGCTTCGTGACCCGGAACTTGGCAAGCTGGTTGTGCCGATTGTTCCGGACGAGGCGCGTACCTTTGGGATGGAAGCGCTGTTCCGGCAGGTGGGCATCTATTCCCGCCAGGGACAGCTTTATGAGCCGGTTGATAAAGATACGCTGCTTTATTACCGAGAAGCCAAGGACGGCCAGATTCTCGAAGAGGGAATCACGGAGGCCGGCTCGATGTCATCGTTTATTGCTGCTGGCACAGCCTATGCCACTCACGGGATCAATACGATCCCGTTTTTCATTTATTACTCCATGTTCGGCATCCAGCGCGTCGGTGATCTGGTCTGGGCCGCAGGTGACAGCCGCTGCCGCGGGTTTATGGTGGGCGGCACTGCCGGTCGAACGACACTGGCTGGTGAAGGATTGCAACATCAGGACGGGCATAGCCATCTGTTTGCCTATGCCGTGCCCAACTTGATGGCTTATGACCCTGCGTATGCTTACGAGATTGCCGTGATTATTCAAGAGGGCATCCGCCGCATGTATCAGGAGCAGGAAAGCATCTTCTACTATCTCACGGTCATGAACGAAAATTATGCCATGCCGGCGATGCCAGAAGGCGTTAAAGAGGGTATTTTGAAGGGCATGTATCGCTTTAAAGCTTCCGAACTCAAGGATGCCAAATTACATGCGCAACTGCTCGGCAGCGGCGCAATTTTGAACGAAGCGTTAAAGGCGCAGAAGATCTTGGAAGAACAGTACGGAGTAGCGGCGGATGTTTGGAGTGTGACGAGTTATAAGGAGCTTTACCGTGAAGCGCAATCCGTGGAACGCTGGAATACACTTCATCCGGCTGAACGCCCTCGCGTTCCTTATTTCACCAAGTGCCTGAGTGATGCTCCCGGGGTAGTGGTCGCGGCTTCGGACTATGTGAAGGCATTGCCAGATTCTCTTGCCCGCTGGGCCCCGCGATCGCTGGTTTCTCTCGGCACAGATGGCTTCGGGCGAAGCGATGGCAGGCGCGCACTCCGGGATTTCTTTGAAGTGGATGCCCGCTTTATCGCTTTCAATGCGCTGGCGGCGCTGGCGCGTGAAAAGAAAATTAAACCCGACGTGGTCCAGAAAGCGATGAAGGAGATGGATATTTCTCCTGATAAGCCGGAGCCGGTCCTTTCGTAGAGGGGCAGAGGGGGCTTTAACTGAATCCAGGATGGGAAAAGGAGAGTTCCCCGCCGAGGCGTTGAGGGAGTCATACTCCGGGCATTCGAATCGCACAACTATTTTGAGTAAGGGCAGAGTGGTGTGATCGGATTTGCTTGAAATGTGATGCTTGAGAGGGATGTGATTTTTCATGGCGACCGAATTCAGACTTCCTGAACTGGGTGAAAACATCAAGTCCGGCGACTTGGTGAGGATTTTGGTTTCTGTTGGCGATGCCGTTAGCCAGGACCAGCCCGTGTTGGAACTCGAGACGGATAAGGCCACCATCGAAGTACCTTCGCCTGTGGCTGGAAAAGTGAAGGAAATCTTTGTCAAAGATGGTGACAAGGTTAATGTGGGACAATTGATTTTCACAGTCGATGGGGAAGGGGGAGCAACGCCGAGCGCAGAGCCTGCTGCTGAGAGGTCCGAAGCGGCCGTGGCAGCTCCAACCCGCAAGGCGGAGACCTCAACCTTAGGAACAGGGAGAGAATCGCCGGTGCCCCAGGAGGGTTTGGCTACTGAATCAGCGAGAGTGGGAGCATCTTCATCCGTCGTTGTTCCATTGAAGCCTGCAACCGAAATGGGGGCACACCCCTTGGTTCCTGCCGCCCCTTCGGCTCGCCGGGTTGCACGCGAGTTTGGTGTGGATATCGGTGCCGTGCCTGGTTCCGGTCCCGGCGGCCGGATCAGTGCGGACGATGTAAGACAATACGCACGCGCGGTCTTGGGCGCAGGTGAGGCTCGGACCCGGGGTGTCGTGGCGCCTCCCCTTCCGGACTTCGCCAAGTGGGGTGGAATTGAACGGAAGCCCATGAGCCAGGTTCGTCGCAAAACGGCGGAACACATGGCTCAGGCGTGGGCCAATGTTTGCCAGGTGACCCAGTTTGATCAGGCGGATGTGACGCATCTTGAGGAGATCCGCAGGCAATACTCGGAGCGCGTAGAGAAGTCTGGCGGCAAGCTGACGGTTACCGCGATCGCGCTGAAGGTGGCTGCCGCGGCGCTCAAAGTTTTCCCGCAATTTGCCGCTAGCGTCGACATGGCGCGCGGTGAAATCATTTATAAAAAATACTGCCACATCGGAGTGGCCGTCGATACGGAGCGCGGATTGCTGGTTCCCGTGATTCGAGACGTGGACAGGAAGAATATCCTCCAGCTTTCTATCGAACTCTCCCAGGTTGCCGAAAAAGCCCGCAACAAGAAACTGACTTTGGAAGAGATGGAAGGCGGAGTTTTTACCATCACCAACCTGGGCGGGATTGGCGGCACGTATTTTTCGCCAATTGTCAATTACCCGGAGGTGGCTATTCTTGGCATTTCCCGGTCCAGGCTGGAGCCGGTTTACATTCGCGGACAATTTGAGCCTCGCCTCATGTTGCCGCTCTCGCTTTCCTACGATCACCGGTTGATTGATGGCGCGGACGCCGCTCGTTTCCTGCGTTGGGTGGCTGAAGCTCTGGAACAACCTTTCCTGCTGCCTTTGCAGGGTTGAAGTCTGTCTGAAATCCAAAGGAAAAATGCTGAATCTTCGAGCGGAAGAGTGCCATGATGAACCCTGAATCCCATGCAACTCAACTGGTCGTGGTTGGCGGCGGACCCGGAGGTTATGCTGCCGCATTCCTTGCCGCCGATCTGGGCATCCACGTAGCCTTGGTGGATCCTGAAGCGAACCCCGGCGGCGTGTGCCTCTATCGCGGCTGTATCCCGTCGAAAGCTCTCCTTCACGTTGCGAAACTTATCGAGGAATCGCGATTGGCCGCCAATTGGGGCGTCAATTTCGCAGAGCCCCAAATTGATGTCAGTAAATTGCGTGCCTGGAAAGACTCGGTGGTCGGGAAGCTTACCGGCGGCTTGGGACAGCTTGCGAAGCAGCGCAACGTCAAATATATTCGCGGTACTGCAAGATTTCTGGATTCAAAGACGTTGAGTCTCAAAAATCAATCGGGTGAGGAAAAACTTACTTTTCAGCATGCGATCCTGGCGACGGGCTCGCGCCCGGCCACGATCCCAGGCGTTCCTCAAGACAGTCCGCGAGTCCTGGATTCCACTTCCGCGTTAGAACTAGCGGATGTTCCAAAGAGCTTATTGGTTGTGGGGGGCGGCTATATCGGACTCGAACTGGGAACTGTTTACGCCGCGCTCGGCAGTAAGGTTTCCGTTGTTGAGATGGAAGATGGGCTGATGCCAGGTGCGGATCGCGATCTGGTGAATGTCCTGACCAAGCGATTGGAAAAAGTCTTTCAGTCGATTATGCTTAGAACCAAAGTCGTGGAAATGAAAGACGCGGGTAAAGGCATCCGAGTGAAGTTTGAAGGCCAGGGTGCAAAGAATGGTGACCAGACCTACGAGAAAGTGCTCATTGCGGTGGGACGCAAGCCGAACTCTAACATTCCAGGACTGGGAAATACCAAAGTCATCGTGAATTCCCGTGGGTATGTTCAGGTCAACGCTCAACGGCAGACGACGGATCCCAATATTTATGCCATTGGCGACGTGGCCGGTGAACCGCTGCTGGCGCACAAGGCATCGCATGAGGGGCGCGCCGCGGTGGAGGCGATTGCAGGCCATAAAGTGGCTTTTGAGCCGCGCGCCATTCCGGCGGTGGTTTTCACTGATCCCGAAATTGCCTGGTGCGGTTTAAGCGAAGCAGAAGCACAAAAGCAGGGTCGGCCTGTTCGCGTGGCAAAGTTTCCGTGGGGAGCTTCGGGACGTGCGGCCACGCTCGATAGGACGGACGGCCTTACCAAGCTGGTTATCGACCCGGAGACCGAGCATGTGCTGGGTGTCGGCATCGTGGGGGTAGGAGCGGGTGATTTGATTGCCGAGGGAGTGCTGGCTATTGAAATGGGAGCCCTGGCAAAGGATATCGAGTTGACGATTCATCCGCATCCGACGCTTTCCGAAACCGTTATGCAGGCTGCTGAAACTTATTACGGCACAGCCACGGATTTTTATCGGCCAAAGAAGAACTAATCCGATTGAGCGAGGGTCCGGGGGACCTCGAAGCAATCTGTTCGAGGGTTCACGGCTTCACGACCTTCATCGGAATACCCAAGGGTGCCAGCTGCTGATGGATGGCATTCTCATCTCCGACTGCCACAATCGTCGCGCGGCCTGCAGGAAAATATTTAGCTCCTGCCGCTTGAACTTCCTCTAACGTCACCTTTTGAATTTTTTCGCTTTCCAGCCCGATTTCTTCGGGCGGCAAACTATCCACCCATAACGAGGCTAACTTTCGGGCCGCGGCAGCCTGGAGCTGATAGGCAATGGCTCGTGTTCCCACCAGATACCGTTTGGCTCGGGCAACCTCCTGCTCCTCGGGTGGCGTCGTGGCCATGCGGTTGAGTTGAACGAGAATCTCGTTGAAACATGCGCCGGTCACTTCATTGCGCACATTGACCATCGTTTCAACGGTGGTCGCATCCTTCCGCACCCGCAGAAGGGAGTGTGGTGAATAGGAATAGCCCTTCTGTTCCCGAATGTCATTGATCAGCCGAGACCCGAACATGCCACCATAGATGGCATTGGCCACTTCGGTGGCCGCAAAGGCTGGGTCACGTTCGAGAGGGCCAAAAGTGCCAAGGATGAAAGTGGTCTGGACGGAGTGCGGCCGCGTCAGCACAAACACGGCATGCGGATTATCTTGCGCTGGCGGGTGGGTGAATTCGACCGGCATGTCCTGGGGCGCAGTCCATTGGCCGAAATACTTCTCGACAAGGCTGGTGAAGCTTGAGGGTTGGAGGTCCCCTACGGCCACGAGCACCGTTTGATCGGGCCGAAACTCTTTCCTGAATAGCTCCCGAATCTCTGCCGGAGTCGCGCTGGCCAACGACTCCATCGTGGGAGAGATGACGCTGTAAGGGTGATCGCCAAAAAACGCGCGTGTGAACGCTCGTTGCGCAATGAAATTCGGGTCGGCTTCGTGGGCTTGCAAGGCATCCTGTTCGTTGCGCTTTGCCAGAGCGACTTGAGAATCTGGAAAAGTAGCGTTTTGTAAAACGTCACTTAAAGAGGCAAGGGCAGGCTCTGCCTTAGAGGATAAAAAACTGATGCTCAGCATATCCGAATCGGAAAGGGGCTGGCCCGCGAGGTCGCCGCCCACTGCCTGAAAGTCGTCAGCAATCTGGCGGGCGGTCCGGGTCTTGGTGCCTTGATCGATGGTATCGAGAAGCAGGTCCGAGAGCCCCGGGCGGTTTTTCGGATCAGCCGCCCTGCCTCCCCGCACGGCAACAACAAGCGCCACTTTGGGAAAGCCGGGGCGCGGAACAAGCCATAGGGTCAGGCCGTTGGGGAGCTTCTTTTGCAAGACTTGTGGCGCATGGAACGGAACCAGGGGGCCGTAAGGAGGCAGGTCCTTGGGCAAAGGCGGCGTCTGGGCAATTGCGAGACATGGCAAGAAAGACAAAATCATCAAGAGCAGGAAGTACGGCAGTAAAGGTCTCATCAATGCGCTCCTTTCGCGCCAGCCTCTTCCGTATGGGCCAGCGAGGCGGGCACACGATTAATAATGGTGCGATTTCTGGATGCCAGATATTTTCGGGCAAAGGCTTCTATTTCCCTGGACGTAACCTGGGAAATTTCTTCCGGGATTTCATTTACTCGATTGGGGCCACCTCCAAACAGAGTTAGTTGACCTAATATCGAAGCGCGCGTTACGGGCATTTCCAACTGCGAATACCAGTCCGAGCGCATCTTGGTGAGAACTCTTTCCAGTTCGGTTGGGGAAGCCCCATTCGTTGTGAGGTTTTCGATGACCTCGTCATATGCCTTTAATACCTGTTGCTCAGTCACTTTGGGTGGATAATAAATCAGAGAAGTCATCAGGGTCGGCCCGCCGTACGCATAGGGACTTCCCAACGGCCAATTAACCCCGCCGTCAACTTCTAAGGCCACTTCTTTTTGTTTGACCAGCACTTGATACAGGCGCGATGCCTGGCCGTTATGAAGGATTTCGCCCACAACGGCGCCGACAATCGCATCGGCAGAATCCGCTGGCGGGACACGATAACCGATGGCGACGGCCGGAACGCGCGCCAGCTTGTCATACTCCACAGATCGGCGTTCAGCGGTTTGCGGCGTTTCGGAAACATCCGGTTTGGGTGGCACTTCGCGGCGCGGAATGGAACCAAAATATTTTTCTGCTTTCTCAAACACTTCTTCCGGCGTCACGTCGCCCACTACGGAGAGCACCGCGTTGTTGGGCACGTAATATTGCTCGAAGAAATTTCGCACATCCTGAAGGCTTGCTGCATCAAGATCGTCAAAATCGCCGTAAAAGTTATGCGCATTAGGATATTTGTCAAAAGCTTTTTGAGGCAGGTCCAGCCAGAAGAAGCCGCCATAGGGCTGGTTCAGAATGTTGACCCGCACTTCTTCTTTCACCACCTTGCGCTGATTATCCAGGTTTGCCTGCGAAAAGTTGAGGGCTTTCATTCGATCCGCCTCAAGCCACAGCACAGGATCAAGAGCAGAGAGGGGCGCCGTCTCAATGTACTCCGTAAAATCGAACCGAGTATCGCCGTTATCCCAGCCGCCGCCACCCTCAATCACGCGGTCAAAGACGCCTTTGGGGGCGTCAGGCGTACCTTCAAACATCATGTGCTCAAAGAGATGCGCAAACCCCGTGCGGCCTTTAGGTTCGAGGCGAAAACCGATGCCGTAGGTGACGCAAAGCCCGAAGGTGGGAGCTGAATCATCCCGCGAGACGACGACTCGAAGACCGTTGCTGAGCGTCTTTTCGGCCACTGGAACCTTCCACTCCTGTGAAGGGGTGTCTGATCCCGGAACGGACAATGGGATCAGGAAAAGCAAGCAAACTATCGGCAGGAATTTCATCAAGTCTCCTCAATTTGAGATGCGGGCGAATTTATGTTAGACCGTAAATCTGGTGTATTGTTCAAACAGTCCTTTGCAATATATCAATTTGGCATTAAGGCCGGGACATGTCCAGAGTTGCGGTGGGGATCATGCTCGATTCAATCCGGACGCCGCAATTGCAAGATTTGGTGCGGCCGTACTTCACACCGTACAGACTCCGGCTCACCGAATGCGCACCACGCGACGCTCAACAGTAAGGGAGAGACGAATCGTTGGAGCCTGCGATGCGTCTGATCATGGTCAGTTGACGGTGGCTTTTTACAACGGGGTTGTCGACCTGCGTGATCATCTCTCCGCTCCGGCCGCTCCATCAAACTTGGTCCCGAAGCCTGGTAAACCGTTGAGCACTATCCCAGCAGCCGAAGTTCCAGAACCCCCCAGGGTGCGCGATGGCGCGAGAATTAACGCCTGCCGGGTAGCGCAACGCATCTCATGTGACGTACGCCCAAACTGGTGCTTCATCACTTGGGTCGGGCGGCATCCGAGGTCCATTTTCACCATACGCCCACGCACAGCCCCTGAGTCCGGCTGGCCTTGATGGGATTCAGGTGTCGCCAGATGATCGACGTCCGCTCTCATCGTCACACGCCTTGGCCGCTTGCGGAAAGACATCCTTCGCCGCAATCACTCTTGCATGGAACGGCGCGATTATAACAGATGCCATTATTTTTGCTAACCTGTGTTAGATTTAAGAGCATTTGTGTAACGTGGCGGCTGGTAAAGCTGCTTGAGAGTTGCCGCTGCACGGGTGGACTGGGATGAGGATTGCTTTGACACGCAGGTGAATGCACATCGTGATAGAGCGGAAGCCTTTGTATTATTTCTTTACCGCCCGAGTGATTCGGGAGTCCTATGAAGCTCAACACATATTTGATTAAAAGCACGGTGGTTGCCGCTTTGGGCGGCTTGTTGTTCGGGTTCGATACGGCCGTGATTGCAGGGACCACGCAGGCCCTCACCCGCACGTATCATCTCTCACCGGCTTCTTTGGGAATCACGGTAGCCAGCGCACTTTGGGGTACTGTTTTTGGGGCGATGCTGGCCGGAATTCCCGGTGACCGATATGGTCGGCGTGACAGCCTGCGGGTGATGGCCGTGTTGTATTTGATTTCAGCCTTGGGCTGCGCTTTCGCCTGGGGCTGGTCGGCGCTCGTGCTTTTTCGATTCATTGGCGGCCTTGGTATTGGCGGTTCGTCTGTGCTGGGACCGATGTACATAGCTGAAATCTCTCCCGCAAAGTGGCGCGGGCGGCTGGTAGGCTTCTTCCAGTTCAACGTGGTTTTCGGCATTCTGCTGGCCTACTTTTCGAATTATCTCATCGGTCTTGCGGGGTTCGGTGATGTCGAATGGCGATGGATGCTGGGTGTTGCGGCCATCCCGGCGGGCTTGTTCTTCGTAACGCTTTTTGGCATTCCCCGAAGCCCTCGCTGGCTGGTGAAGAAGCAACGCATAGAAGACGCGCGAAGAGTGCTTCAAATGACGGAAGGCTTGAACGTCGAAGAGGAACTGCAACAGATTGTGGAATCGGTCAAACTGGAGGGAGGCCAGGAGGCTCTATTCACCCGCAAGTATCGCATTCCGATCTTTTTGGCGGTCTCGATTGCGGTGTTTAATCAACTTTCAGGAATCAACGCTATCCTTTATTACCTTAACGATATTTTTGCCCGCGCGGGTTTCAGCAAAGTTTCAGGCGACCTGCAGGCCGTGGCGGTTGGCGCAACGAACCTCGTCTTCACGATTATCGCGATGGCGGTGATCGACCGCGTAGGCCGGAAAACACTGCTACTGATTGGATCCGTAGGCACGGCAGCTTGCCTGGCCGGTGTCTCAGTGATCTTTGCCACTTCGCATCATGAAGGCATGCTGGTTTGGTTGCTGATGGGATATATCGCCTTCTTCGGCTCCTCCCAGGGAGCCGTCATCTGGGTCTATATCAGCGAAGTTTTTCCCAACCGGGTGCGGGCCAAAGGTCAGAGCCTGGGGTGCTTCTCTCACTGGTTCATGAATGCGCTTATTTCCGGCATATTTCCGTTGATGGCGGCATCTTCCGGAGCGTATCCGTTTGTCTTTTTTGCGGCCATGATGGTGCTGCAATTCTTCGTTGTCTTGTTCCTATATCCGGAAACCAAAGGCATTTCTCTTGAAGAAATGCAGAAGCGATTGGGAATTGCATGACGTGCCTGGCATCGACCGGATGCCCTACAGGCTGTAGCTTGGAGGAAATCTTTGGAGGCGCGGGGGAGAATCGAACTCCCGCATAAAGGTTTTGCAGACCTCTCCCTTACCACTTGGGTACCGCGCCTTAACTGAGAGAAGCTAGCCAACGAAAAAATTGGAGCGGGAAACGGGATTCGAACCCGCGACTTCGACCTTGGCAAGGTCGCACTCTACCACTGAGTTATTCCCGCTCGCAGTTCTACCTAAATTTCCTGATCCACCTCGAATTATAAGAACCGGTTTTTATGGTTGTCAAGCTGATGTAGGGTGAGCTCACATCAGAAAATCCAGGGTCTTCTGAAGTGAAGCATTTCATGACGCGGAGTATGGCAGTTGCCTCAACTCTGAGCCTTTTGGGCGCTTCCGCCACCCTAACTCTTGCTTTTTTCGGCTCCCTCTTTAGCATGACATTTATAAAAGCTGTGAGCCGTGAGATGTGGAGCTCGGGTTGGCTCGACGACTGCTCCGGGACGTCCGCTTTGGCTTGCGACGGTTGCGGTGGAATCCTGGTTTCATGTCCCAGCCAACTCTTTACAGCAACCACTCCTCCCGCCTTAATCAAGGGGGAAATTACTCGCGGAGGAGGGGCAAAGGAGCGGTGAGTGGGTAATGATCTGCCCCACTGTAATTAAACGGGAGAAGGTGGTTGCGGCCGTTATGAATAACTAGCTTACTAGCCTATTGACTTCATCGCAATTGGCTGATATATTAGCCTTACCCTCGCTTGCGGTCCCGTTTGCCAGGGCCGCGAAATACTTCCCCTCAGCAAAATTTGAGTGCGAGCGCTTCTTGTCGTTTGGCATTGCGGCAGAGCGTGGCTATAAAGCAGGCTGCGCTTGGGATCTTGGAAATAGGCTTGCTTTGCAGCGCTTGCAATTGGGCTACTCATTACACCGAAACAACCTGTTAATCGTCGTCACGCCGTGCATGATCGAAGAAAGGTCTGAATCTCAAGATCGGCTCAATATTTTGCTGTTGGAAAACGATCCGGCAGACGCGGAACTCTGCCTCCATGAGCTTCGCAGGTCGGGCTTTGATTTCCGTTCAGAACTCGTTCAGGGGCAGGAGGAATTTTGCGCCAAAATCGAGAGCGGAAACTACGACGTTATTCTGGCCGATTATAACCTGCCGGGTTGGAGCGGAGCAGAGGCCTTTGAATGGTTGCAAGGACGAAATCGGGACATCCCTTTCATTCTGGTGACCGGTGCCATCGGGGACGAAATCGCCGTCGAGTGCATCAAGCGGGGAATTTCGGATTATGTCCTGAAAGATCGTTTGGCGCGCCTTCCGATGGCGATTCGGCGGGCCTTGCAGGAAAAAGCGTTGCGTGAGGAACGGGCACAGGCCGAGAGGATGCTCTGGGAAAGAGAGCGGCGCTTCCACGCGCTGATGGAGCACAGTGCGGATGGAATCGCCCTGCTGAGCGCCGAGGGCAGAATTCTTTTCACAAGTCATTCTGAGAACCGAATTCTGGGATATACCGCCCAGGAGCGGCTAGGAGAAAACGCGCTGAAATTAATCCATCCTGATGACCAGCGGCGTGCAGGAGCGATCTTTCGCGAAGTGGCGAGAAAGGATCGAAACAGCGTTATGGTTCATTTGCGCTACCTCGCCCGGGATGGTTCCTGGAAGTGGCTGGAATGCATCGCCACCAATCTTCTGAATGAGCCGACTGTTCAGGGCATTGTAGTCAACTACCGCGATATCTCGGAGCGCAAGCGGGCGGAAGAGGAAATTCGACGGCTGAATGAAGAGCTTGAGCGCCGCGCCCTTGAACGCATGAAGGATGAATTTGTTTCCGTGGTCAGTCACGAATTACGAACGCCACTCACGGCGATTCGCGGCGCCTTGGGCCTTCTCGCGACAGGCAAACTTTGTCAGCCGACGCAAACCTGCCAGAGGATGGTCGCGGTGGGTGTGGCCAATGCAGACCGCCTGGTGCGTCTGGTGAACGACATTCTTGATCTGGAACGCATCCAGGCAGGGGCGATTCCAATGCAGAAAAAGGTTTGCCAGGCTGGCGAACTGATGCGGCAGGCGGCGGATCTGATGCAGGTCACAGCCGAGTCGCACGGAGTCACCCTTACAGTGGCTCCCTACTCCGCTTCGCTCTGGGCCGACCCCGACCGCATCATGCAGGTGCTCATCAACCTGCTCAACAACGCGATTAAGTTTTCGCCGCCGGGTTCCACAGTTGCCCTGCGTGCCGAGCGGATAGATCACGAGATTCGTTTTGAAGTGAAGGACGAAGGGCGGGGAATTCCGGCCGAGAGTCTTTCGCGCATCTTTGAACGGTTTCAGCAGGTGGATGCTTCAGATTCCCGTGAAAAGGGAGGGACGGGTCTCGGTCTGGCAATCTGCCGCAGCATTGTGGCGCAGCATGGCGGTCGGATTTGGGCCGAGAGTGTTCTGGGCCGCGGGAGCACGTTCTTCTTCCAGCTACCGGAACCCGGCGCTGAGCTTCAGGATGCCTGCAAGAAAGGAAATGAGAGTGCCACGCAGAATTCTGGTCATTGATGATGAAGAAGCCATCCGGGAAGTAACGCAAGTAACGCTGGAAACCTTCGCCGGTTGGATCATCACAACAGCAAGTTCGGGAAGGGAAGGCATCGCCAGAGCGGCTCAGGACCCGCCCGATGCCATTTTGCTCGATGTGATGATGCCGGATATGGATGGCCCCAGCACCTTCAAGGAATTGTGCCAGAATCCGGCTACCCGACATATTCCTGTCCTGTTTCTCACTGCCAAGGTACAGGCGGCGGATATTGAGGCATTTCGAAACCTCGGCGCGAAGGCAGTTATTGCGAAACCTTTCGATCCGATGAGTCTGGCCCATGATGTCTCGAAGGTTCTAGGATGGGAGCCCGAAGCAATCCAGCAGGTGGGCGGGAGGAGATAGGGCTTGTTGCGTATACTGATGGGGGGATTCTCAGACGACCTTGGAGATTGGTTGAAGCGCCGCCTGGATGACGTGTGCGTGGACCCGCTCGCGGACGGGAATGAATTGCGCGGAGCGCTGGCGCGCGGCGAAGCCTCATTACTCCTGCTGGATCATCAATGGCTGGGCGGCAAAGCGATGACCCTGCTTGAGGAAATTAGATCCCATCCTTGGGGAAGAGAACTGACGGTCTTTTATTATCTCAGCCAGAGAGCGGATGGGAGCCTCACGCGGAAGCTGGTGAGAGAGCTTGGGGTTCGGGAAGTTCTGCTGCCGCCTCTGGACATTCACGAGTTGGCTAAAAAAACGTCTGAGGCGTTGAGCTTGCCCTTAATGCCTGTCAAGGAAGATGCTGACCCGGCGATTCAATCGGCCATTGCGGATGTCCGAAATCGTTTTATGGGTTCTATCCTGGAGCGCGTGGGAGTGCTGGAGCGCGCCGGCGTTGGGTTTCTCGAAGGGAATTTGACTCGGGACTTAAGGGAGAAAGCGGAACGTGAAGCCCATAAGCTGTCAGGTTTGCTGGGAACATTGGGATTTTCCGCCGGTTCGCGCTTTGCGGCGGAAATCGAGAGATTGCTGCGTGGCGGGGCTCATCTGAGCGAGGCGCAGGCGCTTCGTTTTTCTGAATTGGTGGTGGCGCTCCGCCTGGATATTGAGAAGATTCCCGTCGCTGCACCTGCTCTGGTTCCCATTTCTGAAAAGCGCTCTTCATTGCTGATTGTGGACCGGGATATGGACCTGGCGGAGAGGCTTGAGGCAGAGGCGGGCAGCCGGGGCTTTGAGGTGCAGACCGTTGAGGATTTGGACGCCGCGCGCGAAGCCGTCTCCAGGTTGCCGCCCGACATTGTGCTGCTGGATCTGTTTTTTTCGGGCCGGGAGGATGAAGGCTGGGCACTTTTGGAGGAACTGTCGCGTCGCACTCCTGCGATTCCCACCATGGTATTGACCTCGCGAGGAGAGTTTACGGATCGGGTGGAAGTGGCAAGACGCGGCGGGCGCGGATTTATTTCTAAGTTTTCCTCGCCTTCACAGATTATTGAGGCGGTTACGAAACTGGTGGATCGGCTGCATGCAACGGATGCCCGAATTATGGCGGTGGATGATGATCCCCAGGTGCTGGCGCTGCTTAGGGCGCTTCTTGAGCCGCGCCAGGTTTCAATTCTCACGCTGGATGACCCCTTGCAGTTTTGGGAGCGCTTTGAGGCTTTCGCGCCTCATCTATTGCTGCTGGATGTAGAGATGCCGCATTTGAGCGGTGTCGAACTTTGTCACGTGGTCCGCAACGATGCCCGCTGGGCGGGGGTTCCCATTCTGTTTCTGACTCGCCATAACGATCCGGAAACAATCCATCGCGTTTTCAGCGCCGGCGCTGATGATTTCGTGGCCAAGCCCATTGTCGGTCCGGAGCTTCTGACCCGCATTTTTAACCGCCTTGAACGAGTCCGGCTGCAAAGAAATATCTCAGAAATCGACCCGTTGACAGGTGCTTTAAACCGCCGCAAATCGAGCCAGATCCTTACCGATTTCATCGATCTTGCCCAAAGACACAACCAGCCCTTTTGTCTGGCTATCGTCGATGTGGAACATCTGCGAAAAATCAACGACGAGCTCGGCCATGCCTCCGGAGATCACGTGCTCGAAACGATCAGTCGCCGGTTTCAGAATGCCTTTCGCAGTGAAGATATTCTGGCCCGGTGGAACAGCGATGAATTTGTCGTGGGGATGTATGGAATGAGCCGCTACGACGGCGTCGAGCGCCTTCGGGAACTGCTGGACAACCTTCATCGAGAAACGTTCGAAGCTCCATGCGGCGCTGAATTTCGAGTGACCCTCAATGCCGGAGTGGCGCAATATCTTGAGGATGGCACGACGCTGGATGAACTCCACAAAGCTGCTGAAAAAGCCTTGGCCAGCGCCAGAGCTTCGGGCGGCGGCAGGATCGTTGCCGCGGGGTCTGAAACTGGGAGCGGCCGGAAATCGAGTCGAGTGGATGTGACGCTGGTAATGTCCGATGAGGCACAATCCTCCTTGCTTCTGCACACGCTTGAGTTGAGAGGCTATCGCACCCGCTGGCTGCGGGATGGCAAGACAGCGAGTAAACTGCTGGCTGGCTCCCGTCCTGCTCTTCGTTCCCGCGTCGTGGTCCTGGACGTGGACCTGCCGGGGCTGGATGGGCTCGCGGTTCTCAAAAAATTAGCATGGGATAAAGTTCTTGGCGAGACCCGCGTGATTATGCTGACCGCTCCTTCGGTCGCCAATGAAGCACAGACAGCTCTGGAGCTGGGCGCTTTTGATTATGTCGCCAAGCCTTTCAACCCGCCTGTGGTCGTTCAGCATATTCGTCGCGCATTTGGGGCCTTCTGAGAAGTCAAAGCTTTTTTGAAGCTGGATTGCACTCTCACCATCACGAATTCCAAATGGCCGCACACCTGACAAACTCCAGGTTCGCGTTACTTCACGATGATTCTTCAAAAATCCGTTGCTCCCCGCGCTTGACCTTCATACAATGAGAGTCGTTTCAGAGCATTCATAAACTGGAGGCAGCCTGTGAAAAAATGGACGCGGCGTAAATTCATGGAAGCAGGCTTGGCAGGATCCGTCATCGCAGGCAGCGGCATGATGAATCGACTCCCCAAACGGGAGGCCATGGCGGCAAAGGCTGACCGATCGACCGCCGGCGAATTGACGGCTGAGGAATGGAAAGCGCTCTCGTCGGTAATGGATGAAATCATTCCTGCTGACGACGGCATGCCTGCCGCGAGCGAAGTGGGCGGAGTGGAGTATCTCCAGAGGTTATGCCTGAGCTTGCCAGGCTTGAATGATGATCTTAAGCAAAGCCTGACTGAAGCGGATGGAATAAGCCACTCGCATTTTGGGAAATCGTTCCTTGCGCTCACCAAATCGGAGCGGATTCAAACGCTGGTTGAGATGGAAAAGATGAAACCGAAGTTATTTGCGACTCTGCGCGATTATACCTATGAGGCCTACTATACTCAGCCGCGTGTCTGGAAGCTGATGGATTATACCTTCTATCCCACCAATGAAAGCGGACCGAAAATGAAGCCGTTTGATGAAAGTGTGCTGGCTGAAGTTCGCCGAAAGCCCAGATTCTATCGGGAGGTGGAATGATGGCGGGCGAGCGCGTGGACGTTCTGGTGATTGGTTCCGGAGCGGCCGGGGCGGCGGTCACGAAACGTCTTGCTGATTTGGGCGCAAAAGTGGTGTGTTTGGAACAGGGCGATTGGATGAAGCCCGAAAACTATCCTTCCACGAAACCCGATTATGAGATCGCTTTGCGAAGAGGGCCTTTTCATTTCAGCCCCAATGTGCGCCGGCGACCGGAAGATTACCCGGTAGTTGAGCGAGGAAAGAATCCGCCCGATGTTTTGATGTTCAACGCCGTCGGGGGCAGCACCATTCACTACACGGCGCACTTTCCCCGTCTGCACCCTTCAGATTTCGGCGCGCGGACGCTCGACGGGGTCGCCGAAGACTGGCCGATTTCCTATCACGACCTTGAGCCTTATTACGACATGAACGACCGAGAAATGGGAGTGGCAGGACTTGCAGGCGATCCGGCCAATCCTCCACGTTCGCCGCGACCGACGCCTCCGCTACCGATTGGCGTGCTCGGCGAAACGATTGGGCGAGGATTCGACAAGCTGGGCTGGTATTGGTGGGTTTCCGATAACGCCATTATTTCCCGTAATTATCAGGGTCGTCCGGCGTGTGACCTTCATGGGAAATGCATGTTTGGTTGTCCAATTGGCGCCAAGGCCTCGACCGATGTCAGTTACTGGCCTAAGGCACTTCGCAAAGGTGCGATCCTTAAAACCCGCGCACGCGTCCGCGAGATCACTTTGGATGCGCGGGGCCGGGTTGACGGCGCCCTTTATTACGACCCCCAGGGCCGCCTTTTCAAGCAAGCGGCCCGCGTGGTGGTGCTCTGTGCGAACGGCATTGGAACGCCGCGACTGCTCCTCAATTCCAAATCCAGACTCTTTCCCAATGGTCTCGCAAATTCGTCGGGACTGGTGGGCAGGAATTTCATGATCCATCCTTTCCGGTTTCTGGAAGGAGTATTTGAGAAAAAGATGTACGGGTGGGAAGGGCCCTTTGGTATTCCGGCGTTCAGCGAACAGTTTTATGAGACTGACCTGAAACGGGGGTTCGTGCGCGGCTATTCGTTTCTCCTGGAAAGATCCTTCGGCCCGCTGCACCAGGCTTGGGGTGGATTTGTGAACAAGCCCGTGCCCTGGGGAGCGGAGCATCATCGCGTGATGCGCCAGCGATTTGGGCATATCGTGCGGGTGACTGTACTGGGTGAAGACCTGCCGGAAGAGAGTAACCGAATTGAATTGGATCCGGAAGTGAAAGACTCGAATGGCATTCCCGCTCCGCGCGTCATTTACAGTTACAGTGAGAATAGTTTGAAGATTCTGGACCATGGGGCGCGCATGGGGCGGCAGGCACTGGAAGCCGCGGGCGCCATTGATATTCTGGACAGCGGCATCATTCAGCCGGCCTTTCACTTGATGGGAACGGCTCGCATGGGGAAGGACCCGCGAAAATCCGTCGTGAACGCTTGGCATCAGTCACACGACGTGAAGAATCTGTTTCTGGTGGATGGAAGTTCTTTTACGACGAGCGGAGCCGTCAATCCCACTTGCACAATTGGGGCGCTGGCCTTGCGTTGCGCGGATGGAATCTGGGAACGTCGAAGGGAATGGAGCTAAATGTTTCGCCCTGCCGCCTACGCCAAGGCCTCCGCAATTGCTTTCTGCAGGGTTTGAAGTCCTGCCTTCACATCGGCTCCCAGATGTGCTCGCAGCGCCCGCCGTTTACGCTCCGCGAGCACTTGAAAATCCCCACGCGCTTGGGCGGCTTTGACTACGCCGAAGGTAAACTTGTGGCCGGGTATCGGCAAATCCGCTGCGTCATCGCAGGTGATTTGCAAAAATACTCCGGTATTCGGGCCGCCTTTGTAGGCCTGACCAGTGGAGTGCAGGAAACGCGGACCGAACCCCAGGCAGGTCGCCATGCGCTTTTTGTCGCGCACCGCATGGCGGATGGTCTGCAGTAAGTTCTCATGGAGTGAGTTCATTTCGATATAAGCCAGCAAGGCGAAATAGTCGCCGGCTTGCAGTCGCCCGAGATGTGCACGAAGGATTTCCACAAGAGATTTTCTCTTGCCTCCTTGCCCATCCAAAGCCGCGATATTCACGGGGTCTGCAAAGAGCTGGATCCCCCGCTCTTCAAAAAACGGCTTCTCCGCGGGCAATGAACCAGACTTTTCGTATTCAGCAGTCAGCTTGCGCGTGGCGATTTTGCTTGCTTCCACATCCGGTTGATTGAACGGGTTGATGCCAAGAATGGAACCCGCTACGGCCGTGGCAATTTCCCAACGGAAAAATTCCCGCCCGAGGTCATACTTGTCGTCCAAAGAAATTCTCACAACGGGTTGTCCAGCTTTTTCCAGCCGATCAATTGCCGCATCCTGTTCGGGATCGGGTTCAGGGGCAAGCCTCAAATATGCGAAGATGCGATCGTCGCCGTAAACTTCCGGCGGACCTAACCGTTCGCGATCCACCGGAATCAAACCGCGTCCCTGTTTGCCGGTGGATTCAGCCAGCAACTGCTCAAGCCATGCCCCAAAGTCATAGATGCCGGGCGAGGCCACAAGGGTCACCTTGTCTCGTCCCTGCCGAGCCAGCGTGCCCAGCACGTGTCCGAGAGTTACACCCGGGTTCTTCTCGATGGGGACGCAGGAACTGCACGAAGTGGCCATCACTTCAGCGTTGTCAAGCAGTCTGGGTACGTCCACGCCCATAATGGAGGCGGGAACCATGCCGAAATCCGAGAGAGCTGAATAGCGGCCACCGATGCTCGGCACCCCCATGAAGATATGTCGAAAGCCCTCACTTTCGGCCGCCTGATGGAGCTTTGACCCTGGATCAGTGATGGCGATGAAGTGACTTCCCACTTTCTCGGCCCCCACTGTTTGGCGGGCGCGAGAAAAGAAATATTCCTTGAAGATGTTGGGTTCGAGCGTGCTCCCGGACTTGCTGGAAACAATGAAGAGCGTGCGGCCAAGATCGATCTTCTTCTCCATATTCCGAATTTGCGTGGGGTCCGTTGAATCCAACACATGAAGCTCCGGATGGCCCGAGATTTTACCGAACGTGAGTGCCATGACTTCGGGGCAAAGGCTCGACCCACCCATGCCCAAGAGCAGCGCATGGGTGAAGCCCGCCTGCTGCGCGTCTGCGGCAACAGCTTCGAGGTGATGTTTATGGAGAATTTGATCTTCAGTAATGCCAAGCCATCCCATCCAGTTGCTTTCGTCTGAGCCGGTCCAGAGCGTTGCGTCGCGGGCCCATAGTCTGCGAACTTTGCCCTTAATGTGCCAGTCATCCACAGAGGCTTTCACAGCATCGGAAAGCGGCTGAGGAAGGGAATAGGTGAAGCGGTCAGGGTGCCCCTTGAGGTTGACTTTACACTGGCGGTCTAGGGCGTTGAGCAGCTTGTCAAACGCATCGGCAAACAGCCGTACTCCCTCATTGAGCAACTGATCGGTGATCTCCTGCATGGAAATGCCCACCCGCTCAAGCGCTTCCATCGTGTCGTGCGCTTCTTCCAGATCCTCTTCCAGGCTTGGACGCGCACGACCGTGATCGCGGAAGGCCTCAAGAGTCTGTAAGGGGACCGTATTAACGGTATCCGGTCCAATCAACTCTTCGACGTAGAGCACATCCCGGTATTTGGGATTCTTCGTGCTGGTGCTGGCCCACAACAACCTTTGAGTTTGTGCTCCCTTTGCTTCGAGCGCCTTCCAGCGGTCACTGCGGAGAAATTCTTTATACTTTTGATAGGCAAGTTTGGCGTTGGCGATAGCCACTTTCCCCAAAAGGCTATTCAGGAGAGCGCGCTCGCTGGCGTCTTTGGCCGTTTTCAGCCGCGCTGCCACCTGGTTATCCACGGCAGTGTCGATGCGGCTCACAAAAAAGCTGGCCACGCTGCCAAGTTTACTCAGATCACCGTTACGCGCGCCGTAGGCTTCCAGCGCTGAAAGGAAGGCTTCGGCAACCTGTTCGTAGCGGTCCACGGAAAACAGGAGAGTTATGTTAATGTTGATCCCTTCGCTCAAAAGCTGCTGAATAGCCGGCAAGCCTTCCACAGTTCCCGGCACCTTAATCATGACGTTCTCACGGTTGACCGCTTTCCAGAGTCTGCGGGCTTCCGCAATGGTTTTATCCGTCTCATGAGCGAGGAAGGGTGAAACTTCAAGGCTCACATATCCATCATGCCTTTTCGTTTTCTCGTAAACCGGTCTGAGGACGTCCGCCGCCGCCTGGATATCCGGGATGGCGAGACTCTCGTAAATCTTCATGGGGTCGTCTTCGCCCTGTTGATAAAGTTTCTCGAGATCGGTGGCATAATCGGTGCTACCCACAATGGACTTCTCAAAAATCGAGGGGTTGGAAGTGATGCCGCTCAATCCATCTTCTTCGATCAGGCTTTTCAGTTCTCCGCTTGTAATCAGGCTTCGACGAATAAAATCCAGCCAGATGGCTTGACCGAGTTGTTCCAATGCCTTCAGATTATTCATGGCCAGCCTCCTTACTGACGCTTCGGATCGCGATGGTTCGGCGCGCAACTTTTTGCTGGTCTTCAGTCACTCCTGGCTGCGTTTACCGCCGGGTTCAAAATTATGAAGGGAGTGCCTATACACCACGCCCGTAACGTGATTCAATCAATTTGATCTTTTCCAGCCGTCGCAGGTGCCGCTCTTCCCCGGTGAACCGGGCTGCAAGAAACGCGCGGACAAGTTCGCGCGCCAATTCTTCTCCGATCACGCGACCGCCCATCACCAGAATATTCATATTATCGTGTTCGACGCCTTGGTGCGCGGAATACGTATCATGGCACAGCCCGGCACGGACACCCGGTATCTTATTGGCTGCCACCGAAGCCCCCACGCCACTGCCGCAGATGAGAATGCCTCGATCCGCGCGCCCATCGACCACAGCGAGCCCCACTGCTTCGGAGAAATCCGGATAGTCAACCGCATCCTTGCTGTGAGTGCCTACGTCGAGAATCTCGTGGCCCAGATCGCACACAAAATGAACAAGGTTCTGCTTCAAATCGAATCCTGCATGGTCAGAACCAAGAACAATCTTCATGAAAAGAGCCTGCGAAGAGGATTATTGTCCGTATGGCGTCAGGTTACCCCGCGCGGCAATTTCAGCATTCACAGCTGCTCCGATGATTCCTGTTTCGAGGCCGGTAGCGACCACCTCAAATTGTGAGCCCTGAAGAGCGCTCATTCGAACCATTTCATGCAGGTAAATATCCAGGCGGCCTATCTCAACAAATCTTGCGTTGGAGCCGGTGATAAAAAACTTTCCGGGCCCTTCCATCGCGATGTTGGTGGCTGTGGCGGCGGCCAGAGCACGGTGCCAGAGCTTTACAAATTCGGCGCAGCGTGGATCCCCCGCCTTGGCATTCGCGAAGATTTCTTCCGGCTCCATGTCCAGGAATCGCAGCCGCATGGCGCGGCCCCCGACGATGCCCTCCAGGTGACCGCGTCCCCCGCAGCCGCAGAATCGCTCCTTCGGATCGAGGCTGACCACGGTGTGCCCACCTTCCCAAACTCCGGCAGCCCAGGGATAGCGCCCGTAGCCAACGCCGTGTCCCAGATGCCAGATTCTTACAAGCTTATCCAGTTGGCCTCGCGTTGCGGCAATTCCGGCGGCAATCACGTCCGCATCATTGAAGATGCGCAGAGAGGTAGTGAGGTTTCGATCCTTAAGGGCAACCGTGAGAGATTCTTCCAACTTGAAACCCTTGGTTTGCGGCAGATTCGGAGATTCCTGGATGATTCCTTCCCGGATGATTCCGGGAAGGCCTATCCCGATGGCGTCAATGCTCTCTTTTTGAAGGAACGGCTCAATCTGGTCAAGGATGCACTGGCTGATGCTCTCCGCTGGCATACCGTCCAGGAAATATGCAGAACTGCCGGATTCAGGATAAAGGTGGACTGAGCCGACAATCCGACCCTCTTCCACCAGCCCTGTTGCGATTTGATGGGCGGCAAGCACGCCAATGGTTCGTCCCATGGTCTGCCTCTGGGTTGAGCAATATTCTTTCGGCGCCGGTTCCTTCAAGGTGTCATCAGAGGCTGCTTACAAACTGGCCAGCTTGTTGAGGCCGTTAAAGGCTGCGGCTTTGTAACATTCAGCCAGCGTCGGGTAATTAAAGACCACATCCACAAAGTACTCAATCGTTCCATCCAGAATGAAAACCGCTTGACCGATGTGAAGGAGTTCCGCGGCGCCTTCCCCGATAATGTGAATTCCCAGTAACTTTCTCGTTTCACGATGGAAGATCAGCTTCAGGCGACCCGTCGTATCCCCACGAATCTGGCCACGGGCAATCTCCCGATAGTAGGCAATGCCCACCTCATAGGGAACATCCTCGTTGGTCAGTTGCTCTTCGGTCTTGCCGAGAAAAGAGATTTCAGGAATCGAGTAAATTCCATAAGGATAATTGGCGGGATTGGAGTGCACCGGCAGGCCCAAAGCCTTCGCCGCCGCAATGCGGCCCTGCTCCATGGAAACTGAAGCGAGGCTCGGAAAGCCGATGACATCACCCACCGCAAAAATATGAGGTTGGCAGGTCCGATAATCCGCATCCACCGGGATGCGGCCACGAGAATCAGAGGCGATCCCGGCGGCGGGCAGATTCAATTCATCCACGTTGCCCATCCTCCCCACGGCGTAGAGCAGGGCATCGCCAGGAACTTTTTTGTTGCTTTGCAGATTCGCAACCACCTTGCCGTCCGGGGTCTCCTCCACGCTCTGAACTTCTTCATTAAGTCTCATGATGACGCGGCGATCCCGTAAGTGATAGGAGAGAGCTTCCACGATTTCCGCATCCGCGAATTCCAGCAGCCGAGGACGCTTCTCCACCAGAATCACGCGCACGCCCAGCACAGCAAACATACAGGTGTATTCCACGCCGATCACGCCACCGCCCACGACGATGAGCGTCTTGGGCAGTTCGGGCATCTGTAGAATCTGATCGCTATTGATGATATTGCGATTGTTCAGGGGGACTTTTGGAGAAACAGCGGGTTTTGTGCCTGTGGCGATGATAAACACATCGGCCGTATAATCGGAGACCCCCCGCGCACCCGTCACGCGGATTGTTTTTGGGTCTGTAAAACTCGCGGTGCCGTGGATCAGATCAATGCCGTTTCGGGTGAGCTGCGCTTCGGCCACATCCACTTCAGTCTTGATCACGTGCTGCACGCGGAACGCCAAGTCCGCCATCGTGATCCTATCTTTAACTCGGTAATTGATTCCATAAATGTTCTGGTAGTTGTAGCCGGAAAGGTGCAGTACAGCTTCTCGCATGGTTTTGCTGGGGATGGTGCCCGTATTGACGCAGACGCCGCCAATTTCCTGCTGTTTTTCAATCAAAGCGACGCGCTTGCCGGATTTGGCCGCCTGGATAGCGGCCCTCTGACCGGCAGGGCCCGAGCCAATCACAATGACATCGTACTTTTGCATCCCATGTTCCCACGCAAAAACTCAGGGCCTGATCACAAGAGAGAAAAGGCTCCGAAACCTGTTATATCCTGAAAAGATGATTAGGGTTTTGGGGTCCGGCGCCGTGCTGCGCCAAATGGCAGCGCGTTGCGGAGACTGCCTGCTTCCGCCCCCGGTGGGCCTGATCAAGGAGAAAATATCGCGCATCCTGGGCGAGCAGTACTCCGAGATTCCGGCGCTATTCGCTTTCCAAAACCATTCGCGTCAGCGTTTGAAAGTGATATCCCATAACGGCCAGCGTCATGGCAGTATCAAATGTTTTGCGGTAGTGTAGAGCCGCCTTCATGACAAACTTCCAGTAACTCGTGCGTGATTCGCCGAGCACTCCCTGCTTGATGAAAGACCGCACCAAGGCGATGTAATCAGAGAATACTCGGGGACGGTGATTGGGAGCTTTATAGCGCTCCAGGAAGCGTAAAACACGCTCATAATAGGCCTCAGGGGTATAAATGCGGCGGAGAATATCCCGATAGCCATCAATCAACTTCTGCGCATTCATCTTGGGAATAAAGTTCAGGCGCAGATCCATGTTGTCGCCGTGGCCTTCGTCCAGAATACGCCCTTCCTTCATCAACCGTCGGAAGAGTTGTGTCCCGGGAAGCGCCAGCAGAATGCCGACCATGGCCAGCGGGATTGCGCTTTCCTGGATGAACTGTACCTGGCGGTCGAAGATATCCTCAGGATCGTTATCAAAGCCGACAATAAATCCCGCCATGACCTCCAGGCCGTAGCCCTGGATGCGCCGCACGCTCTCCACCAGATTCTTGCGCGTATTTTGCATTTTGTGCGCTTCCTTGAGGCTTTCCTCAACCGGGGTTTCTATCCCCATGAAGACGCGTGTGAAATTTGCGTCCTTCATCATTTCCAGGAGCTCAGTATCATCGGCGAGATTGACCGAAGCTTCTGTAAAAAAGCTGAAGGGCCTGCGATGGCTGCGGTTCCAATCCGCCAGAACCGCGAGCAGTTCTTTGGCTTTTCTTTTGTTGCCGATAAAGTTGTCATCCACAATGAACACTGATCCTCGCCATCTGCGATCATAGAGCTGATCGAGTTCAGCGATAATCTGGCCAGGCGTTTTCGTACGAGGCTTGCGCCCGTAAATTTCGATGATGTCACAGAATTCGCAGTTGAAGGGGCAACCGCGCGAATACTGAATCGGCATGGCGCTGTAATATTTCGTATTGATCAGACTCAGGTCAGGGAGAGGAGTCTTGTCGAGCCCCGGAAGTTCGGCCGCTTTGTAGGATGGTTTCGTCTTGCCGTGCTCGAGGTCGTCAATCAGCTCCTGCATCAGATCTTCCGCCTCGCCGTAAACGACGGTGTCAGCATGCTGTGGGAGTTCCGAAACACTGTTGGTGACGGGCCCTCCAATTATGGTTGGCAGTCCGCGGGCACGACACCGTCGAAGAACATCAAGCAACTCCTGCTTATGCACAATCATGCCGCTCAGCATGGCGACGTCGGCCCATTTCAAATCCGCATCCGTCAGAGGGCGAATGTTCGTATCCACCAGCCGCTTGTTCCAATGCGCGGGCATCATCGCGGCAATCGTGAGCAGACCGAGAGGAGGGTAAGCCGACCGTTTCCCTTCAATGGGCAGAGCATGCTTGAAGCTCCAGTAGGTGTCGGGGAATTCCGGATAAACTAAAAGGACATTCATATGACGCTCCATCTGTATGGATAGACCACTCGCCAGAATACACTTCTGACTCTTGGAGTGACAATAAGAATTTCCCGTCGCTCCTTCAGGAATAACTCCACGCTCATCATGCCAGACCGGACCAGTGGAGATAAGCCAGGATTAACCCCTGGCCTCCAAAGTAGGCATAGATTGCAGCGGCGCCCAGAAAGCTGCCGTAGGGCCATGGATAATCGCGGAATCTCTTGTGGGTCAGAGTTAGTGCAACTGCAAAGAGCGTTCCTGCCAGTGATCCTAAAAGAATAGTGACGTAAGTGAGTGGGATTCCCAGGAATACGCCCACCAGCAGCATCAGCATCACGTCTCCGAAGCCCAGGTATTGTTTGTCGGGATTGCCAAATCGCCTGAAAAGCCAGGCCACGGCGTAAAGCAAGCCAGCGCCAAAGATTCCTCCTGTCACCGAGCCAATGAAAGAAGAAAGGCGCCCGGCAAGAGCAAGGTCGAAATGGCGGAATATCCATTCAAAGAGCGAGTCGTTGACCGGGATGAAAAGGCTCAGGATGATCCCCAGTGTGGCTCCGGGAAGGGTGACTGAGTGAGGAATGATGCGCTCGTTCAAGTCCGTGAAGATCACAACAATCATGACCATGCCGAAGATGACCGCTTTCAGAAATAGCGGCGTGAGACCGAACTCCCCAAGAGCGATGATGAAGAGGGTGGCCGTCAGAGACTCCACGAGGGGATAAATCGGCGAAATCGGACGACGGCAGAAGCGGCATCGTGCTCGCAGGAGTATGTAACTCAGTACGGGAATGTTATCGTACCAGCGAATGAGAGACCCGCATTGAGGACAGTGGGAGCGCGGCGCAACAACCGACTTGTGGTGAGGAAGACGGATAATGCAGACGTTCAGAAAGCTGCCAAATATCAGTCCAAAAAGCACAGCAACCGCGTACGGAGCGTAACCCTGAACGGCCATAGTCGATTCGATTGCGGGACCTCGTGCTCATGGGCCATCCTCGTCATGCCCTGGATTTATCCGGCAGGCATGAGGCGTTCCATGAGGCGACAATAAAGAGCCTCTATTTTATCTGTCATCATCTTAGTAGTAAACTGACGTGCTACTTCACGCGCATGAAACCCCACAGTCTGAAGACCGCTTCTATCAGAGGCTATGGAGATGATCCTTTCCGCTAACGCGGTGGGTGAACCGGGTTCCACGAGCCAGCCTGTCTTCTGTTCGTCAACGATCTCGGGAAGCCCGCCCACGCGGCTTGCGATAACTGGCACTCCGTGCGCCATCGCAATCAAAGCGGAAGAGCCGAGTCCCTCTGCCAACGAGGGCATGATGAAAAGGTCGAGGCAATTCATAAAAGCGTAGAGGCTATCGAGATATCCCACAAAACGAATCTTCCCCTGAGGATCCGCGATCGAGTATCTCCGTTTGAGCAGTTCGAGCAGAGGTCCATCGCCGGCCAATAGCAGCCGCGCGTTGGGTAGAGCCCGCTCCAGAAGTTGGAAGGCCTGGATGGCAACTTCCTGTCCTTTCTCGCTCGTGAACGCTCCGGCGTGACCGATAACAAAGTTATGATCGTCAAGCTGGAAGCTTTTTCGGATCGAAAACCTTTCCTCGGTTCCCGGAAGACTTTCGGGAAAATCGATGCCATCGTAAATCACTTCAATTTTTGTCACCGGGATTCCAGACTGAACCAGCAACTTCCGGATGAAATATGAGACCGCAATCACGGCATGGCAAGTGTGATGATATTTCAGGCTCTGAGAAATGCGATATCTGGGAAAGAAGGTAACTCGGCGGCTGGCGATGCGCAAGGCGGGGAGACCTGACGAGGCGATCCAGGAAATCGTCTGGCCCCGCCCGTCATGCGCATGAAGGATTTGAAAATGCTGTGTGCGTAGGAAGCGCCGCAGATGAAAGGCAGTTCGCGTTATGTTGTGAAGCGGCAGCGGCAGAACCGCAAGACCCGCGCGGCGGGCTGCCTCACTCAAGGAACTGCTTTCTGGGCAGACAACAACCTGCTGGTGTCCTTTTTCCTCTAAGCCCTGAGCGAGCCGCAAAAGCTGATACTGGCCGCCACGCAAGTCCTTACCTGTATCCACATGGACAATCCTTAACATGGCGGTGGCTCAGAGCCTTCGCGGCGGATCACATGCGATGCTTTCTCGGATCCACCACGCTTTGCCAGAGAAAGCCTGGCCCACTTTGCATATTTTCGAGATACATATCGGCTGGCCATCCAGGCAATCCAGAAGCCGGGCACGCCATCCATGAAGCCCAGCCGGAAGAAATAGGATTGCATAAACGCCCACAGTGGTGCGCTCGCGCGCCGCAGTCGGCTTGGGCAGCCACTACGATCCGCTAATTCAACTGCTGCCAAATCGGTATAAAATTCGATACGCTGCCGATGTTCCTCTAATGAATCGCAGGTGTAGTGCAGAATCTTTCCGGGAAGGGTTTCCACTCTTCCTTCCACTTTGACCGACTCATGAACATAGCTTCCCACCCATTGACCATGCTTTCGATGAAAGAGACGAAGCTTCCAGTCGGGATACCAACCTGAATGTCGAATCCATCTACCCAGGTATCGTGCCTGCCGCGCGAACCGATAGCCCTCAGCCCGGGGCGTGGCGTCCTTCCACGACCGTACTGCGGCCTGCGCTTCTGCATCCAACTCCTCGTCCGCATCAAGGCTGAGAATCCAATCGTGGCTTGCCTGCCGGGCGGCAAAGTTTTTCTGCGCCGCAAATCCTTCCCACGGATGGACCAAGACTTTGGCCCCCAATCGGGCGGCAATCTCGCGCGTGTCATCCGTTGAGCCTGCATCAATCACAACAATTTCATCCACGCATGAGAATGAACGGATTGCGCGGTCAATATGAGCAGCTTCATTCAGAGTAATGATTGTGGCAGAGAGGGGAGGCATGGGGTGAGCATCCGCAGGGTTGAGCCCGGAGACGACAATAGAAAACGGCCGGCTAAGGGCAATACCGCCGGGAATTAGCCGGATTTGATCGCGGCCAGAAACAACTCGCGATATTTATCCGGCAGTACCCGCGGGCGACCGTCTCTGTCGGTAACCACGTGAACAGTTTCACCCTCCGCCAGCAATTCCTCTTCCGGGAGGCGATAGACCCCGTACCCAAACACCAGCACACGCTTGCGCATTTCTTTCAGACAGGTGCGCACCTGAATCTCGTCGTCATAGCGGGCAGGAGCCTTGAAGCGGCAACGGGCTTCGGCGACCATAATGTAAAGCCCGTCGCTTTCTTCCATCTCACGATAAATGAAGCCGTGCTGGCGGCAGAAATCCGTGCGGCCAATCTCAAACCAGATAAAGTAGTTCGCATGATAAACCACTCCCATCTGGTCGGTTTCTGCATAGCGGACACGGAGGCCCGTCGAAGTCCAGACAGTTGGAATGTCGGAAAGCATCGCTTCCTCGCAGGGCAAGGCCTGTCCCGCTACGACAGTGTAGAGTTCAACAGGCTCTTCAGAAAACTTATCGAGTTGCCGCGGAACTGAGAGGAGCGCAGAAACGATCAAACGCCTGCGTTAAATCAGCGGCAATCTCTTCCGGCATGCGTCCCTCGATCTGATGTCGCTCGAGCATAAAGACGGTCTTCCCGTCGCGCAGCAAAGCGATGGAAGGAGAAGAGGGAGGATACTCCGCAAAGTAGCTTCGCGCCTGAGCCGTAGCCTCTGAGTCCTGGCCGGCAAAAACGGTTGTCAGCAGATCGGGGCGTGCAGAATGCCGGAGGGCCAATGCTACGGCAGGGCGCGCCTTTCCCGCCGCGCAGCCGCATATGGAATTTACAAAGACCAATGTGGTGCCTTTGGCCTTGCCCAGGGCTTCGTCCACTTCCTGGGGTGTCCTCAATTCACGGAACCCGAGCCGAGTCAACTCTTCTCGCATCGGCTGGACCATTTCTTCCGGATACATGCCCATACTTTCATCCTCCAAATTCCTCAAAGTATATCTTACACATACCTCTTTGCTTGCAGCTCTTAATTATAACGAGCCTCACATCGTTGCCGAAGAGCAGCTCGGGTTGTCTAACAGTGATTTTACACGGATTATGATGCGAATCCTATTCACACTCTATGACACGCAATAAGTTGCCACTGATTGATATGGAAAGCTTATGGCTGGCAGCGTCTTTCGAGATACAATCAGAACATGGTTCAAACCTTATTTGGTTCAGAGGAAAAGCAGGAGAAAAAATCCGGCCTGTTTAGCCGGCTTAAGAATGCCGTCTCTTCCACCAAAGCCCAATTAGTCGAACGGATTGAGGGCATTGTCGAGGGCAAGGAAAAGATTGATCCCAGCGTCTTGGATGAGCTCGAAGCCACGCTCATCGCCGCTGATCTTGGCGTAAAGACGACGCAGGATATTCTGGCTCACCTTCGCGAGCAGATCAGCCGTCGCCAGCTTGTGGAGGCTCGCCAGTTGCGCAGCGCTGTGGAACAGGAAATTCTCGCGGCTCTCGAAAGTCCGAACGGGGGGCGTCGTCCGGAGCCTAAACAACCGCCGCCCGGCCTCCCGGAAGTGATTTTTATGGTCGGCGTCAACGGAGTCGGCAAAACAACCACCATTGCGAAGCTGGCAAACTACTATCTCCGAGAGGGACGCCGCCCGCTGCTCTGCGCGGCGGATACCTTTCGGGCTGCGGCTATTGAACAGCTTGAGATTTGGGCCGGCCGTCTGGGCATCGAACTGGTGAAACAGAAGCCGGGTGTTGATCCCTCAGCCGTGATTTACGATGCCCTGGCGGCCGCCAAAAAACGCAAAGATGATGTGGTGATTGTGGATACCGCAGGCCGCCTGCATACCAAATACAACCTGATGGCCGAGCTTGAAAAAATGTGTCGCATCGCCGCGCGCGAAGTGCCGCGGGCCCCTCATCAGGTGCTGCTCGTGATTGACGCCACGACAGGCCAGAACGGACTTGCCCAGGCGCGACAGTTTACCGAGCGTGCGGGAACAACCGGAATTATCCTCACCAAGCTCGACGGAACCGCAAAGGGCGGCGTCGTGGTTGCTATCGCGCGAGAACTAGGCTTGCCCATCCTGTTTGTCGGGATTGGCGAGAAGGTAGATGACTTCTTGCCTTTCAGTCCCAAAGAGTTTGTGGAGTCGCTCTTTGAGGCTTAAGAGCACCTGGAGCACCAGTCCCTTCCCGAGAACTGGGGGTGAGGACGCGAGCCCGGCTGCTGCTATTCCTTAGCGCAACGATTTCAGCAGATTTCAGCCTTCGCCAAGCGCCTACTTCAAGCCCCTCTAGGGTCAGTGGGCCTATGGCAGTGCGTACCAACTTGAGCACTTTGAAGCCTACAGCTTCGATCATGCGGCGCACCTCGCGGTTTTTCCCTTCGGTGAGGACCACTTCCAGCCAGCTATATTTTCCGCGATCTTCTAGGCGACGCACGCTGAGCGGCCTGGCCCAATCTCCCCGCTTCATCCTGATTCCCGCCTGGAGCCTGGCCAAGGCTTCCGCCGGCAGTAGGCCATTTAACTTGACGCGATAGGTTTTTGCAACGCCGGATTCCGGGTTGGTTACAAAGTCGGCAAATTCGGTATCGTTGGTTAGCAACAGAAGGCCGGAAGTATCTCGATCGAGCCGGCCTACGGGGAAGACCCAGTGGCCGACATCTCCCAGTAAGTCATATACTGTCCTGCGCCCTGCCGGATCGCCGTGACTGGTGATGACGCCTTTCGGCTTATATAACAGAAGATAAATCTTCGGGGCAGGCTTCAGGCGCGAGCCGTCAAGATGAACAACATCCTCGCCGGGTCGCACCCAGAATTCCGGATTGCGGACCACGCGGCCATTTACTTTCAGGCGACCCTCTTCGATCCATTTCCGAGCCTCAACCCTGGAGGTGACTCCGAAGCGTGAGAGAACACGGTCCAGAGTCATGGCGACTTTTGATCTCATGATCCTGGCGCAAATATCCTTTGGGTCAGACTATTTCAGAAGTGACACTTCGTCGAGTTGAATGAAGTCCTGCACGACGGGCTCCGAGGATTGGTCCATCTCACTCGGGGGTCCAAAAAAAGCCACTTTGCCCTCCACCAGAAAAACGACGCGATCCGCCAGCTTGCGCGCGAGCTTCATATCGTGAGTGACGACAATCGATGTAAGCCCCTTTTGCCGTTTCAGCTTTAAAATTAAATCGCCGATCGTCTGTGCCATCAAGGGGTCGACCATGGTTGTCGGCTCATCGTAGAGGATGGCTTCCGGATTGGCCGCCAGCGCGCGAGCAATGGCCACCGCCCGCTTCATGCCCGTGCTCAAATCGGCTGGCATCAGATCTTTCACATCTTCCATCTCGACAAGCCCCAGCAATTGATCCACTAAACTCTGAATCTTATCTTCATCCTGAAGGCCACGCTCGCGCAGGGCCCGCTCGCGCAGAGGATAGGCTACATTTTCACCCACGGTCAGCGAATCAAAAAGCGCACCGGATTGAAAGACCATCGTCACTTTTCGGCGCATCTCGGTCAGCTCGCTCTCGGTCATCCTGACAACGCTCCGGCCCGCCACGTACACTTCGCCTTGATCGGGCTTCAGAAAACCCAAAATGTGCTTGAGCGTAACACTCTTGCCCACGCCGCTGCGCCCAAGGATGACGCAGGTTTCGCCCCGCCGCACGTCGAAACTCACATCCTGAAGCACGGGCTGATCGCCGAAAGACTTCCAGACATGGATGAATTGAAAATAAACGTCAGAGTCGGGCATCAATCTTCCCTGTGTTCATGGTTACTGAGCAGGGCTGAATGTCTCAAGACCCCCTGTTAAGAGCATACCTCGGATTTCTGATACGGCGCTCCACAGTCTTACCAGGGAGCCGATATAATCCTCCTGCAATTGAAACCAGGTTCTTTGGGCAATCAGCACCTGGGGGAAAGCTGCGGCCATTTCATGATACTTATTCAAGTAAAGCTCGTAAGCGCGTTGAGCTTCGGGGAGAATCTCTTTCTGGTATCGCTCAGCGGCTTCGAGAGAGTTCGAGTAGTCCTGATAGGCAGGCGCAAAGCGCTGCTGCAGGGAAAGCCGCACGCGGTCCACTTCCTGCCGTGCGCTCTCAAGCTCCGCCTGCGCGGATTGCACGTTACCCTGATTGCGGTTGAAGATTGGAATCTGAACGCCAATTTCGGCAAAGCCTTCCAGACCAAAGGGCCGGCCCAACGGTGATTCCAGCAGTTCGCGGTTGTGGCGCATGCCGCCGCGAAATTGAATGTCTGGAATGGGGGCGACTCGGGATCGTTGAAGCGCCCATTCGGCACGGCGCAGCGCAGCCTCGGCAATTTTCATTTCAGGACTCTGGCCAAGAATCATTGCGAGCGCCTTGTCCCGATTGAGCGAAGGCAGAGGACGGGCGAGATCACCGGCAAGCGACGTGAGGGGAAGATCAGGCACGCCCACCGTCGCTGCCAACTGCTGCCAGATCCTTTGCCGGTTGTTCTGGGCGTCAGCCACTGCAAGTTGCGCGACGCCAGCTTCCGCCTCAGCTTCCAGAACGTCCGGCTCATCTGCCTGCCCGACGTTGTAGAGTTGCCTGGCAGTGGTCACGGCCTCGTTCGCTATTTCGGTAAGATGCTGACGCAATTCCAGCAATTGCTGCGCCCCGAGAATCTTGTAGTAAAGGATGCGCACGGAGGTCAAAACCCGGTCGCGCTGCGCTTCTGCCCTTGCTTCCATTTCGGCCTGCTCCTCGGCTGCCGCTTTACGGCTGAGTCGCAGTTTCCCTGCTGTGACGATATCCTGCTGAATAAAAAGTCCGTGCTCCCCGCCGCGAGTCACGGGACCGGGCCGGATTTCGTCTCCGTCATAGCCCACGATGGGATTCGGATAAAGCCCTGCCTGAAGCTTCCGCCCTTTTGCTGCCTGAATGGCATCGGTCGCCTGCGCCAACGTGGGGTTGTGCTTCAGAGCAAGCTGTTCCAGGTCTTCGAGTGTGAGCTGTGCCGGCGGAAGCCGGCGTTCCGACGTTGTATTCTGGTGGATTCCATGCTGCGATTCCTGCGCCACTATAAAGTGAGAGGATACAATCAAGCCCGCAATGCAAAAGACAGAAAGCATTTTCAGATAAACAGCGCGCATAGGAATTCTCCTGGGCGGTGGATTCTTGCCCGTCGAATCAAGCGATGGGGGTATCGGTGACATGGCAGTACCGCTTTCTCCTGCGCCGTTATTCCCGCGCCGGACGGGAATCCAGCGACTACAGAAGCCTTACGGAAAGACATCACCATCACGAATGGCATGGCTGCTCCTCTTATTCAAAAAGCTGACCAGTGTGCGATCAGGTCCTTTCCTGCAGCGCCAGGATTTTGTCATAGAGATCGGGCGGAAGAACGCGCACCAGAGTCATCATGCCCTGCATATAGCTGCTCCAACCGGGACGCAGGCCGTAGTTTTCCGGCTTCTGTACCAGGCGATCGATATTCATCATGGGGCCTTCCATGTAAGCGTCCTGGGGGAAACCTGGGATGCTATTGGCATTCGGGCTGATCAGGGCGGTCGCCCCTGTTCCAGGGATCGAATGCGCGTGCCCGTGTTGCATTTCGGTAGCGCCGGGTGATGCAGCCTGCGAGATGGCTTTCGAGGGAAGTAACGGCGCATGGCCTGCGGTGTGGTCAAGAGTTGATCCCACTCCCATGCCTCGTCCAAGGCTCGGCCCATAATCCTCTCCCATGGGTGCTCCGGGGGTGCCGGTCAGCATTCCCATGCCCTCTTCCATGGCAGCCCCTGCCGGCATGCCTTTTCCAAGACGTGTCATAGGGCCAATCGTGGAAGACATCTGGTTCATCATGTGATGCGGCAGATGGCAATGCAGCATCCAATCGCCGGGATTGTTGGCGATGAATTCGATGTCGCGCGCCTGAGCCACGCCAACCAGCACAGTGTTTTCGGGTCTCCATGTGGATTCTGGCGCGCGCCCCGCCTCTGTGCCGGTCACATAGAAGGTGTGGCCATGAACGTGAATGGGATGGTGGTCCATTCCCAGATTGATCAGCCGGATGCGGACTCGATCCCCAAGCCGCACGATGAGAGGCGTGCACGCCGGACCTGACTTTCCGTTGATCACCAGCCAGTTGAACTCCATGTTCATGGTATTTGGAATAGTGTTATTGGGAAGGACAGCGTATTCCTGCAACAGCAGGACAAAGTCCTTATCCGCCCGAGGCTCGTAGGGTGTTCTGGGATGCATGATGAACGCTCCGAGCATCCCGATCATTTCCTGCATCGCCATGTGGGAGTGGTAAAAGTAAGTTCCTTCCTGATGCAGAGTGAATTCGTAGATGAAGCGCCCCCCCGGCAAGACAGGGTCCTGGCTGATTCCCGGAGCTCCGTCCATATCGTTCGGGATTTCAAATCCATGCCAATGCATGGAGGTTGGCTCGGGCAAGTGGTTGTCGAAAATAATCCGCACCCGATCCCCCTGCGTCACCTGGATGGTCGGCCCGGGAGAAGTTCCGTTGTAACCCCAGAGGTCGAGCGTTTTGGTCGGAGTAATCTGTCGCTTGACAGGCTCGGCGACGAGATGAAAGACCTTGACGCCGTTATCCCAGGTAAAAGGCAGATCGGGCACGTCGGGGGTGCGCACGGGAATCCATGAAGACTTGGGTTCTGGTTTTGAGCGCAGGGCGTTATGAAGCCCGCGCGGGCTGGAGGCAAGTGCTGTGGCTCCGGTCAGAAGACCTGCGCCCGTGAATGCCTTTCGGAAAAAGTCCCGCCTGCTTTTGCTCATGCTTCCTCCTGCTGCTTGTGAAAATTGCGTTTTGGCGTAGGGGCGCGCGGCGCGCGCCCAGGACGGTTGTCATCGCCTCTACGCGATGCGCGCAGCCTTCCAGCGTTCATCGCGCGCTCAGCGCAATCACTCGAGGCACGCAGAGTCTAAATGCGGAAGAGGGATTCTATCTGGCAGATCGTTCGACCTGTCGAATAAGTGGGAGGAGATGAATCGATCGAAGTGAGGTATGGAATTGCGAGTTTCAGAGAGGGGATGCGGATGGTCGTCACAAGGGCCAGCACCGAAGAGTGCTCAATTGCGGCCATGCCGAAGAAAACAGGCAACATGGAACCGTGATGCTGATGAATGCAGCCGTTTTCTGCGGCGTTTGAGGGCGCGGAGCGTTTCCGGTCAGAATGAGCAGGACAGCATGCCGGGCCGCTCGACGCGTCATGCACAGGTGATGCCTGACTTTGCATGCAACGTTGTGGAAGGCAGAGGAGCGGGCAGGCAAGCGCGTAGAAAGAGCTTAGACTGAAGGCAAGCACCAAGGTGAATGCGACGCCTTGCCACTTGAATTTTCCATGGTTCCTCAAACTCATTTGGACGAACCCCAGAATATTCTTTTCCAGATGGCGCTGTCAAATAGCGGCGTATCTCCAAGCCTTATGGGAGCCCGTGGCTTGCGCCCCGGACGGCATCGCTCATGGCACGCTTCCGGGCGGGAACAACGCCGCACAGAACGGGACGCTGTTCGCCTCTATTTGCCTGAGGAAAGCCTCGGTCATTCCATCCGCAGGGCCTGCATGGGATCAATTGAAGCGGCGCGCCGGGCCGGCACAAGAGCTGCCAATACCGTACACGCGGCGAGAGCCACCACCGTCACACTCAGAATCACCGGATCATGACTTTTCACGCCGTAAAGCTGGCTGGCCATCAGGCGTCCGCCGGCGAGCACCACCGGAATCCCGATCACAAGGCCGATTCCAAGCTGCATCAGCGCTCCTCGCAACACCAGCCATAAGACGTTCGTGCGGTTTGCGCCCAGCGCCATGCGAATACCCATTTCGTTTGTCCGGCGCGCCACGGAATAGGACGTAACGCCGTAAAGCCCCACACAGGCAAGCAGCAAGGCAAGCAGGCCGAAGAGTTCGGTGAGCCGTGCGATCAGCCTGTCCTGATTGAAGTTGAGGTCAAGCTGCTCGGTGAGACTCATCATGTCCAGGATGGTCAGGTTTGGATTGACGCTGCTCAGCGTACGTCGAACAGCCTCCTCGATATTCTCCGGTCTTCCGGCCACATGTAGTTCAATGTCGCCGATGTAGGCGGCAGCAACTCTCAGGAACGCCAGTTTGGGATCTTTGCTGATTTGAAAAAACGGCATGAAGAAAGTCGGATAGGCGGGCACGCGCGCGTTCTGATACTTCGCATCCTGCACGATGCCGACGATCTCCATATCTCCGGCATGGCTCGGGTCGCCCATCCCGAAGTGCTGTCCAATCGGGTCCTGCTTGGGGAAGAATTTTTTGGCGAAGGCTTGATTAATTACAGCGACTCTGGGGGAATTGGCCGTGTCCTGTTCTGTGATCGTGCGCCCACGCAGCAAACGCGTGCCAATCGTTTCAAAATAGTGCGGGCCTACACAGACAAATGAAGCGCCATCCCGCTCGTCGGGTGAGCGGCCTTCGATATGAAAGTTGAAACCCCAGTTGTTGCCTCGCATCGGGCTGTAAGTCGAATAACTGGCGCTGAGCACGCCGGGGATCTGCTGCAGGCGCTGTTCGAGTTGCTGGTAAAGGCCGTAAAGTTGATCAGGTTTGTAACCGGCGAGGGCGGGATTCACCCGTACAATCAGGCGGTTTTGAGGCGTAAAGCCAAAGTTCTGATTCTCGACGTTGTGCAGGCTGTCAGTTAACAAGGCTGCGCCAACCAAGAGCACCACCGAGAGTGCCACCTGAACCACGACCAGAGACTTTTGCGGCAACGAGGAGCGGTCATGAGTGGAGCGCCCCGCGCCGCGCAAGGCATCGGCAGGGTTGGCGTGCGAGGCCACCCATGCGGGTGCCGCGCCGAATATGACACCCGTCGCGAGTGAAAGCAGAAAGGCGAAGCCCAGCACGGCAAGCGACGGAGTGGGGTTAATGGGGATGTAGTGTGCGCCGCGGAAGGCGATCAGCAGAATGGCGCGAGCACCAGCAAAGGCTACGAAAAGTCCAGCCACGCCACCCACCACCGCAAACAGGATGCTTTCACTCAGAATCTGGCGAATCAGCGTTCTGCGACGCGCACCCAGCGCCACACGGATGGCAGTCTCCGCGCGCGCCGCGGCGCCCCGCGCGAGAAACAGGTTCGCAATATTGGCGCAGGCGATCAGCAGCACCAGTCCGGCGATAATCATCAGCAGGCGAAGGCCCGACTTCGTTTGATCCTGCATCTGGGTCACGCCAGCCCCGCCGGGGGCCATCGTGATGTGCTGCTTCTTGATCTGCGAACGATCGTAGGTGGTGAGGTCCGGCCGCGCGCTGAGCCATCGCTGAAGCTCAACGGTAACTTCCGATTGAATGTTGGCGGTGCTCGCGCCAGGTTTTAACCGTCCAATCACGTGAAGCCAATGCAGGCCGGGATTGTTCAGAATCGAATTCTGCCCCTGAAGCGCGGGTTCTGTCGCAAGCGGCAGCCAGAAATCCGGCGGGTCGGTGCGCAAGGTGTCCCCGAAAAAGCCAGGCGGCGCGATGCCGACCACGATGTAAGGCATGGTGTTAATGGTGAAGGTCGAGCCGATCACCCTGGGATCGAGGCCAAAATGCGTTTGCCAGGCGCGATAACTCATCACGGCCACGGGCTGGCCGCTTGGTGTGTCATCGGCGGGTGTGATAACCCTTCCAGCAAAAGCGTTGATGCCGAACATGAAGAAGTAATTCCCCGAGACGAACTCTTCGCTATAGGCCTGCGCCGGCCCGGTCGACCCGCTACGCCGCACGCTCACGTTTTGCGGAGCCGCCTGGAAGGCGGCCATCTGACTGAACTGAGGCGTGTGGTCGCGGAGCTGTTTGTAGAGGTCGTAAGAATAAATATCCCAGTTATCCTGCATGCCGCCCAGCACGCAGCAGTTGTCGGCGTTTCCCACGCGATAGAGCTGGTGGGGGTCTGCTACAGGCAAATTCTTAAGCAGCACCGCATTGACCAGTGTGAAGATGGCGGTGTTCGCCCCAATCCCCAGGGTGAGCGTCATGATGCACACCAGGGCAAACCCCGGCGAGCGGCGCATGCGGCGGAATGCGTAGCGAAGATCCTGCATCAGCGTGGACATTTGAACGTCTCCTGGGCGTTACTACGACAACCGCGCGCCTGTAGTTCCATTAAGACGCCTGAAAATCAAATCCGTTATCACCTGCGCTGTCTTGGACTGCCTTTAGAATGATGCCGCCGGGATGTCAGCGCTTTATTGTAAGGGCGGCGTCTACCCTTGGCCGACCAAGGCACATGCAATGCCCCCATTTTTACGTCATCGAATGACAAACAATTTCCTGATTTTTCAGCTCAGTCCATTCTTTTCTGTTTGTTAATGTGCAACGAACAAAGTGAATCCATAAGTCATTTGGAATCTTTGAGATGCAAGTAATTTGGGGAACTATTGGTTAAAGGTGGAACGGTAAGAAGCCGATAGCCTCCTTCCTTTCAATAGAACATTATTCTTCCGCGCTCATCAGGCCTAAACATTCTTTTTCGGGGTGGATCAGCTGGTTAGGACCGTGGCTTGCCATCAGGACTCGATCTTGACCGTGTCAGGGAAGCCTTCACCCGCTCGTTGCTGTGTCCGGTTTCGCTCAAGGGACGCGCGGAGAGATAAGGCGGCAGATTACCCGTGTCTCGGTTTTGAGTTCCATTCCAGCCTCCTGCCGTCTTCCTTCCTGACGACTGTCGAGGGTCTGGCAGAGGAGTAGTCGCGGAGGGAGCGCTTTCTTAGTTTAGGCTACTATAATAGCCTAATATCGTCAAGCTCGGGCGCCCAAGCATTGGTCGGTTTGCCTCGTCGAAGAGAAGAACTACAGCTTTGAGGCGAAGTTCATGGGTCGATGGTGACCGTAAATAATCTCGAATCGGGTGAAACGGCATTCTGAGCAGGCGCGTCTACCCCTATGAAGGAGCTGCGAACGAAACTAAACAAGGATCGTTCACAGCAAAGGTCAGTTAAGGAGCTAAAGTTATGGAGATCAAAGCAATGAAGATGCGGTCGATGATGACTGAAAGCCGGATGGAAGCCTGGAGGAAGCGAGGGCGAGTGGAAAAGAGAAAGGTGCGGATTCTTTCTGCGGGGGTATTCTTGCCTGCGGCAGTGGCGCTCGTTTTCCTTTCCATCACCCCAGCCTTTTCGGCCGCCCAGGATCAGCCCACAGGCCAGCAGGGAACTGCTCCTCAGGAAGGGATGCGCCGGCGGCGTGGCAATGAACTTGACTGGCTGAGCCGCACGTTGAATCTAACCGACCAGCAGAAGGCGCAAATCAAGCCGATTCTCGAAGATCAACACAAGCAGATGATGTCTTTGCGGCAGGATACTTCGCTTTCACCGCAGGAAAAGCGCGCCAAGTTCATGGAAATCAGAAGCAAGACCCTCGATAAGATCCGGCCCATTCTGACCGAGGAACAGCGAGCCACGCTGGAGCAGATGCAAAAGCGGCGTGAGGAGCGAATGAGGGCCTGGAGAGAAAGACACCAGGGGAGTCAGGCATCGCCGGCGCCGCAAAGCCAGTAAGGTTCGTCGCGGTTGTTGGTTGGGATCCGTGTGTTCCCTGATCTCGGCCTGTGAAGGAAGTCAGGGTTAATCGCAAGCCAAAGGAGGGGGACTACCCGCGGCTGCCTGATGATGAGATGGGTTGTTTCGGGAAGTGCTCCGTCAATGAACGGAAATGAGCGGTTTGGTCTTTTCAGTTGCCGTGCCAATTTCTCGGGCGGGGATGTGGCGTTCAAGAAGTTCGTTCAACAGCCTGGGAGCATCGGGGGCGGAGCAGGAAACCAGCAGGCCGCCTGAAGTCTGCGGATCATAGAGAAGATTCCTGACTGGCTCCGGGATGCCGTCTGAGAACTCGACGCATCCGGAGATGAACTCGATGTTGCGCTTAAGGCCGCCGGGCAGGTAACCTTCGCGGGCGGCATCGAGAGCGCCGGGCAGAAACTCAACCTGCGAGGAATCGATGACAAGACTCACGCCGCTGCCCGTCGCCATCTCACGGGCATGTCCGAGCAACCCGAATCCGGTAATATCCGTCGCGGCGTGGATCTCATACTTTAGTGCCAGTTCACCAGCCTCACGATTCAGCGTGCGCATCGATTCGACGGCCGCGTGTAGGGATTCCTCGCTGGCGCGACTCTTCTTGAGGGCGGTTCCAATTACCCCGGTACCGAGGCGCTTCGTCAATAGCAGCCGGTCGCCGGGACGCGCCCCGGAATTTGTGAGGATACGGTTGGGATTAATCAGGCCGGTGACCGCATACCCGAATTTTATTTCTTCATCGGCGATGCTGTGGCCGCCAATCACGGTGCAACCTGCTTCCTGCATCTTGGCAAGGCCGCCTTGAAGAATGCTTTCCAGAATCTCCAGGTTCGTGCCGGTATTAGGGAAGCCGACAATGGAGAGTGCCGTCAAGGGGCGCCCGCCCATGGCGTAGATATCGCTCAGGGAGTTAGCGGCTGCAATCTGGCCAAAGGTAAACGGGTCATCGACGATGGGGGTGAAGAAATCAACCGTCTGGACAAGCGCGAGGTCAGGCTGCTCGGGCAGACGGTACACTCCAGCGTCGTCGGCGGTATCAAAGCCAACAAGGACGTTCGGATCCGTTTGCCGGGGCAGGCGTGAAAGAACCGAGTCCAAAATACTTGGACTCAATTTGGCTGCTCAACCCGCAGCTTTCACCAGGGCCGTAAGCCGTGTGCGTTCATCCATAGAATTCTCATTATAGAGCGAGTTGGTACTGGCACTGGAAAGACAAGGCAACTCGAGCTGTGAGTCAAACGTGGATATCCTAATCTTCGCCGAATCTCAATCTGCCCCCTGGAGATGCAGCCACTTGCCTCGGTAGCGATAAAACACTGTGGAAGCGTGGTCATTACCGCTCTCGATTGCTTCGTGGTCGATAGGGGCGGCTCAGGGCCTCCGTAAGCTTGATAGTGTCGCATGATAAAGGCCCTTCCGACTTTCCTGATGTACCAGTTTGAAGCATACTCATCTGGAATCTTTACCAATTCAGTAACATTGCTGCCCGAGCCTTTCCAAAACACCAGTAAACGGGTAACTCGACGCCTCGAACAAAGCACCGCCCAATCAAATTCGCCGGGCCTCTCGAACTGACCTCGCACAACATTGGAAGAAAGCGGCAGATCGAGCGGAATCATGCAGCCTCGTCGTTCAAGCTCGCTCCTCAAATTCTGCGGAAGTTCTCGAAACTGAGATGGTGCGCGCTGCTTGAATGCAGTCTGCTTTTGACCCATGAGAATGCGCGACGTCAGGAGCGTTGAGCAGTAACCAATAAGCAGTGCAAAGCCCAGCCGTTTCATCCAGTCTGCCACCTCAGTTATACTGATGAAAGGACTCACCCTTTGATTTCTGAGGTCGTCACGGTTAGCGCATTCCCAGTCGTGGGCTTTTTCCTCCCTCACTCCACCCGCACTTTAAAGGAGAAGATCGGATCAATGTCCACAGGTACGTCGCTCGCAGCCTTGAGCGCCGCGGCAAGCTCAGGCGGCATGGCATCGTAGCGCTTGAACCAGGATTCCGCTCGCGCGCGGTCGCCAGTTGCTTCGATTTCAAGCAGAGTGCGAGCCAGGCTGGCAAGGGCCCCGGGCATACGCGAATAATCTACCCTGTAACGACCTGAGCCTGAATCGCGGCGGATCGCATTCTGTTCAGAAAGATAGTTAAATTCCATCATCTCCGCCTGCCCGTGCGCCTCCGCCGTCCCATAGCGAATCGTGCGAAAAAGGCCCGCAACGTAGGAAGCGTAGTCGCCCTCTAGGTCACTCTTGGGAAGCGCGCCATGATCGATCAGCCATTTCAGTCCATACATTCCCACGACATCCGCCTTGGCTTCTTCGAGTCCTGAGAAGATGGGCCCAATGGCTTCACGAATATCCATCTGCCGCCCGTTGCGATGAGCGTAATTTGGGCCGAGGCCGTGAGAAATCTCATGCAGGATTGTGAAAGTGAGGTAACCTTCGCCGGACGCTTCGGAAGCTTGATCCGGCTGCATCAGGCGTCGGGCCAGCGGCAGGATCACATAATTAACGCGCGCATCCATAAAGTTCTTGAAGAAGATCTTCTTCGTGCCTCGTTCGGCATGAATGCGCGGATCGTTGGGCAGATTATCTGCCACGGCCTGATAGCCGTGCCGCAGGTCGCCGGCACGAAAAGGGCTGTCCACCACTTCCATTGGATTCAGATGCCCGCGCTTGGAGGGCCGGTATTCGGGCGGAACCGGTAAGGCGTTTTGAATTTCCGGCACGTATTTCCGATAGAGCGCGAGCTTCCTGCTTTCAGCCTCATTCCGAATCAGCACCGCTGCGCCGTAGGACGTTTTTACACCCAAAACGTTGTCAAGATAGGTTTCATAGGGAGCGAAAATGACGTCGAATTTCGGGTTCTTCAGGTCGAGCCAGGCGATATCGCTTGGAAAATAGTTGTCGGTCAAAAGCGCTTCGGCACGCAGTCGAAGGAATTTGGCAAAAGCTGGGTCTTCGCTGATGGCCGCCGCCTCCTGCAGCTTCCGTGCGGCGTGCTCGAGAAAGGGCTTGTAGGCTTCGATGTAAGGAATTGCCCTGAGCTTTTCACCGCGCCGTCGCACGATGGTATAAGGGCTATAGATGGCGGCCTTCTGCTCGGGATGCTCGCGGACGTATTGCTCAATCTCCCGGCGCGTCAGACCCTTGGGATAGAGTCCGCAATCCGGCGAATAGGGTTCATTACCCACAAAAGGCGTGTTGCCGTCGATCAGGTCAAATCGACCGCCATTGATCACCAGCATCCGCCGGATTTTTTCCGCGAGCGGACTGGTATTTCCCTCAAGTTTTTTATAAAGCTCCAGCCCTTCAGGATCGCTCTGCCGCCAGTAGATGTCGTCCAGTTGCTGTGAGGCTTCGACCAGTTTTTCCACCAATTGGCGCTCGCGTGGAGTGAAACGCGAGGCATCGAAGGGCATCTTGACAGAACGCCATTTGGCTAACCGAGCATCAAGATCACGGGCCACAGGCGGAAGACCTTGAGAAGGCATCGATTTGGATTGAGATTGTAGGCCGCGCAATAACGAAGCTGCCAACACCAATGCCGCCATGGAGTTACGCCACAAAATGTGGTGATTCATCGGGTAGAGTATGGCGTTCCCTTCCCTCACTCTTGCGAGTTGTGGGACGGATGCTACAAGCGATTCATGACGCTTGCGAGATAACCTGCGCCGAAGCCGTTATCGATATTGACGACGGCGATGTTGGAGGCGCAACTGTTGAGCATGCCCAGCAAAGCCGCAAGGCCGTGGAAGCTTGCGCCGTAGCCTACGCTGGTCGGAACCGCGATCACGGGAACGCCGACCAGTCCGGCGACGACGCTGGGCAGAGCGCCTTCCATGCCGGCGACGCAGATGATGATCCTGGCCTCGCGCAGCAGGTGGCTTTCCCCAATCAGTCGATGGATGCCGGCTACGCCCACATCGTAAAGAGCTTGCGCGTGATTTCCCATGGTTTCCAAAGTAACCAGAGCTTCTTCAGCCACCGGAATGTCTGTGGTTCCGGCGGAAATTACCAGCACTTTACCTTTTCCGCGAATTGAGCGATCCAGCCGAATCGCAATGGCCCCAGAAAGAGGATGGAATTCCGCTTTCGGCGCAAGCTGACGAATTCGCCTGAAGAGCTCCTCGTCGCCGCGTGTAATCAGAATATTGTGACGACGAGGCAGCATGCGGCGCACCACGCCTTCCACCTGCTCAGGCTTCTTGCCACGGCCAAAGATCACTTCCGGGAACCCCTGCCGCAGCGACCGGTGATGGTCGATTTTCGCGTACCCCAGGTCTTCATAGGGCAGGTCACGAAGCTTTTCCACGGCGTCATCCACGCTGAGCGAGCCACGACGCACTTGCTGCAATAGTTTTTTGATTTGCTCAGAATTCACCTTTTAGCCTCTCTTATATTCGAGTAGAGAAGAATGAAACGCCCGAACGAGCCTCCCAGTATATCAGGCCAGGGAAGATGTGTCCGAGCATTTCGGAAATCGGCTAGTCTCCGTGTCCTAAATCAGGCTTGCTTTAGATGGCACGACCAGGAGGGTCGTGGCAGTTCAACGCTTCACGGGCGAGACGCCTGTGGCACATGGCAAACTAGGACACTGCCGGAAATCGATCCCCAACACGCCGTAACGCATTCTGATGACGAGACTTCTTCTCGAAAAGACAATCTCCATATCCTTGACAAGGCTCGACAGGAACCTATAATCTAGGGTTTCTCGCTTGGGGTGTGCCATGCTGATCACGCGGGACGAGTTAGCCCTCCATCCCATTACGGTTCACGAGACTTATCCCGTAGGGGAAATCGACGAACGCGGCGGCCGGTTCCACCAAGCTCAACCGCTCGAGGTTCATGCCTTGGCAGAACTTGCAGGTCTCGAAATTCACATCAAGGGGCGTCTTGAAACGAGGCTGGAGGTGGAGTGTGACCGGTGCATCGCGCTGATGGAATATCCTATCAGGCGCAATTTTGATTTATATTATCGTCCTGTTTCAAGCATCGCGCGTGAGGAAGAAATTGAAATTCCTCCTGACGAATTGGACATTGCGTTCTATTCGGAGGAAGGAATTGACCTGACTGACCTCGTGCGGGAGCAGGTGATTCTTGCTCTTCCCATGAAGATTGTCTGCCAGCCGGAGTGCCGCGGCCTTTGCCCCATCTGTGGGATCAACCTGAATTGGGGGGCATGCCAATGCCAAAGTCGGAATTATGAGTCGCCCTTTGCCTCGCTTCGCGGCCAGTAAGAGAATGAGACTGGAATCAGAGCGAATATTGCTGTTGGTAAACACATTTGGAGATTTGTAAAGGAATATGCCCAATCCAAAACGAAGACATTCAAAAGCCCGCCGGAATCGGAGGCGCGCACACGACCGTCTGGCTCAGCCTGGAACTTCAGAGTGCCCTCATTGCCACGAGGTGAAGCTTCCACATCAAGCCTGCCCCCGCTGCGGGTACTACCGAGGAAGAGAAGCCATTCTGGTTGAAGAAAATGCCTGATTTCTGCGTTTTGCGCCATGAACACACGGGGTTGTGTGCATAAAACGGTATGGAGACGAAGGGCGCCCGGGGACGGTTGGGTTTACTGAAAGAAGCAGGATTTTCGGGGTTGTGAGGGGTACGTGCCAGGCCCTCCAATCGTTCGTCAGAGATACGCACTGCTTTCCGCTAAAGCTATGCTACGCATTGCCGTGGATGCGATGGGGACTGATACGGCGCCTCACTCCGAAGTGGAAGGGGCGATCCAGGCGTCACGTGAGGGGCTGGCTGAAATTCTTCTGGTAGGCCCTCAAGAGCTGTTGAAGCGTGAGTTGGCGCGAAAGGGAGCTCAAAAGCTGCCGATTGAAATTGTTCATGCGAGTGAGTCGGTGACCATGGAGGATGCGGCGGCCAAGGCATTTCGCCGCAAACGCGATTCCTCAATGCAAGTGGCGGCACGCCTCGTGCGTGATGGCAAGGCGCAAGGCATGGTCAGCGCCGGAAACACTGGCGCGGTGATGACCAGCGCAAAGATTATCCTTGGTACGCTTGAAGGAGTGGACCGGCCGGCGTTGGCGGCGGCATTTCCCACCTCCAGGGGCCGGGCTTCAGTGCTGCTGGATGTGGGTGCTAATGTGGATTGCAAGCCGCAGCATCTCGAGCAGTTCGCGGTCATGGGTGAAATCTATTATCGGGTGATTTTTGGGGTGGAACGCCCCCGAGTGGGTTTGCTTTCGATTGGCAGTGAGGATCAAAAGGGCAATGAGTTGACCCGCGAAGCCTTTCTCCGCTTGAAGGAGTTGCCTTTGAAGTTTATCGGCAACGTGGAGGGTCGCGATCTTTATAATGGGCGGGTGGAAGTGATCGTTTGCGATGGGTTCATTGGCAACGTCGCGCTCAAGATCAGCGAAGGGCTGATCGAGGTGATCGCGGCGTTGCTGAAGGAGTCGCTTTCGAGCACATTCACTTCCAAGATGGGCTACATGCTTTCGCGCAACGCCTTCCGGCGATTCAAAAAGCGTGTGGACTATACGGAATATGGCGGTGCGCCGCTGCTGGGCGTTCGCGGCGTCTGCATGATTGCGCACGGCAGTTCGAACGCCCATGCGATCAAGAATGCCATCCGAGTGGCGGCGGAATTTGTGGAAGGGCGCGTGAACGAGAAGATCGAACGGGAGTTGGCGGGTGCTATCCAGGCCCGAAATTGAGGTGTGGAAACGTATCTTCCATGTCCTTCGCTATATCCCAATCTTGAGACCAGACACATCTTCCATCAAGGAACAGCATGAATATTGCAGGCATCCTGGGGACCGGGTCGGCGTTGCCCGAAAAGGTCATTACCAACTCTGATCTGGAAAAGCTGGTGGATACGTCTGACCAGTGGATTATCGAACGAACTGGGATCAGGGAGCGACGCCAGGCCGCACCGAACGAGACCACTTCGACGTTATGCATTCAGGCCGCTCGCAAGGCTTTGGCAATGGCTGGGCTTTCGCCAACGGATCTGGATATGATCATCTGCTCGACGATCTCTCCCGATATGCCCTTGCCCTCGACGGCCGCCTTCATTCAGCGCGGGCTTGGCGCGCGAACAGTCCTGTCGTTTGATCTGGCCGCAGCATGCTCTGGCTTTCTTTTTGGCATGACAGTGGCTGAGCAATTCATCCGCACGGGCCAGGCGAGGCACGTTCTGGTGGTGGGCGCTGAGTTACTCTCTCGCTTTCTGGACTATCAGGACCGCGCCACGTGTGTACTCTTCGGAGATGGGGTCGCGGCCGGGATCATCGGGCCGGTTTCGCTGCCTTCCGGGATATTGGCGACCGAGATGCATACGGATGGTGCCTTTGCCGAGCATCTTTACATCCCTGCCGGCGGCGCGGCCAAGCCCGCCTCCTGCGAAACGGTGAAGGCGCGCGAGCACTATATCAAGATGCGGGGCAACGAGCTTTTCAAGGTGGCTGTTCGGAGCTTGGAGGAAGTCTCGCGCCACGTGCTGGAAAAGGCCAACGTCAAACCCGAGGAACTGGATCTGTTCATTCCTCATCAGGCTAATCAACGGATCACCGACGCCGTTCGCGAGCGTTTAGGGGTAGCTCCCGAAAAGGTCTATTCCAACATCAGCCGCATCGGCAATACTTCCTCGGCGTCCATTCCTCTTTGCCTGGATGAATGTGTGCGAAGCGGACGTATTAAGAAGGGCGACCTGATCCTGATGTCGGCGTTCGGCGCAGGGGTTACCTGGGGGGCAGCACTGATGCGCTGGTAAAGAACCTGGAGTGCGGATCCAAGAAGCAAAACAGGGAGCATTGGCAGCCAGGCTCAGTAAGCAAAATTGCTGCCAGATTTTCCCAGTCGAGGTCAGCAGCAACAGGCTGTGAAAGCTGGCCCTTCCCCACGAAAATTCTGAAACAAACTGCAAGATCACAGACAACTGACGAATACTTTGTCCAAAATTGCCTTCCTATTTCCCGGCCAGGGATCGCAGTATCCCGGGATGGGCCGCGAACTTTTTGACTTCTCTGCTGCTGCGCGTTCTGTCTTTGAAGAAGCTGATCGCGCATTGGGTTTTCGACTCTCGAAACTCTGCTTTGAAGGGCCTGCCGAAGACCTGCAGCTTACGGCCAATACGCAGCCTGCGATTCTGGTCACATCGGTTGCCGCGGCAGAGGCATTGCGGGAAGAAGGTGTGCGCGCAGACTTTGTTGCGGGTCACAGCCTGGGTGAATACTCCGCGCTGGTTGCCGCGCATGCTCTGTCGCTGACGGATGCGGTGCGCCTGGTGCGGAAACGCGGGGAATACATGCAGGAAGCGGTTCCGGTTGGTCAAGGCGCGATGGCTGCTCTCCTGGGAGGCGATTGGGACTCGATCGAATCTCTCTGCCGTGATGCGGCGCAGGGAGAGGTTTGTTCGCCTGCTAATCTGAATTCACCAGGCCAGGTGGTGATTGCTGGTCACGCTGCTGCGATTGCACGCGCTGTGGAACTGGCGCCGAAACACGGCATCCGGCGCGCTGTGATGTTAAAAGTGAGTGCTCCTTTTCATTGTTCTCTCATGCAGCCTGCGGCAGAAAGGCTGGCGCAGGACCTTGACTGTGTAGAAATCCAGGACACCGAGATTCCCTTGATCAACAATGTCGAGGCGCAGGCGGTCCGCGGGGCGGAAGACATCCGCGCGGGCTTGAAGCGCCAGGTTACGCAACCTGTGCGCTGGGAGGACTCCATCCGCAAAATGCTGGCTGAGCAAGTGACACTTTTTGTGGAGGTCGGACCGGGAAAGGTGCTTTCCGGCCTGATGAAGCAAATTGTCCGAAACGCGGAATGTGTGCATGTGGAAGATCAGATTTCCTTAAGGGAAACTGTCGAGAGGATTCGCGGAGCGCTTCCTGAAGCTTCTTCGTAAGCTTCTGGGGCGGGAAGGGAAATCATGAGTAATGGCCGGCAGCTTCTGGAAGGGAAGGTGGCGCTGGTGACGGGCGCGTCGCAGGGGATCGGTCGCGCCTGCGCTCTGGCGCTGGGAGAAGCAGGAGCGAAGGTGGCGTTGGGGGCGCGGAACCTTGAGAGGCTTCAGGAGGTGGCTGCCGAGGCCGAACGCAGTGGGTGGGCTGCGCTGCCGCTTCGTCTGGATGTGGCGAATTCGGATTCTGTGAAAGCGGCGGTCGACGCGATTATGCAAGCCTGGCAGAAAATTGATATTCTGGTGAACAATGCGGGCATTACGCGCGACAATCTGTTGATGCGCATGAAGCCGGAGGATTGGGAGGAAGTGCTTCAGACGAACCTGAAAGGGGCTTATCATTGTATTCGTGCCGTGCTGCCTTCCATGGTGAGGGCGCGATATGGGAGAATCATTAACATTGTGTCTGTAGTGGCGCAGGCGGGGAATCCGGGACAGGCGAATTATATCGCTTCGAAGGCTGGATTGATCGGATTGACCAAGGCGGTGGCGGCGGAAGTGGCAAGCCGCAACATCACGGTGAATGCGGTTTCACCGGGTTTCATTGAAACGGCCATGACAGAAAAGTTGCCGCAGGCTGTTCGAGAAAGGATTTTAAGCATGGTTCCTTTGGGCCGCATTGGTAAGGATCGCGAAGTGGCCTATGCTGTACGATTCCTGGCTTCGGACGAGGCCGCCTACATTACCGGACATTGTCTCAATGTGAACGGCGGAATGTATATGGCATAAGCAGCCTGCTTGTCACTCGCCGTTTGTCACTGCTAGAATGACTGACCACTTAATCCCGAGGAGGAAGACTGATGGCGTCCATCGAAGAGAAGGTCAAGCAGCTCATTGTGGAGCAGCTCGGGGTGGATGAGGCGGAGGTTACCCCGACCGCACATTTTATCGAGGATCTGGGGGCGGACTCCCTGGATATCGTGGAACTGGTGATGACGTTTGAAGAGTCGTTTGGGATTGAAATCCCCGATGAGGATGCAGAAAAGATCCAGACGGTCAAAGATGCCGTGGATTACATCCAGGCCCACGTGAAATCTTCGACGAACTGACCGCCCGAAGATTATTCTGAGCGAGGAAAGGGTTAAGCTTGGAAAGAAGAGTCGTCGTCACGGGAGTGGGTTTGGTAAGCCCGCTCGGAGTGGGTACAGAGGAAACGTGGAAAAATATCCTGGCTGGGCGGAGCGGAGTTGCACCCATCACTCATTTCGACACCACAGGGTTTTCCACAACCATTGCCGCCGAAGTCAAAGGTTTTGATCCCCTTCAGTTCGTCGAGAAGAAAGAACTGAAGAAAATGGGGCTTTTCATCCAGTTTGCGATGGCAGCGGCGCAGTTCGCCCTGGAGCAATCGGGCCTGAAGATTACGCCGGAAAGCGCTGAACGGGTGGGAGTTTTTATTGGCTCAGGCATCGGCGGTTTTGATGTCATCGAGCGCGAGCATACGGCGTTGATGCAAGGGGGGCCGCGTCGCATCTCACCATTCTTTATCCCTGCATCCATCGTGAACCTGGCGTCGGGCTTCGTTTCCATCCGCTGGGGGGCCAAAGGGCCGAATTCGGCAACCTGCACAGCTTGCTCTTCGAGCGCCCATTCGGTGGGCGATTCATACAAGATCATCTCCAGGTGTGATGCAGACGTGATGATCTGCGGTGGCGCGGAGGCGGCCATCACGCCCATGGGGGTGGGGGGCTTTGCCTCCATGCGGGCGTTGTCTTCCCGTAATCAGGAACCCGAGAGGGCCAGCCGGCCTTTTGACCGCGAGCGCGACGGGTTCGTGATCGGCGAAGGCGCCGGAATCTTAATCCTGGAGGAACTGGGATTTGCTCTACGACGTGACGCACCCATTCTGGCCGAAATTGTCGGCTATGGGATGTCGGCGGATGCGTTCCATATCACGCAGCCGTCTGAGGATGCCGAGGGCGCCTCGCGCGTGATGCGCAATACCCTGGCTGACGCCAAGGTGTTGCCCGAACAAGTTGACTACATCAATGCGCATGGTACTTCGACCCCTTACAATGATCGCCTTGAAACTCTGGCCATCAAGAACATTTTCAAGGACCACGCGAAGAAACTGGCGGTGAGTTCCACGAAATCGATGACGGGACATCTGCTGGGCGGTGCCGGAGGGCTTGAAGCGGGGTTGACGGTGCTCACTCTGCGCGACCAGATGATTCCGCCTACCATCAATTACGAAAACCCGGATCCGGATTGTGATCTGGATTATGTTCCAAATCGTGCCCGGGCAGCCGCTGTGGAGTACGCGCTTTCCAACTCCTTTGGTTTTGGCGGCACAAATGCTGCGCTGCTGTTCAAACGGTTTGAAAAACCGTGACGAGTGGTGCGCACGAAGCTTGGGCATTCGGGAAACGCCGCAGAGCGGGCGTGAGGGCTGGAATTGTTTAAAGTCTGCTGCTCATTGAGAGCTTTTCCAGTAAGAGTTTCTGAGCGGATGCCCCAGCATCTTGTGAGCTAGCCTTTTACTCGTCATGTGCCGATGATCACTTGTCGTTAGTCACCCATCACTTTTATGAAAATCGTTGTCTGCCTTAAGCAGGTCCCCGCCCGTGATGCTATTCTGCGATTGAATTCTTCCGGAACCTGGATTCAGGAGTCCGAAGTCCACTATGAAGTAAATGAGCCTGATATTTATGCCCTTGAAGAGGCTCTGCGGCTGAAAGAAACGGCGGCCGGATCCGGCCATGAAGTTGTGGTCTGCACTGTGGGCCCCGAGCGGGCGCAACAGGCTATTAAGGAGGCTCTGGCAAAGGGAGCGGATCGGGCCTTACATCTCATCGATACTGCTTTTGAGGGGCTGGATGCTTACGGTATTGCCCGCATCATGGCGGCTGCGCTGAGCCCCGAACAGGCCGACTTGATTCTGACAGGTCTTCAGTCGGATGATTTCGGATTTGCCCAGACGGGCGTCATCCTGGCTGAAATGCTGGGAATGCCGCACTCGACCATTATCATGAAGATTCAAATCAAAGATGGGACGGCTGAAGTGAAGAGGGAACTCGAAAGCGGCTGGTTTCAGCGGATGGAATTGCCATTGCCTGCATTGCTCACCATTCAATCTGGCATCAACAAGCCACGGTATGCCACCCTGAAGGGAATTATGGCCGCTAAAAATAAAGCGATTCGCAAACTGAGGTTATCGGACCTGGGTCTCAGCAGCGAAGATATTGCGCCGAAACAGAAAATCTTGAAGATTTATCTTCCCGCAAAACAAGCTAAGGCAGAATTTCTGAAGGGCAGTCCAAAGGAAATAGCAGCCACACTGGCTGACAAACTTAAGAACGAAGCGCGCGTGTTTTAAAGGCCCTATTTTCTCTCGTCTCAGTCTTAAGCAGGTGAGGGAAGTCGCGAATGTGGATGAGGGGGCAAGATATTTTAAAATCCAAGCCTCAGTGTCGCTAACCTCCCAAATTTTTATGAATAACGAAATCCTGGTTTTCGCGGAGCATCAGAATGGCAAGATTGCTCGCGGAACGTGGGAAGCATTAGTTGCGGGCCAGCAGATGGCCAAGGAACTGGAGGGCGCTGTTTCAGTCGTCATTTTGGGTGAGGGCATTGCTGGCCTGGCGCATCAACTGGCCCAAGCCAAGGTGAAAGAAGTTCTGGCGGCAGAATCTCCGCTCCTGAAGGACTACACTGCGGACGGATATAGTCTGTCGCTTGAACAGCTGCTGAAGAGCCGTCCGGTTCGCTATCTTGTGCTGGGCCACACCTATCAGGTTCGTGATTTTGCTCCAAAGCTTGCTGCCAAAATAGGCTCAGGGCTGATCAGCGACTGTCTGGCCTATCGTCTGGAAAACGGCCGGCCAGTCTTCACCCGGCAGGTCTTTCAGGGTAAGTTTTATGCAGACGTCGAACCGTGGGGTGGGCCGCCTCACTTGATATCCTTCCAGGCGGGGGCGTTCAGAGAGGATGCGGTTGAACGCGGTTCCTCTGCTGCGGCAGTGAATTCGGTTTCAGTGAATCTGACGGCTGAGAGCATCCGAACCAAACCCGGAGAGCGCTTTCGTGAATCTAAGCAATCAGTGGACCTGACACAGGCCGAGATTATTGTTGCAGTCGGGCGGGGAATTAAGGGGCCAGAGAACCTGGAGTTGGTCAGGAGGCTGGCGGAAGCGCTCGGAGGCGAATTGGGTGCTTCGCGTCCAATCTGTGACGAAGGGTGGCTTCCGATGGACCGTCAGATTGGAAGCTCGGGTCAGACGGTCTCGCCCAAGCTCTATGTGGCGCTCGGAATTTCCGGCGCCATTCAGCATCAGGTCGGAATGAAGAATGCTCGCACCATCGTTGCCATCAATAAAGATTCAGAAGCTCCCATTTTTGAGATCGCCACTTATGGCATTGTGGGTGACCTGTTTGAGGTTGTTCCGCCCCTGATCGAAGAGATTAAAAAAATTAAAAATGGGTAGACGGCAGGGTCGCGTCAGACCCCGAGGGGTCTGTTCGAGGATCATTGAGCCCGAAAGAAGATAAAACAAGGGGCAGGGATTAAGCGAGAATTCTTATGATTTGTCCGATTTGTCAGAAACGCAAAGCCAAACGGCATTGTCCGGCAAAGTCAGAGATGATTTGCGCTATTTGCTGCGGCACGGAGCGTGAAGTGACGATTGATTGCCCCCTGGATTGCCCGCATCTTGTGGCCAGCCGGCAGCATTATGACTCCCGCCGTGCTGTGGATTGGGCGAAGGTGCCTTTCGCGGACCAGCGAATTCCTCAGTCGGTGCTGGAAGTCCATGAGCAACTGTTTACGGAACTCTCTTACGAAATTCTGGAGTGTGCAAGTGAGGATCGATCCCTGGTGGATTCCGATGTGCAGGCGGCTCTTCAAGCCCTTGCCGAAACCTATCAGACGTTGGCCAATGGGATTGTGTATGAAAAACCGCCCCATCATCGCCTGCAACGTGTGCTTTATGACCGGCTGAGGAGGGTTATTGAGGAGCATCAGAAAAAGGCGGATGGCAGGCTGATTGCTGGCCCTCACACCCGCGACTCAGAGATGCGTGATTTGCTGATCCTGTTGACCCAGCTTGCCGCGGGCTGGGCTAACGGCCGGCCGAAAGGACGGGCATTTATGGATATGCTGCGCTCCCAATTTAAGCCGGGAACGTTTGCCTTGAAGGCTGGATCAAGCCTGATTGTGACGCCTTGACCAGCTTTTCTCCCGGCTCATCTTGAAATCCAAGACGGAATGAATTAGAAATTCAGAAAACGAATTCGCAGTGGCTGCTCCTGCGGGACGCTTTATCCCATGAAGCCTTCTGAGGAAATTAAGTCCGCCGTCGATATCGTAAAAATCGTGGGCGATTATGTGCAACTGTGCAAGAGAGGGGTTAATTACGTCGCGATCTGTCCCTTTCATCAGGAAAAGACTCCTTCCTTTGCCGTTCATGCTGCGAAGCAGATCTTTCATTGCTTCGGTTGCGGAGTGGGAGGCGATGTTTTCAAGTTTGTGATGTTGATTGAAAATGTTACCTTCCCCGAGGCTCTGGAACGGGTGGCGGAAAGGGCAGGAATCCCGAAATCGCAAATTTCAGATTGGAGGTTTCAAAAGCCGGATGACGGTCAGGCCAAAGAGCGGGCAGCGCTCCATCAAATACACGAATTCGCCGCTCAGTTTTTTGCAGCACAGCTGGGTGGAACGGTGGAAGGCCGGGCTGCCAAGGCGTATCTCACCGACCGTGGCTTGGGGGATGAAGTGCTGGCACGTTTCCGGCTGGGTTATGCTCCTTCGGACGGACATGCTCTGGCGCGAAGGCTGGCCGAAGCTGGATTTTCGAGGGATTTGATAGAGAAGAGCGGGCTGGTGGTGACTGGGCGGGAAGATTTGAAACCGCAAATCCCGAACTCCGAATCTCAGATTTCAAATTCCAAGTCTCAAACCTCAGATCTCAAATTCCATTTAGACCGCTTCCGGCGGCGGGTCATCTTCCCAATCACCAGTGAGAGTGGCAAGGTCGTGGCCTTTGCAGGGCGTTCCTTGGCTGATGAGCAGCCGAAATATCTCAATTCTCCTGAAACCCCCATCTATACAAAGAGCAGGATTCTGTATCATCTTCACCAGGCAGGGCCGGCAATTCGCAAGGCAGATATCGCAATCCTGGTTGAAGGCTACATGGATTGTATTGCGCTCGCTGCAGGGGGGATTGAGAACGTCGTAGCTTCCTGTGGTACAAGCTTGACGGTCAGCCAGGTGCGCCTTCTGGCGCGTTATACGCGTCGGGTGATTGTTAATTTTGATCCTGATTCAGCCGGAACCGCGGCTACCGAGCGTTCCTTGGGAATGTTCCTGGAGGAAGGGTTTGAAGTGCGAGTGCTTGCCCTTCCTGGGGGGCTCGATCCCGATTCCTTTATTCGCAAAGAGGGGGTACGTGCCTACCAGCAACTCCTGGATCGGGCGCCGACCTATCTCGATTATTTGACAGATCGTGCCGCCGCTGCGCATGATCTCAGCACGCCGGAGGGGAGAGTCCGCGCGGCCAACGCGGTGCTGCCTTATCTGGCGAAGGTCACCAATCCCCTCTTGCGTCATGAGCTGGCTGCCAGCCTTGCTGAGCGCCTGCGGCTGGATGAGGAATTGCTTCGCAATGAGTTGAAACGCGTGGCGCAGACGGGGGGACAGCAGATTCAGATCCAACCCGAGGCTGCTGCACTGAAAGCCAGTCCTGCGGAAAGAGAGTTGCTTTGGGCATTCCTGGAAAATCCTGAACTGGCTGCGGAGTTTTTGCCCACCATAGAAAACTGTCTGGAAGGGCTGCCAACGGCAGGAATCTTCAAAAAGCTTTTGTCGGAATATCGGCAGGAGGGGAATCTGGATATAAGACGATTGGAAGATTCACTTTTACCAGAGGAGCGTCGCTACCTGTTTGAGGTTCAATTTGTCGCTGAGGAATCCCCTGACCGAAAAAGGGTTATTTCCTGCTGTAATGCTTTGAAACTTCGCCAGATGGAGCGAGAGCGTATGGAATTGCAGCGAGCTATTGAGCGTGCGCAACGTGAACATGATCGGGAAACGCTGAGTCATCTTCTAGAATCTAAGTTACAGTTAATCAAGGGGTTAGCTCAGCTGCGCCAAGTTTAAACAGGAAAGATTTGAATATCGGCATAGAATTTGGCTATAAGATTGCGTGATGCATAATAGTTGCTCAAAGGGCGGTTCGTATTCCGACATGTTCCGGCTTTGTTTGCTATTCAGAGCCAAAGTCTGACCATAGGTTGCTATCTGGGGGGCGGATTGTGCATCAAACTTTATAGGTGGGATTTCCTGAAGACTGGTCTTAGCTTACAGCACCTGCTCCCAGGATCGAACGGAACGTTCTCATAGAGTTTCGCCGGAATTACCAGGATGGGAAGCCTCGCTTTTGGAATGAATTACGTGATTTTGATTTGGATAATCAATGAGCGGAAAGGAAGCGTTTAGAAGGCATCGCCACTGAGACAGGCGATGTCAGATCAAGGTGAATTCAGGCAACAGTCTGATTTGGATTTCCCCAAGGAGGGAGGTTTAAGCATTGGCTTTTGATGAGAAATTCGATCAAGTCAACAAATTGATTCACATGGGCAAGGAGAAAGGTTATCTCCTCTACGATGAGGTGAATGATCTCTTGCCTTCGGATGTGCACTCCGCTGAGGAGCTGGAAGACGTTCTCTCGATGTTTGACAATGCCGGGATTGAAGTTCTCGATTCTCCCCGGTCCAAACTGAAGGAGGATGAAGAAGTCAAGCTGGATGAAACCGGCGAGGAAGATCTGGACCTCACTCCCGGTGGATTAGATAAAACCAATGATCCTGTGCGCATGTATCTGCGAGAAATGGGGACGGTTCCGCTGCTGACTCGCGAGGGCGAAGTGGAAATTGCTCGCCGTATTGAGCGCGGCCAGGTGGCGGTGCTGAAGGCCCTGTCACGTTCTCCCATCGTGGTGCAGGAAGTCATCGCCCTTCGGAAAGAGTTGCTGGAGGGCAAGCGCAATATCAAGGAGATCGTGGTTTTCAATGATGAGGAACTGACAGAAGACAAGATTGAAGACCGCCAGCGAGAGGTGCTGGCTACCATCAATGAGATCACGCGACTCCGGAAGAGATTGCTGAGCCTGAAATCAGAGCGCGATCGCATTGCAAGGACCCGGCGACCGGATGATTATCGGCGTTACAGTCTGGCGGTGGCCAGGCATCGGATCATGATTTCCAAATTGATTCGCTCGATAGGATTCACCCACTCGGAGAACAGGCGGCTGATTGAGAAGATCCGCTCGGTGGTGGATGAGATCCGGCCTCTCGAAAAGGAAATTAACCGCGCTGAGAAGCGGTTAGAGGGAGCGCGGGCCAACGGCAGCAAGGAACTGCGCAAAGAGTTGCGTCAGCTCAAGGCAAAGTTGGCGGAGATCGAGGACCGCTATGAGGTGAGCGCAGCCGAAATCAAGCGCACTTTGCAAACCATGACGACGGGCGAACAGCAGGCCGAGGCCGCGAAACGGGAATTGATCGAAGCCAACCTGCGATTAGTCGTCTCCATCGCCAAGAAGTACACGAATCGCGGACTTCAATTCCTGGACTTGATTCAGGAAGGCAACATCGGCCTGATGAAGGCGGTGGATAAGTTCGAATATCGGCGCGGCTATAAGTTCTCCACTTACGCAACCTGGTGGATTCGGCAGGCGATCACGCGGGCCATTGCAGATCAGGCCCGCACCATCCGCATTCCGGTCCATATGATTGAGACCATCAACAAACTGATTCGCACTTCCCGGCAACTGGTGCAGGAATATGGCCGCGAGCCGACTTCGGAAGAGATCGCCAAACGCATGGATATTCCCGTCATCAAGGTGCGCAAAGTCATGAAGATTGCGCAAGAGCCGATCTCACTTGAAACGCCGATTGGCGAAGAAGAGGATTCGCATCTGGGTGATTTTATTGAGGATCGCGGCGTGATCTCACCCGCTGAAGCCGTGATCAATATCAACCTGAAGGAGCAGACAGAGGCGGTATTGAAGACCTTGACACCGCGTGAAGAGAAGGTGATCAAAATGCGTTTTGGCCTGGATGACGGCAGCGAGCATACGCTGGAAGAAGTGGGGCAGAGCTTTGCCGTCACCCGTGAGCGCATCCGCCAGATTGAGGCCAAAGCGCTGCGCAAGCTGCGGCACCCTTCGCGCAGCCGCAAGCTGCGGGCGTTTCTGGATGCAAACGATCGGGAGTAATCACGTTAATCGCGACCAAGCGCGGTTTTCGGCCTCAATTCGCCCACAATGAACCAGTAAGAGGCCAGCCCGCACAATAAAACTACAACAGCCAATTGAAACCCAGGGGAATAGGAACCGGTGCGGGTGATCAAAATTCCCGTCAGTAGAGGCGCTAGAATGCCGGCGATATTTCCCGAGAAGTTCTCGAACCCTGTCCAGAGTCCCACTTTTTCTGTTGGCGCGCAGCACTGAAGAATCACAATCAGATTGCCTGTGGCGAGCCCTACCAGTGAAGCACCCACGATCAGCCAGATGGCCGCTGAAGCGCTGGCCACATGCTCAGCAGGAATCAGCAGCAGCCCGGTCAGAAAGCCTGCCGTGACGAGTCCCTTTCGGGTTCGCGTTTCATCATAACCGTGGCGAATTAGACGGTCGGCGATCCAGCCGCCAAGGGGCTCGCTTACTCCAAACACCAGAAAGGGCACAGCAGAATAAAGCCCCGCCTTCAGGATAGTGAGGTGGCGTACCGTCACGAGATAGTCCGGCAGCCAGGTGACGAAGAGATACCAGTAATAATCGAAGCAGAAGAATCCGAGACAAATCCCGATCAAGTCGCGATTCAGAGCCAGTCCACTGAATCCGTGTCTGTCCGCTGCTTTTTCTGGTCGGGCTCTCGCCTGTAGTTCGGAGTTTGGACTGGCTTCAGAAAGTGAAGGGCGTTGGGCTGAAAGGGCCTTTTCTTTCACCTCCTTTTGACGCTCTCGAATGCGGGAAGGAAAGACGGCAAACCAGGGCATCAGCCACAAAAGCGCCGCGAAGCCGATCAGCAGAAAGCTGACTCGCCAGCCGTAATGAACGAGTAGGATAGGGATCAGGATGCCACCCAGAGCCATCCCGCACCTTGTTCCGAAATCAAAAAGCCCTGAAGGGAGGCCACGCTTTTCCGGAGGGAAAAGCAGTGTCACGATTTTCGTGCCGCCTGGGAGATAGATGGACTCTCCAACACCCAGAACAATCCGCGTCAAGATCAGAACAAACAGGCTTCGTGCAATGCCAGCCAGCCCTTGTGCGAAAGACCAGATGGCAAAGGTGCCGGCGTAAAGCCACTTCAGGTTAAAGCGATCGGCGGACCAGCCGATGGGAATCTGCATGAGCGCGTAGGACCAAAAGAAGGCGGAGAGCAAAACGCCCTTGCCGGTGGGGTCCAGGCGAAGATCGCGGGAGATGAGAGGAAGTGCAATCGAGATGGTAGCGCGGTCAAGGTAGTTGATGAGCGATGCAACAAAGAGCAGGCCAACGATAGACCAACGACGCGCATCGCTCATTGAAACACCTCTGAACCCAGCAGGCTTGAGTGGCCTGCACGCTGATAATGTCAAGGCGCAGCTCATGCGGCGACCAGCGCGCCGTTTGAAGCCTGGCAGACATAAACTTCCGCCTGAAGCCCCAGGGCCTTTTGATATCCTTGCTGGATAGCCCTGGCGAAGTTTTCCGCCGCACGGGGGCTTACGAGGCTTACTGTGCAGCCCCCAAAGCCGGCGCCGGTCATGCGCGCTCCATAAACACCCCAATGCTTCAAGGCAAGTTCCACGAGAACATCGAGCTCACGGCTGCTCACTTCATAGTCGTCCCGCAGACTTTCGTGCGACTGCGTCATCAGCCTTCCGAAGCGTTCCACGTTGCCTTCCTTCAAGGCATCGACAGCGCACTGAACGCGATGATTCTCGGTCACCACATGCCGTGCGCGTTTAAAGAGGACTCCGGGGAGCGCCTCTCGGAGCGTCTCGAGTTCGGCAGGCTCCACTTCCCGCAGTGAGTTGATGGCCAAACCCCGGGCGCGAAGCCGCTCGACGGCCTGCTGGCATTGACTGACCCGGACCTCGTATTCGGATTTCGCCAAAGCGCGCTTTACGCCGGAATTGCACACCACGATCTTGACGTCGGAACTTAAAGGGACATGAAAGTAGGTCAGGTCGCGGCAATCAAGAAACAAGGCGTGATCCTTCTTGCCGAGCGCTGAAACGAACTGATCCATAATGCCGGAAGGAACACCTACAAATTCGTTTTCCGCCTTTTGAGCGAGTTTGACCAGCGAGATCGGGTCCGGCTGGCGGTTCAGAATTTTTTCCCAGAAGACCGCCGCGCCGACTTCAACCGCAGCCGAGGAGCTAAGGCCCGCTTCACGCGGCACGTCTCCACCCATCACAAGGTCCACGCCGGGCAGTTTCAAACTATCAGCCTGCATGAACTTCGAGACGCCGCGAAGGTAATTGCTCCAGGGATGTTGTTCATCTTTTTGCACCCGATCAAGGTCAAACTCAATCTGGTCCTGAAAATCGACGGAGTAAGCGCGGACTTTTCGATCTGCTCGCCTGCGACCCGCGTACCACACCGAGCGATCAATCGCCGCGGGCAGGACGAAGCCCTGGTTGTAATCCGTGTGCTCGCCAATCAGATTTACGCGGCCCGGAGCGCGAGTCACCACTTCCGGCTCCAGGCCGAATATTTCACGAAAACTTTCTTCAATCCTCATGAGGGTTAACTGGCCTCGTTATCGATCGAGAGTCATGAATCGTCAGCCCCTGATTTCTGCCGAAGAACCCCGCGCTGTGCTAAGCGGGAGCCTGGGCAGGAGCAGCGGCCCGTAATTCCGCGGCCTTTTCTTCCGCCAGAGAATCATTCAAAAATGCTCCGCTGCCGGTTTCGACGCTGGCCATATATTTTAGTTTCTCTTTACTTCGGTGCGGAGGATAAAACTCGATATGAAAGTGAAAAGAGGAATGCCGCCCCCGGGTGGGCGCCTGATGCAGGAGCATCATATAAGGAAACGAAAAGCCGTAAAGGTTGTCGTATTTTAAAGTCACCCATTTCAGAATCTGTGCGAGCGCTTCCTCCTCCACTGGGCGCAATTCGGAAAGCGTTTGAAGGTGCCGCCGCGAAAAGATGTGGACTTCATACGGCCAGCGCGCATAGAACGGAATAAAAGCACTGAACTCCTCGTTTTCAGCAATCATCCGGCGGCCGTCGCGGCGTTCCTTTTTCAGAATCTCGCAGTATAAACAACGGCGATGAGCGCGTTGGTAGGCGCGCGCAGCCGCAACCTCCTTCTCCAGGCGGGGCGGCACAAAGGGAAACGCGTAAATCTGCCCGTGAGGATGAGGCATGGTAACGCCAATCACCGCCCCCTTGTTCTCAAAAATCAGGACGTAACGAATCCCGGGCAGTCTGCGCAGTTCTTCAAATCGCTTTCGCCAGAGCCGGACCAGAAGCGTAAGATGAGGAAGCGAGAGCTGAGGCAACGACGTGTTGTGATCGGGATGGTAGAGTACCACGTCACATTTTCCATAGGATTTCCTGACGCGGTAGAGATCGTCGCCTTCAATCGCCGGTTCGGGTGGGGGAACTGCGAGAGCTGGGAAATCATTGGGGTAGATGTGCACTTCATAGTGATCGGGGACGCGCCCCGAGCCCGGGCAGAAAGGGCACCAATCCTGAGGCAACAGAGGCCGGTTCTGGCGCTCGGTAGCTGTCGAAACCCACTCGCGAACGGTTGGATTCCAGCGGAGTTCAGTCATCGTCATGTTTTGCACACGGTTTTGCAGAGGGCTGAGACTCAGGCTGGATGGCCCCGCGCTCGCCAATTCCGAGTGCGATCAATTGAGGTAGTAAGTTCGGTAGAGGGTGTCACGTTTGACCGGACGAAAACCGGCCTGGGAGATCAGGCGTCGAAGCTCCTCTTCGGTTGAAGTATTTTTACATCCGGCAGCGTTGACCACGTTTTCTTCAATCAGGATGCTTCCTACGTCGTTTCCGCCGAAGCGCAGCGCAATCTGGCAGATTTTATGCCCGGGCGTCAGCCACGAGGCCTGGACGTTCAGGAAATTATCCAGATAGATTCTTGAGACGGCCAGCGTCTTGAGGTAGTCGATGGCGGTGGCTTCTTCCTTGATGAAACGTCCTAGAGAGGTGTTTTCCCGCTGGAAAAACCACGGAATGAACGCCGTAAACCCCCCCGTTTCGTCTTGCAACTGGCGCAGACGCTCAAGGTGGTTGACGCGGTGTTCGAGCGTCTCGCCCACGCCAAACATCATGGTGGCCGTGGTACGCAGTCCCAACTGATGTGCCGTGCGATGGACAGAAAGCCATTCTTCCGTGCTGCACTTCAGGCGCGCAATGCGATAGCGGACTTCATCATCCAGGATTTCTGCGCCTGCGCCCGGAATCGAATCAAGCCCGGCATCCATCAGTTGTGCGATCACATCCCGCACCGTCATGCCACAAATCTCGGCAAGGTTCAGGATTTCCGGCGCTGAAAAGCAGTGCAAATGCAGCATGGGGTAACGCTTCTTGATGCTGGAAAGGAGATTCACGTAGTAATCCATCCTGAGCTCGGGATGGAGACCTCCCTGCATCAGAATTCCCGTTCCGCCCAGCGCCAGCGTTTCGTCAATCTTTTTGAAAATCGATTCCAGTGGCTGCACGTACCCTTCCGGCGAGTTCACCGGACGATAGAAAGCGCAAAAAGAGCAGTATTCAGTGCAAAAATTAGTGTAATTGATGTTGCGATCAATCTGATACGAAATGACGTTTCCGGGATGGAGGCGCTGGCGGACGGCGTCTGCTTCCATGCCGATGCCCAGAAGATCCTCGGAACGAAGCATTTCCAATGCCTGGCTGTTCGTCAATCGCATCGCGTAATTCCTGCGTTCCTGCTAAAAATGCCCCCCGTTGTCCTCATGTGGGTTATGGTGTTCTCGAGCCACCTGCCTGCGGCTCCCCTCCTTGATAAGGGGACTGAGGGGTGGCCCGCTGGCCAGGAGACAAGCGCTCCAGTAAAAACGGCTATGATAATTTTCAACCCTCAGACGGACACGCCGATTTAACCGCTGGCCCTCTTCGCTCCCTCGGTGGCAAAGCACAAATCCTTCTCGCTTTCAATCAGCCCAAGCTCACGAGCGAGCTGATAAAAGAGCCGCAAACCCTTCAGATTTTCATCGTCCAAAGTATAGTCGATGTTCTCGGTGAGGTAAATCCGAACGTCTTCAACGCTCAGGCCGAGTTTGGGGGCATGTTCCGTTGCTATTTCCTTGACATGAGCCAGACCTTCATCCCGCGAGGCGATGAACTCCGCGCTAAATTCGGCCAGACGAGCGTCGCGTCTTCCCACCCACAGCGCAAACACAAATGGAAGCTGCGTAAATTTCCTCCATTCAGAGGCCAGGTCGTAGATAAAGGGCGCAGGCTTTGACAAGCCCGCGGTAAGCGCCGGGTCGCCGATGAGCAGCGCGGCATCGGCTCGCTGAAGCATCGTTTGAAGATCGGGATCAGCGGGAATGGCCTGAAAATCCTGCCTGTAGAATTTGCGCAACAGGATCGTCGTTAAAGCGACAGAAGAGCGGGAGGAAGTGTCCATCGCCACACTCCGTGCCTGCTCAATGGGCACGTTGCTGAAGAGGAGCACGCTTTTCACCGCGCTTTTTGAGGCAATGGAAACGCCCGGCACGATCTCCACATTCTCTATGCGCTGGTACTCGATGGCCGGAATGATACCCACGTCCACCTTGCGCTCGCGCAAATCGTCAGCGCATTTCGACGGCAGCGTGAACTCCAGTTCAAACCGGTCCCGTTCGCGGCCCTTCAGCATTCCCCAGACCAGCGGCGCCGTGTTCAGATATTCGACAACTGAAACCCGAAGTTGAGGCATAAAATGATCTGACGCGTTTAATCTTTCATGTTATCACACAGGTCGCGCAGACCGCCGCTCTTGCGGGCCGCATTTTGGTCTGTGGATACGAAAAACCGCAGACCGCCAGGGCTGCGATCTGCGTGACGGTGAGGCCACCGAGCGGGATCACTCTCGCCGTCAACCGGCGTCGCCGCCGAGGCCCAAAGACAAACCGCAGCGCGCGGCCGCGCGCATTGCCTTCAATCCGAATCCGGACTCGCATGTTATTTTTCCAACTCCCTGTGTTTTCAATAACATCCTCGGTTCGCTTTCACTTGCTCCAGGGCCTTCCAGCCG